>Ga0056107_100148_pt1 | contig 13728 bp, 15 predicted proteins | sample WorMetcrassitun2_FD_77006 | JGI IMG/M metagenome (GOLD analysis project Ga0056107, IMG submission 77006) | Marine gutless worms symbiont microbial communities from Max Planck institute for Marine Microbiology, Germany - Olavius crassitunicatus.2 ...
AAATACATAGGTGAGCTGCGCAAAATTATCACAGATAAGTTGAGAGGTCATGACGTGGCGCACCGAGAGATTATCCCAGGATCGATGCATGATAACGCTCAGTATGCCAACAATAAAGCTGAGTTATCTCATCAGCCGACTAGGGTGAGTGAGCTGGGGATGCGAGGGCTTAAGTCAGTGAAACAGGCACAGCGATTCTTGTCGGTTCAATCTGGATCGTCATCTGGTGCGTGCCGAGACCTATCGATTTCTAAGAATGCGTTCCTTTGCTTGTTGGGAAAATGCAGCAATGACCTAGGTTGATATCAAGCAGGTTTTAGTAGTTCAAGGAAGTTAACTTGGTAATGCCGTTACGACGGTTCTTCAATCTAAAATTGCAGTGTCGTTATTCAATAAACTTAATTGATTAAAATCAAGAAGCCTCTGATTAGTTTAAATACTTAGTGGGATATGATCATAGCTCAGATCTCTTTCACTGCTTAGCACCGGAATTTAACAGTGCAATTTAGACTTCTAGTTATAGCAAAGCGTCTACTAAACAAATTTATTTTAAATGGATCAAAACGCTCATAGCTAACGCAATTAGATGGTGCTTTCCCCCTACCATGTTGACCCAAGTAACTTAGTTAGAAGGCAACTTAAGGAGAATAGGAACAATAGGCGTTGAACGTATCTCGTAAACCCTGACCTGCTAATGGATTCCCTAAATAACTTTCCCCTTTAGTAATCTGGCAATTTCTGTCTCGTCTTTTCCTAAAAGCTGACGAAGAACCGTTTTGGTACCTTCTCCAAATAAAGGTGGTGGTTTGTTATATTCTACAGGTGTCGCTGAAAATTTTATCGGATCGGCGACGACGCCTACCATGCTGCTCAGACCATGCTTCAATTCGATCTTCATATTTCGGTGCACTTACCTGTGGGTCTCTAAATACCTTATCCACGACCCACATGGTACAGAAGCCATGCGCAGGAGTTCTATCCATTCATTACTTGTTTTGTCCTTTACTATCGCTACAATTCTGTTCGCCAGGGCCACTCTGTTAACAGTTCTGTTTTTGTTATGCTTAAAGCGCTCATCAGAACTAAGTTGCTCACAGGCAGCTATCTTACAGAAACGTACAAATTGTTAATCATTGCCAATAGCAATGATTACAGATCAACCTTTTGTTTTAAAAGGTTGATAGAGAGTCAGGTTGAGATGCCATGTTCCCGTGCGACCTGGAATTCTGTCACTTAGAAAATAATTTTGTGCCTGATTTGACATAATGCCAATTTGTGAATCCATCAATGTCACATCAATATATTGCCATTCTTCAGTTTTCTTCTTGTGGTGCAACGCCGCCAAAATAGCGATAGTGGAGTAAAAACCAGTCGCTAAATCGGCGATAGGTAAACCAACCAGCATAGGACCAGCGCCGGTTTGACCGTCTTCGATACCAGTTACACTCAGCATGCCTGCCATGACCTGAATTAAGTAGTCATAACCAGCCTCGAAAGCTCGTGTGCCTGTCTGGCAAAAGCCGGTAATGGAACAATAAATAATTCCCGGCCTGAGTTTTTTTACGCTAGCATAATCCAGCCCCTTCTTGGCTAGTGTTCCAACCTTAAAGTTCTCAAGGCAAATGTCTGATTTAGCTGCTAGTTCACAGACTAATTGTTACCCTTCCTTATATGAAATATCAATAGTGAGTGAATGCTTACCTCTATTAACAGCCTGATAGTAGGACATTTCGTTACTTTCCTCACCATTTTCATTTCTTACCCAGGGGGACAATAGCGGGACTCATTCACCACATTGGGATGCTCCACTTTCAGTACTTCAGCCCACCAAATCAGCTAGTATTTGTGTGCACCAGTGGCCTGTCATGATACGGCTAAGATCGAGAGAACTCGGAGGTCAGTTAGTGGTCCAGGCAAGGGATGCTAGTTTCCTAGAAACAGTGCATCTGCCTGACTGATATAAACTAAGCGCGGACCAAGGTCTTGCTCAAGAATTTCCATTGAAACTGAAAATATCGGACCTCCGTAACTTATAGTCATGACGGTTTTTTTATCTGGAGATACTATTTGGCGCTGCAATGGTTCGCGTATCTTTACGCCATTCCCTGTCAACAAGACAGAACCCTCTTTCATTAACCTCGTTGATAGAAATAAGGATTTTTTTTCCATTAACTGTGGCTACTCGTCTCCATAGGCATCTTCAAACATAGTGAATAACTGCTGTCTTTTTTCTTCATCTATACCGGTATACCGGCAAAATAAGCACGACCTATTGCGGAACGAGCAAGTTCAACTCTTGTATCAACATCAATTCTTAAAGTAGTTGAAGAGTTACCGCAATACTCATCGACAAAGACCATATTCAGATGATCATGGGAAGCGAGCGCAACTGTGCAGCCACCTAGTTTCGCAAATTCTATCATATGATCATGAGCAACATGGCGAATACGCAAGCCACTTAAAAGTGAATAACCTAAGGAAAGTATTGCTGCTGCAAGCTCGTACCTCCATTTTGACTAAGTTGCGTTAGGAAGCCAAGTTCTTTCAGCGTATAGGTTAGCCTACTGATAGTCGGTTTTGATATGCCGGTAATTTCGGCAAGTTCTTTATTACTCATGGGGTCAATACGCGACTGAAAGTCACGCAAGACATCCAGGCCGCGGGCCAGAGCAGTGACAAATTTTTTATCTTCCCTTGCCTTAATGAAACGATTTTCAAAGTTTAATACGAGTAATTTTATCGCGGCCCGCGGAAGGCTTTGATTAAAAGGCTTTGATTAAAGTGTTTTGGTTGGTCAATTTGAATGGTGTGTTTTACGATTTAAGTTCAGATTGATTTAAAATATGTTCCCCCAAAATGTTTGATGAACAAGGTAATAATATTTTGGTTCAATAATTTTACTATATAGCCATAATAATTCCGAATTACAGAATATTTATATCATATAATTTCGTGTAGTGGAATTTATATTTCAATATTAACAACTATGCCATTAAGGAGTTTATGTGAAAGACTTTGCAAATGATGCTCTAATTATTGGAATTATCGATGCGGGCATTATGAGACGCGGTATTGCCCAAATAGCTGCGGCGGCCGGCCTTAAGGTTGTATTAAATGATGTAAATGAGACTGCAACTCATGATGCTGAAAGCTTTGTTCACAAGATGCTCGACATGGCAGCTGAAAAGGGGCGAATGACCACTGAGGAAGCTGCAGCAGGAAAATCGAATCTTTCAATAAGCACTAAGCTGTCTGAATTAGCTGAGGCCGATATGGTAATCGAGGCCATCATCGAAAAACTGAAGATCAAACAACCTTTGTTTAAGGAGTTAGAAGGAATTGTCTCTGAAGAATGTATTATTGCTACCAATACTTCTTCCCTTTCCGTTACAGCGGTCGCTACCGCCTGTGAAACTCAATGCCGGATTGCTGGTTGTCACTTCTTTAATCCGGTTCCACTAATGAAGCTGATCGAAGTAATTGGTGGTATTAAAACTGAAGGAAAAATTATCGAGCAAATTACGGCACTAATTAAACGCTTAGGCCATACGCCTGTAAATGTTAATGATTCATCTGGCTTTCTTGTTAACCATATGGGTCGTGACTTGAGCACTGAAAGCTTGCAAATACTCTTTGAAAAAATTACTGAGCCATACATCGTGGATACAGTGATTCGTGATTGTGTTGGCCTGCGTATGGGCGCATTCGAGTTAATGGATCTTACTGCACTGGATGTGACCTGCCCAGTTTCTGAGCAAATTTACGAACAGTATTATCACGATCCACGCTTACGGCCAACACCTGCATTAAAACAACGTTATGTAGCTGGGATCCTTGGTAAGAAGGTTGGGACTGGTTACTACTTATACGAAGACGGAAACAAAATAAACCCAGTAGATCCAGAACCTCCACAATTGGTAAGCACGAAAAGTTTTTGGGTGAGTTCCGCTATCCTTGAATACGCTGATAAAGTGTTGGCACTATTAAAGACAGCAGGAGTAGAGATCGATGAAGGCGAACGTCCGGAAAGGGATAGAATCAATATTATCACTCCTCTTGGGCTTGACGCAACAACTGCAGCAATTGATGAAGCCTTAGACCCAGAGAGAGTTGTTGCAGTTGATGCACTATTCAGTAATGAAAAACGAATTTGCTTAATGACTAATCCGACTACCTTAGATGAAGTTATTAACGATACTTGGGCTGCCTTTGCCAAGACAGGTAGTGCAGTTTCGGTAATTAAAGACAGCGCTGGGTTTATTGCGCAGCGCATTGTTGCAAACATTATTAATACTGCCAGCGATATTGCCCAACAAGGAATAGCACGGCCGGAAGACATCGATACTGGCGCTCGATTTGGCCTGGGTTACCCTAAGGGTCCATTGGCATTAGGAGATGAACTTGGTGTGGGAACAATATTGGAAATTCTGGAAAACTTGCAGGTTGTCTATGGCGATCCACGTTATCGACCCAGCCCATGGCTAAGAAGAAGGGTAATGCTCAGTCTTTCCCTACTACATACAGATAACAGCTGATCGGTCGGAGACACAAATGATTGACGCATTTATATATGATGGCGTACGCACCCCATTCGGACGCCATGCCGGCGCCCTATCAAAGCTACGGCCGGATGAAATGCTAGCAAGCGCAATCAAGGAAATCATTAATCGCAGTGGGGTTGACACAAACATGGTCGAGGACGTAATCGCTGGCGACACAACTCAAGCTGGTGAAGATTCAAGGAACGTTGCGCGGACCTCAGCACTGTTAGCAGGTCTGTCAACTAGTGTTGCTGGCATAACACTAAACAAATTATGTGGTAGTGGCGCAGCTGCTGCTCTGGATGCCGCCCGGGCAATTAGGTGTGGCGAAGGACAACTTATAATCGCTGGCGGAGTAGAAAGTATGAGCCGCGCTCCTTGGGTGATCGCCAAGTCCGAAACAGCCTATGGTAGAACACAAGAAATGTATGATTCCACAATTGGCTGACGCTTTCCTAATAGAAGATTATTAAAAGAATTTGGTGATGACTCCATGGTAGAAACTGCGGATAACATTGCTCATGATATCGGGATCAGTCGCGAAGACAGCGATATTTATACCTATGTGTCCCAGTAAAAATATGCTGCTGCCAAGCAAGAGGGTTTTTATGATGACGAGATTATGGCACTTGAAGTCCCTGTCGTCAGAAAAAAAGACCCTACCATTATTGTGAAGGAAGATGAGCACCCACGATCAGAATCAAAACTGGAGAAGTTAGCGTCACTAAAACCCTTATACGAAAATGGTGTTGTAACAGCTGGTAATGCTTCGGGTATCAATGACGGTGCAGGAGCCCTATTACTAGGAAATGCCGAGATTGGTGAAAAGTGTGATTTAAGGCCCAGGGTACAGATCCTGGCAGGAGCAGTGGCCGGTGTGGAACCTCGCACAATGGGTCTGGGTCCGGTAGCTGTATCGCAGAAAGTTCTGCAACGAGCTGGACTAAGGCTAAATGATATGCAAGTTATCGAGATCAATGAGGCTTTTGCAACCCAGGTTCTAGATTGCCTAAAACAACTTGAGTTATCTTTCACTGACGAAAGAGTTAATCCCAATGGTGGTGCAATTGCCATTGGACACCCATTGGGAGCATCGGGAGCATCTGGAATACGTTTAGTTCTGACTGCCATGCGGCAATTAGAACGAATTGATGGTCAATATGCTCTTATGAGCTTATGCATAGGAGTAGGCCAAGGGATTGCTGTAATTATTGAACAAAAATGAAAAACAATAGTTCATCACCAACTATAGAAGACAATAACGAGAATTCAGGGGCTCTCCTTGTAATATTTTTCTAAGAGGAAATAATCTTGCTACTCTCTGCTGATAAGCAGATGTATCCACAACACAGAACATCTACACATTGCTTGGATAAGTAGCTATCCTGCTTTCCTATGTTCCGCCTGCTAGTCCTAACGCATCGTTACCTTGGGACAAGCCATCGGCTTATTGTTGTTAGTGTGGTGTCTGTCGGGTTTTGTCATGATGTATGTGCAGTACCCATATCTTGGTCAGGAAGCTCGATTGCAGAGCCTGAGCCCCATCGAATTGCAAGACTGCTGTTTATTTTCCTCTGATGATGTAGGTGATCAAACAGTTGATTATTTCTTGATAGAAATACTGAATGGCTCTCCAGTTATCCATCTAGATTGGTGTCCAAGCGAAGAGATAGGAATTGATTTACGCAGTGTTGGTGAGTGGCTTCATGAAACCTCTGAGCAACAGGCTCAGGCCGTTGCGAATACATTTGTGAGGCAATCAGATCTTAACAGCATAGCGAATTACCTCGGACCAATAGAAAAAGATCAGTGGGCGGTATCCGGCAGTTACTCACGCCATTCGCCTATGCATCACTTCTCAGTAGATGATGCGGACGGCACCGAGATTTATATCTCCAACACAACAGGCGAAGTCGTTCTAGTTACTACAGCGCATCAACGAGTCTGAAACTGATTCGGTTCAGTGGCCCATTGGCTCTACTTTACCGAATTTAGAGAGGAGCACGTCTTACGGAATAATACTATTATTTGAACATCTATTATTGGTATATTTTTAACCATCATCGAGATCTACATAAGCATCAGTAAGTATAAATTTATAGGCGACAGGAAAGTACGCTCCACCTACAAGGGCTTGGCTCTATGGCATCACTATATCGGACTTGTCTTTTTGGCCTACTTATATCATGACATGGGTATTAAACGGTCTGTTCTCCATGGCACCTTACGGCTTTCTTGCAGGCACCTGGCGTCATGAAGAATCAATTCGGCTACGTGGTGAGCCAATGAGTTGGCAAATAGTCAATAGCATTATTCAGGAACTGTCTAGCAAACAATTCTCTAGAGATACCAAAATGTTGTAAGTAAGTACTTTGCTAGGCGAACCAGCACTAATTACATGCAACTACAAAAGATGTAAAAAAAGCGCTTTAATATTAAGACAATGGAGCCGGAAGCAATAAATGAAAGTTTGTGGTCAAACATAACGGCAACCATCGCCACCCTTCACTAATTAAACAAACAAATTGGTTATCAGAAAATGATAGCTATTATTACCAACATCATACAAAAAGACGCTTTCCTGTTTATCGGGTAATTCTCAATGATGCCGGACGGGCCCGTTATTGCCTGGACACAATTAGCGACAAGATCTTGAACAAACTAGATAGCAATAGCATTCCCACTTAACTTTTTGCTTCATATGGAATAGTTCGCGTTGTGATTACATCTTTTCCATTTAACTTCAAGAACATAGTTTTCCTGGTTCTTAAAATTACATGCTTTACTTGCAGGAGTTACAATGATTCCGTCAAACAAAAAACAATTGTAAAAATTGGCACAGTTATTGTGGCTTGAAAATTATTTACTTAGTTTAGCGGCCATATGGTCTGCTCTATATAAATAAAGCTTGCTTGCCCTCATTTTGCTGGAGGCTTTTTACTGCAAGCAAAAGCTAGACTACCTAGGCAAAGGAAAATCGATTGTCTCTCAAGACGTTACGGAAAAAGACGGCAGTTCAAGATACCAATCGACTCATATCCAAGCGGATTGCTGAACCTGTGTGTAATTCCGTAAATTTGGATCACATATCTAGCGCAATTATCAGGACTAATCTAAATAATACAATCAATGACTGGAGTAAAGGTGTCGAACATCAGTTTGGCCACTTGGTTGAAGGGGTGATTGGGAAAGATTTTTTTTCTTTAATTTAAAAAAATAATGATGTCTTTTGCCCCGACGAACTATTTAGCGTGTTATCGGAAAAGGGGCCAGTGAATATAGAAACACTAATGCAGATGAAATCCGGAAACACTTTTACTGCGTTAAATTCTATTTCCTTACTCCGTGATGAAAAAGATATTAATGGTTTCATCATATTGGTAATAGATACTGACAAATGCCATGATATTAGCAATGCAATGCAGCATGAACAGAAGTTAGCCCGATATAAGCACATAGTTGACTCAACTGCGGGCTACATCGTCTACATAGATAAAGGTTACATTTTTCGCGCAGTAAATCAGCAGTACATAAATAGATTTAATAAAAAACAGGAAGAAATCCTTGGTTAATCAGTTAGTGCCGTTAACGGAAAAACCCTGTTCGAAAACGGTGTAAAATCTTTTTTGGATAGGATTCTGAAGGGGAACCACAGATGAATCAAATCTGGAGGGAAATACCAAATATTGGTCAGCGATATATGGAAACAAGGTTTTATCCTTATCGAGAAGCAAACGGCACAATTAGTGGGGTAGTGGTAAGCACCATGGGCATGACCGAGGCGAAGCAGGCCGAGCAAGCGATTGTCCGTTACAAACACATCTTTGATACAACAACTGACTTAGTATCATTTATTGATTGGAACTATTGCTACCGTGTAATAAACAATCAATACTTCGAAATCTTCAATAAAAGATGGGATGAGATTATTGGACAACCCTTCTCCGTTTTGATTGACGAGAAGCATAAAAAGCCCATTATTAAATCCGATTTGGACAGGGCCATGGCAGGAAAAACTCACAACGTGAGAACCTGGAGAGAAATTGCCGGCAAAGGTAATCGATATTTTTATACTAAATACAATCCCTATCACGATGAGAGTGGAGAAATCACCGGAGTTGTGATGAGTACCCCGGGATGCAACTGAGCAAAAACTGGCTGATGAGCAGATAGAACGCTACAAGTACATCATCGATGCGATCAATGATTTGGTTTCATTTGTTGATACTGATTATATCTATCGGGCAGTCAGTAAAAAATACCTGGAAGTGTTTGGCTTACCCATGAATAAAATCATCAGACATCATGTGCCTGAAATACACGGTAAAGAGATGTTTGAGAATAATGTAAAGTCATACATGGATAAGACTCTGGCTGAGGAAACACAACATACTCAATTATGGAACGATATCCACGGTCAGACCCAACGTTGTCTAGAAGTCATGTATTTTTCCTATCGGGGAGAAGACGGAACCATTACTGGCGTGGTAATAAGTGCCAGGGATATAACGGACAAGAAACTAGCCGAACGCGAGATTGCTCGCTACAAGTACATTGTTGATTCTACTTCTGACCGTGTTTCTTTTGTAGATAAAGATTATGTATATCGGGCGGTCAATAAGCTATATCTGAAATGGTTTGGGAAAAAACAAAACGAAATTGTCAGGCATTCGCTAGTTGATGTGAAGGGAAAGTATGGCCAAAATAATTAAGCCTTTAATAAACAAGACCATGGATGGTGAAGTCCAGAAAGTTCAGTGAGTCCGGGAGCTCACTAAGTTTTGTCAACTCCACATCGAAACTGTGTTTTCCCCCTATCGGGGAGAAGATAACCTAATTGATGGAGTAGTAGCAAGTACCCGGGATATAAGCGAAAACAAGCAAGCAGAAGAAGTGCTGCAACAGTACAAGCATATAGTCGACACTAATGCTGATATGATGGCGCTTATTGATAGTAATTATATTTATAAGGCTGTTAATAAGAAGTATCCGGATGCCTTTGAGAAGCCTCTGGAGCAGGCCGTCGGTTGTCATGTTAAAGATGTTATGGGCGAGAAAATGTTCTTAGAAAGTGCTAAGGAGAACCTAGACAAAGCCCTAAGCGGCGAAACAGTCAATTTCCAAATCTGACGAGACTTACCTTGCCCCGCTTACAAAACCGTTTATGTAGTCATTAACTGTATCACATACAGCTTGCCAGACGGAAAAATAGTTGGCATTTTAATGAGCGTCCATGACATTGCTGAATTAAAACTGGCCAAGGATGAGCTGGAAAAAAGACAAGCCCAACGAATTGGTAATCTGGGTTTCTTCGATCTTGATTTATCCTCAGAAAATGCCTTCTGGTCCGAAGAATACTATAACATCTACGGTGTCGATCCTGATGATTTCACACTTAACGCTCAAGCGGTTAGAAAATTGATCTACCCTGAAGGGTAAAAAATGCGTAGGGTAAGAAATTGCCGATTCAATTAGAACACTAAAACCATTGAAATTCAGCCACCGTCTTATTACTCCAGATGGAGAAACAAGGTATGTGAAAATTCAGGAGGAGGTGATCTCTGATACCGAAGGGAAAGCCAGGCGAATTATTGGAACAGCACCCAATATCACTGAACAGAAACAAATCGAGCAGGAGTTGCTTTATAGGGAAGCACAGTTGTGACAAGCGCAGCGCATTGCTCATTTGGGTTTCTGGCGGACAGAACCATCTATTGGAGGAGACAAGGAATTCTGGTCGAAGGAAATCTATGATATTTATGGATTGTGGAGGACAAATTCCTTGACACAAGGGGGATCAAATTAAACGAGTACATCCAGAAGATCGAGAGTTTGTAATTAATTCAGTTGATACAATAAGCAAGATCGACGATGAGTTTGATTTAGAATTTCGCATAGTCCGACCTGGTGGAGAGATTAGATTTATCCACGTCCGCGATGAAGTAATTGATGAAGCACGGCCCCCTGGTGTTTCAGCAAAAAGATTTGGCACAATTGCCGATGTTACAGAAACAAAAATAGTGGAGGAAGCTTTAAGGAAAAGCGAAGAACGGATGCGCCGTTACTTTGATGCTGGATTAGTGTGAATAGTTATTCTTAACCTTGATAAAATTGATAAAAAATTTTTACGGACAAACGATACCTGCTGCAAAATGACGGGTTACTTGATGGAAAAGTTGTTAACGATGACTATCAATGATGTGTCCCATCCTGACGATATTCATAAAAACGACAAGCAATGGGAGGAAATATTTGTAGGGTAATCTTTCAGTAGAGAAACACTATGTAACAAAGAATGGGGAAATAATTGATGTCTCTATATCGTCTGCCTCTGTAAGGAATGACGATGGAATTATAGAGTATTTTGTAAGCTTCATCGAAAATATCACAGGGCGGAAACAAACGGAGGGTGAATCGGCAAAGTACCGTGACCATCTCGAGGAACTTGCTGCCGAACGAACAGTCGAGCTGCAGACTGCACAAGAAGCATTAGTCCAAAAAGAACGCCTGGCAATATTGGGTAAGTTAACAGTCACTGTTAGTCGTGAACTTCGTAATCCATTGGGAACAATCTGAACATCACTATATACCGTTGCTAAAAATATTCGTGAACAAACCAATTTAGATATGGACAGACCATTGGATTGAGCCGAAAGAAATATCACCAGGTGTAACAGGATTATCGAAGAACTTTTCTTTTAGAGCATACGTGCACACAAATTTTTGAAAAGGTAGAACTTGAAATAGGTCAATATTGTGCAGGAATAATAGAAGATTTTAGTTTTCCAGATGATATCGTTGTCAATTCAGATCTAAGCTTAGGTGCACTGGTAACTATCGAAAAAGATCGCTTCCAGTGATGTGTTATTAATATCCTGAGTAATGCCTGTCAGGCAATGGCGGAAAAAACAGGCTCTGACCAGAAAAATAAACTGCTAAGTATAAAAACAGTTATTGAAAATACATGATTAGAGATTCAGATCGCCGATACTGGACATGGTATACCAAAGGATAAAACTGACAAGATTTTTGAGCCTCTGTTTAGCATCAAGATATATGGCGTTGGATTATGGGCTACCTATCGTCAAGCAGCTCATGGAGCAACATAATGATGGCGCAGAGTTCAATTCTGAAGAAGATAAGGGCACGTGTTTTGTATTATGGCCCCCACAACATCAAAAAATTAAAAAGGACCACGGCATAAAAGACAATACAAGCTCTGTATGGCATTCGTGATCATATGAAAAAGTAACTCACTTTATCTTCTCGCTTCAATGAATCATTTTGGTTGAGTGATATCCCTTTTTTGTCTAATTTAAACTTTCAACTGTGTATCCCCATTTTGCCTTCCACCAACGGATGCTCAAAGGAACTGCAACATTAAGCCAGAATACAGTAACCATTAGAGTATAAAAAGCCTCTATAAAAAGTATCTGATATTAAATATAGGCAATATCCATTACTACGAATGTCAATTCAGCGCGCCTCAGCATACCAAAGCCAATCATCCAACTGGCTGGCCAGTCAAAATTTTCAGTGTATCTAGCCGCAAGCGCAGCTGACAGAACCTACCCAATCAATAAGCCGATTGTTAAAATAATCACTTCCTTCGCAATGGAAAATAAAATATTGACTTCGAATATCAATCTCGTGCTTAGCGTGACAAAAAACACCGGCCCTATCCAACAAAATGTGACGTTGTCTATAATCAGTTTTGTTAGATCGTAAAAGTTTTTTTGTTTATTTTTTGGAAAATCCAAATACTCTTTTTTAACAATTAATCCAGCCATGTAGGCACCAACTGCCGGATGAAAACCGAATTTATGGGAAATTAGACTGACTGCTACGGCGAGGGTTATAACGGTCAGGGTTGTATATTGACCATCTCCCGTAGACAGTAATTTCATTAAATCAAGATTCTTCAGCACTGGTATTTTTTTCTTAAGCCCGGTACCGATTGGGAATACCCAGCCACCCATGAAAGTTACCAGCAGAAAAAATATCACTGCTTTACCTACAACTATGCCGACCCCAACAATGCTTAACGTTGCCTGTTTTGTCGCCATGGGCACCAAAATAGCTACAAGCACCAGGGAAGCAATGCCATCCAATACAGCTGAAGTCATTATTCCAGTCACAGCAGGTGTAGTACTTAAGCCTTCTGTTCTTAAACTAACCAGGGTTAGGGAGACCGCCGTCGCTGTCATGGTCAACCCGCAAAGCAGGGCGATGCTCTGATTACCTCAAAACCACAATGTTGCAAAATACGCTATCGAAAAAGGTGCTATTGCTCCGAATAAAGCTATCCCCCAGCTACGCTTAATATTGGCAATAAAATTATCAGTATTTTCTTCAAAACCTAGGGCAAACATGATCAATATGATGCCAAGCTCTGCAACACTATCGATGAATGCTGGCATCTCCTCAGGCAGCCATCCCAGATTAACCATTGCTGCGCCAAAGAACAGGTACCATAGTACAGGCGTTAGTCGTGTTTTATGTGCAGCAAAGGCAGCAGCGAAAACACAACATCAGATAATCACAAGAATGTAAAAATCGTACAAGATCTACTCCAAATTAAATAGATGTTATATTTATTAATCTGATAATTTTTCTTCTTATAGCTATAATTATCCGGTTACAACCGTATGATCTGTCTTACACACTAATCATAAAAAAACATACCAACACATAATGAATAGTATCTAACCGGAGACTTTAACATAACACCTGATAATAGAAGTTTAATTATCAATAAACTGTAAATTATAATTCTTTATTCAAGCGGTCATCTTGGCAGTACAGTCATGCTCAATACTGTTATAGAAATATCAAAGTTGAAAAATTTTTGTGTCATCAATTAAGTGCCTTTGTCGCTAAGTTTTGGTTCGTTCAAAAAACTTGATGGAATTTGAAAAGAACAGATTGGCATTTCAGTTGGTGATTGTTTTGACAACAGCTGATACAATTAAGAGTGTGAGCCGTTAACCTGTATGACGGCATTGCCAAGTTAACTTCCTTGAACTACTAAAACCTGCTTGGTATCAATCTAGGTCATTGCTGCATTTTCCCAACAAGCAAAGGAACGCATTCTTAGAAATCGATAAGTCTCGGCACGCACCAGATGACGATCCAGATTGAACCGACAAGAATCGCTGTGCCTGTTTCACTGACTTAAGCCCTCGCA
>Ga0056107_100150_pt1 | contig 13651 bp, 15 predicted proteins | sample WorMetcrassitun2_FD_77006 | JGI IMG/M metagenome (GOLD analysis project Ga0056107, IMG submission 77006) | Marine gutless worms symbiont microbial communities from Max Planck institute for Marine Microbiology, Germany - Olavius crassitunicatus.2 ...
CTCTTGGTTTATTTCTCCCTGGACCTCCTTCTGTGTTTAGTCGGCCGAATCGCCGGATACGTGACCCGTATGTCCGGTGATGTGGGAGGGGCGCTCAGCGATGGGCGTCCCTATCCCGATGGAGGGCATTGGCGACTTGAACTGCTGTATCCAGCGCATCCACGCAAAGGTGGGGCATGGCTCCGTGCCCGCCCCTACCCTTGATTTTAAATGCACTGCCCGCCGACATCAAAACACCGGGTTTCAGACCAAGCGTGCCGGCGGGAAGACCGGGCCATAGATGACAGGCCACTGAATACTCTAGATGGGGATTTTCCAGAATGCCGGCTTCAATCATTGGTTTTGCTCCGCCAGGCCCTTCTTCGGCCGGCTGAAACATGAATTTGATATTGCCTGAAAAGCGGTCCTTCCACGGGATGCTCTTTTTATTCCCGCTGCAAATTTGAAAATGATTGTTGCAGAACCGAGCAGCCGGTGCTACAGGCTGATGGAGAAAACAGGCCTATCGCTTGCCATGCGATAGAAGAAAATTGATTATAAAGAGTAAGTGACTGGAGCTATTATGGATATAAAGGAAATCGCCCAAAATAATTTGTCCGAGGTGGTCAGTCATCGCCGATTTTTGCACCGGATCCCCGAAGTTGCCTTTTCCGAGGAAAAAACGGCCCGTTATGTGGCCGATTGTCTCGATAAATTACCGTTAGAGGTTCGTACGGGAATCGCGGGTCATGGCGTGGTCGGATTCCTCGATACCGGCAGGCCGGGGACGAACCTGCTGATCCGGGCCGATATGGACGCCCTGCCCATTACCGAAAAAACGGGCCTGTCGTTTGCTTCCACGCACGACGGTGTGATGCATGCCTGCGGCCACGATGCACATATGTCGATGGTCTTGACAGCAGCGAAAATTCTCTGTGGCCTGTCCGACCGGCTTTCCGGTACGATCCGGTTTATCTTTCAGCCGGCCGAAGAAGGCCCCGGCGGGGCCCTGCCAATGATCAACGCCGGTGTCATGGATAACCCCACGGTCGATTATGCCATCGGGTGTCATGTGTGGCCAGATATCCCCGAAGGAACGATCGGGGTCCGAGATGGCGTTTTAATGGCGGCCATGGACCAGTTTGACTTAACCATTATCGGTAAAGGCGGCCACGGCGCCTATCCCCACCAGTGCATCGATGCGTTGGAAATCGGTTGTCAGGTAGTCGGCGCCCTGCAACGGCTTACCAGTCGGCAGATAAATCCACTCATGCCGACAGTGGTAACCGTTGGTAGTTTTCATGCCGGCACCGTATTCAATGTTATCCCCGACACGGCTAAAATGAGTGGCACGACGCGTACCTTTGAACGTGAAATCTGGGATTCATGGCCCAAGCGGCTCGAAAAAATTATCGCCGGCGTCTGCAATGCCATGGGCGCGAAGTATGAATTTAGTTTTGAAAAAGGGTTCCCCCCGTTGGTCAACGACCCATTTATGTCCGACGTGGTCCGTCGATGTGCTGCTGAAGTCGTGGGAAAAAACAAGATCCTTACGCCGAATCCATCTATGGGCGGCGAGGATATGGCCTACTACCTTGAACGATCCAAAGGATGCTTTTTCTGCCTGGGCACCGGCCATGAAGATGGGCCGTCCATCCATAACGCCCGGTTTGATTTTAATGAAGAAGTCCTCGCCACGGGTGTGGAAGTTTTTTGTCGAACGGCGTTGGGTCTACTGGGATAGGCTTCCTGCATAGTCAAAAGGAAGACATCGATTTAAGAAAGACATGGATTTATTGTGGCACGCCAATAAACGGGCAAGCCTACTACTACTCGCATCAACAACTATTGGTGACTTTGTTAAACGCATGACCAGTGAGGCTAAAGATATCCATCTTTAAATTATTCATTTCAGGTAGCCGGCGACAACGGATCACCCACCTATGCGATGTGAGCGCCCAACATCTGGGTCTTTTTTCATATACCCCAAAAGTTTCAGCGCCAGCAATGAGCAAGAAAGAATTCCGATAAATACCAACACCGTCAACCCAACGCTCCAGCCCCACCATAAAGGCGCATTGACCAAAAAGGTGCACCCGCCGACAATGGGCAGGACGAATATATTCATCACTGCAATTTCAAAAGCCACGGGTGTTTTAAATTCAGGGTCAACGATACGAAGAAGCAAAAGGCCGCAGGATACTGTCCCGGTGACCGTGCCAAATATCGCAGCCGAGCGCTCCAGTCCGAAGGCATCTAATTTTTTGCCAAACCGGATAACGAGAAGGGTTGTCAGCAACCCGTTGGTAACCGCCATGAGGCTGATGGGCAGGATGTAATCCCAGACAATCTGGAGCTGAATCGCCACAACGGTGGCGATGATAAGATAGTCGATTGACCAGCCGGTAATTCTTCTCTGGATACCCGGATCGGAGAGATAACCGATGCTGGCCAATGTCATCAGCCATTTTACGCTCAAAGCAACCCCCAACCCAAAGAAAAAGAAAAAACCCACAGGATGCCGGCAACATCTTGTGGAAATACAGAACCAAGCAGTTTGACGACCCCATAAGTAATTCCGTAGACCACGCCTACCAGAGCCGCCTGGAATGCCAGGGTATCTGCGTTGCCCATATGAATCGTCAGGTTACCCGCCGTTTTCTTTTGGCCGCCTGCCGGCAGAATCCCGATCACAAAATCTCTGGGAAGCTTTGCTGCGGCAAAGGTTGCCCAGCCTTTGCGGATACCGTAATTAACCAGTGGGACCCCCACAAAAAAGGCGAAAAAATAGCCCACCGCCGCGAAGGTCACCCCGATGGTCGCCGCATTGGCAAACCCCACTGCTTCCCAGGTCTTGCCGAGCGATAGCGCCTGACCGGGTCCTTCGTTAAAGCCAAGGGGCACCAAAAACCCAAAAGTGGGAAACAGCTCAATCCCGACCCATCCGAAGACGATAACAAAAAGCCCGCCCACGACGGCCTGCATCGGGAACGTCAGGCCCTGTATCAGGGCCATCCAAATCGGCCCCTTGAGTTTCTGTTTTCCAGATAACCGGTTGGCCGGGTCGGTGTCCCGGGTTAGCCCTACGGAGATAAAAGAGATATTGAAAAAGTGATAGGCAAAGATCTCAATAGAGGAGGCGTTGATATTTAAAAGCCCCGTGTGAATAAAGGCCAGCCCGACCACCCCGCCGATCAGGCAGCTGGGGAACAGAAATTTCTGTATTATCCCCAGTTTTGCACGCAGGGCAATACCTATCAGCAATAAGCAGGATAAGAATGAGAACACCAGCATTGAATCAAATGGAAACGGGCTGTTCATATTGTCTCCGAAAATGAGTTCCGATCAACTGTCACTGTACAAAAAGATCATTGACAAAACTGACCAGGATTTTATTTCTGACTTCAGGCGGGAGTTCATCCAGCACACCATTGAGATCCGCCATGCGCCCCGGCAGCTGTTGGCCCTCAAGACCCGCCATGGCCAGCAGGCCCTTAATATCGGCATCCGAAACATTGGTAAGGTCCACATCCTGCAACCCGTTCCGGACCATCTTCACAAGCTCGCCCTCGGGCTGCCCTTCGGCGGTTTCAACACACGCGGCAAGATCTTTCAGGAACCCATCTTCCCATCCAACGTTGGAAGCACTAATCGACAGGTGGATGTGGGCCGGAGAGTTATCGAAGGATAACGCCGGTTGAATGTACCACCCGCGGGCGTTCATCTCATCGATAATATGGAATACATTGATCGTATCCGAAGTAAAGGCCACCAGGCTCATCTGCGGCTAGGCGAGAAGCCGGACCCCCTCAATCTTCTCTATCCCGGCGGCGATTTTTTTGACAGCTGACAGTTTTTTCCGTGCAATTTCAAGGTACCCGTCGTCGCCCATGTAATTCAGCACGGCCCACGCGGCGGCCATTGGCCCCCCCGACTTACTACTCTGGACGGCGTTGTTGACAATCGTATAGCCGATCCAGTCGGAACAGGCAAATATCTGGTGCTTGCGCAGCGCCTTGTTACGGTACAACACAAGGGATGCCCCCTCGGGTGTGTAGGCATACTTGTGAAGATCCATGGAGATGGAGGATACACCGGGCACCCGGAAATCGAAATCGGGTACCGGTTCTCCCAGTCTTCTGAAATAGGGCAGTAGAAAACCGCCCATGCAGGCATCCGTATGCAGCCACAGATCCTTCTCCCGGGCGATGTCACTCAGTTCCGTTATGGGATCGATGATCCCCTGGGCATAGGATGGTGCCGAGCCCACCAGCATGATGGTATTTGCCGTTATTGCTTCTAACACTTTATCCGCATCCACTTTAAAGGTCTGCGGATCAACGCTGACCGGCACAACGTTTACGCCAAGATAATGGGCCGCCTTGTGAAACGCCGCGTGGGCGGTCGTGGGCAGGACCATTTCCGGCTGTTTAATATCGGGCCTTTTTTCACGATAGTAGTCCCGAGCGGCTTTCACCGCCAGGATAATGCTTTCCGTACCGCCACTTGAAAAATTTCCGACAACATTCTCATCACCTCGCAGGTGCTGTGCACCAAAAGAGGCGAGTTCTTTTTCAAGCTTTTGCAAGCTCTGAAATACGGTAAAATCCAACCCGTTCTCTGACAGAAAGGCGGAATAGGCTTTTTTCCCGACCGCCATTACGTCCTTTCCCGGATCAAACACATACCCGAAAGCCCGGCCTTCCTGCCATTTCAAATCGTTTTTCTTAAATGTCTCCAGCCGGGCGAATATTTCTTCTTCCGGCATCCCCTTTTTTGAGATCTGCATTATTATTTCCTTCGGCTGACTGTTTGGTTTTTCGACTCAGTCAATTTAGAGCGATACAGTTTATTTTAATCCTATTTTCTCCCGCGCCCGCTCGATACAATCTTTTCTTTGCTCCAGATCACGAATTTTGGACAGGCGGGTGACGCAACAACCCCAACTCTACTTTCAGGCTGCGGGCCGTCTGGCACCACTGGAGATAAGCTGTGGTAGCATCATTGAAATATTCAATAAGAGAACCGTTAAAACAATCGAAAATGGTAAATTTCTCTTTGCGTATTTCTTCACAAAAAGGGGTACCCCTCCCCAGCATTTGCAACCAGAGAATGCGGGATTTTTTCATATCACTTTGGCTGTGAAATGTAACGGGTTCTACAAATTGGAATCACCGAGCTTAAAGTCACTTGAGTTACCCAATGAAATTTTCGATAGCCAGCTCGCCACCGATCGAATCTCAACCCCATTGGGAAATGTTTTTTCTCTTTCCAGATTTTTAACAAGCTGCACTTTTTTAATGTCAGGGAAATACTTTCCAAAATAATCAAAATTGGTGGAAAGATGTCCCCCCGAAAGTTTTACCTCTAAAAGCATAAAAGGAGTGTCGTTTTTAACAACCAGAAAATCGATCTCTTTACCGTCTTTGGTTCTGGCATAATAAAGTGCCGCTTCATCGCCATAGCAATCCTCGATATAGTGTATCTCTTTGTGCAGGGCGCAGGCAGTCACATTTTCAAGCTTTATGCCATCATTGCCGATAACCTGGCCGGTGTCGTAGAAATATATTTTGGGTGCCTTGATAAGAGAACGGGCGATATTTTTATGATATGGTGTTACCCGAAAAATAACGTACATATTCTCCAGCATGGTTAACCAGCGCTTAACCGTTTTATCCGAACACTGTAGATCTTCAGCGAGAGATTTATATGATATCGGGGATCCGACCCGTTTACGTAAAAGCTGGATGAGCGTTTCCACGGAACTGATTTGCCGAACGTTTTCCAAATCAAGCAGATCCTGCCTTAATATGATATCCAGATGGGATCGTTTCCAGCGCTTATAAAAACGCTGGCTACCCTTTAAGTATGGTTCAGGAAAACCGCCGATTCCCATTAAAGTGGTCAGTGCGGCGTCCAGACTCTCAGGCTTCAAAAATTTGTCAATTTCCTTTAAGTCAAGGGGATGAAGCCGGTATTGAAAGAACCGACCAGCCATGGAATCCCCCATCTTTTTATATGTATCGAGCTTAGCGCTGCCCGTGATCAAAATCGCAGGCGGTTTTTTTTCAGTATCAAAAACCCCTTTTAACCATGATTTCCAGCGTTTCATCTTGTGCAATTCATCAAAAATAATCAATTCTTTGAAACGATCCCAACTTCTTTCTTGCAGGTCTAAGCGATGCCTGGGATGATCGAAGTTAAAATAGTCAAAGCGAGCCGAGAGCATTTTTGATAAAGTGGTTTTCCCGGTCTGACGTGGTCCGGTCAACATGACGATCTTTTCAGGTAGATCCGCTTTAATATATTTTTCGAGGGTTCGTTGCATGTCGACTAAAGTACTATGTATTCCGAAAAAGTCAAGACTTTTTCGGAATATAGAACGAAATGGTCGCCATTCTTGTGCGTGTAAGCTTGAGATCCCTTGTCCCCATTGACACTAAAGCCGCTTTACCGGTCCGGCTGCGACCAGATAGAGCAAGGCCGAATCCACATTCAGACCGAGGATTTTTTGTGCTTCATGATCGTAAAGGGCGCCGATACCGCAGCACCCCAACCCCAGGGCGGTGGCGCCGAGATAGATCAGTTGGCCTAGGCGTCCAGCGTTTAGCATGGCGTAGCGGTATCCGCGACCACCGTAGAGGCGGTCAAGCCGTTGAAGATTGGCCATAAATACAAAATGGACAGCGGCGTTAGCCAGCCAGTTTTGATCCAGGCAGGCCGGTGTCATGGCCTCGATCAAGTTGCCGGATTTAACCAATCCTCCACGTCTTTTTTCAGGATCGAGGAGGTAAAATCCGGGATTGACACCGTCGATATTTCCGGTGAGAAAACCGACGGCGAGACAGGCAAAAGGGCCGTTATTTCCTTCATTTACCCGATCATTTCCCAGGTCATTTTCCGGGTCATTTTCCGGGTCAGGTTTCTGGGCAGATCGGCATAAAAGATCGAGCAGCGCATGAATCTGCGTTTCGACAACGATTGGTTAATATAGTTTCTTTTGGAACGGCGGTGCATGATTAACTGGGCAAAGGGGGGCGCTTGGTCACTCCCTTTTGTACTTTCAATGGGCATCCATGATGTCGGTGTTACGCCGATGCTGTTTATCATTTTTGACCGGGGTTGTTCCGACGTGATGGGTGGCGAGATGCCCGCCTGGTAGGCCTCAAGAATCTTTTCATACACTTTCTCGCTCGGCGATACCTGGCCGGCACCGGTGATATTCGTTGGCAATGGATCGACGGCCGGGGTGTCTTGAGCGCCCGAGCCAGGGTTCCCTAAAATATTGACGCAAACAAGCCCGGCTTCCCGGCGGTCGTCCAAACCGATGAGCCGGCCCATCTTTTCGTCGTTAAAATCAGTGTGACAGGTAAATCCCAACCCTTCCGACGATAGCGCCAATATAAGGTTTTCCAGGAGATGACCGGTATCGAGAAGTACATATCGAAACGCACGGGCCCGGTATTTCCATGCGCTTCTAAAAAAGATCCCGGTGAGAAAAAACGATACCGCCGGAAGGCGATCCCCGGAAGAGGCGCGGCAGGTGTCGTTTAAAAACCGGCTGAAATGACCGTTTCTTAGCGGCGTCAAGACAAAATCATCGGCCCTGAAATGATAGATCCCCGGTTCCAGGCCGTTGGCATTGAAAACCCCCACGTATATTTCTGTTGGATAAAGCGCACCGGCGGAAGCCACCGATCGAAAACAAAATTCTTTACCGGCTTGTCGGCTTTTGGCGGTGATGCCACCGGCCAGATACAAAATTTGCGCAATCCGGTTTTTATTAAGCGCCTTGGGCACCGGTAAACGATCGGGTGGCTGTGTCAGGTCCCAGAGGGATATTTCAGGAAAACGAAAATCAGTTGAAAGAGAGATCTTTTGAATCTCGGTGTATTTCTTAAACGGGTTCGGCTGGGTTTTCCAGTCTAAAAAATGCCCCGCCATGTGATGGCGATCGTAACGGGTTTTCCAATGATATTCGGCGCCGGTTTGGATCCCGGTTTGAATCCTGCTTTGAATCATGGGTTCTGTCTCCATCTAATTATCACTGTTTGGCAACTGGTTTCATGGATTATCTCCAGACAACCCTTGAAGGCTTCCGTGACGGGAGCCGGTGATATCTGAATTTTGGATAGCCGACCATCATGGCGCCAAAGGGCATATGATTGTCGGGCAGCTTCAATGCCGTTTGCAACGGCGGCCAGAAATTGGCAGCGGTATTGAAGTAACCCGCCCAACAGGCCCCAAACCCTAAAGGAACTGTGGCCAACTCAAGATATGTCAGTGCGATGGTGCATGCCGCCGGTGCCGTGGGGTTATCTTTTCTTGCGTGAGCGACGATTAAATGCGGCGCGCTTCGACAAATTCGATCCTTTCCGTCTTGCCAAGCTGAAATAACCCGATCCAAATGCATTGCCGCCGCCAGCGGGGAGTTTTCGTCTATCAAATGCCGCATCCAGTCGGCCACCAATCCGGCAAGTCTTTGAACCGCTTCTTTGTCATGAATTACCAGCCAGTTAACCGGTTGAAGGTTATGCCCAGAGGGCGCATAGTGGGCGATATCAATGAGCCGGGTTAAAAGCGCCTTTTCAACGATTTTGTCTTTATAGACCCGGACGGATCGGCGAGATCGTAAAAATTGTTCAATCTGTTCCGGCGATATGTGCAACTCCTTTTTAATCGGCGGACAATCCGCTGACTTCATTAACCGGTGTGACATGGCATCATGCGGGCATGCGGCCACACAGTGCCCGCAATTGATGCAAAATAATTTGCCCCCATTGATTACCGTCGGAAATGCATCCTTTTCTTTAAATTCGATGATGGCTGCAGGGCAAACTTCCGTGCAGATGCCGTCCCGGCGGCATTTTTCCTTGTCCACAGTCAATAGTGACATAGAGTGACCTCCTTATGAGAACGTGTGGTTTGGTCTTCTCCTATAGTCTTCCAGATAAAGTTTTTGGGCTGTGTTATCGGTCGCCCCCCTTCGACGACGTGCGAATTGTACGACTTACTCACGGGGGCTCCCTCTGGCCTTGCCAAAAACATTATCTGAAAGCCTATATTACGCTTTCTTAGTTCAAGAAATTTATCAAGGACAGTCTTCCCATCCCATTTTAACCGTGTCTGGTTTTTAATGGTTTACTTTTTGTAGCGAGACCAGAAGCTGTGCTTGCGGCCATGTTTCTGAGACAGATGATCTTTATAGACGGTATGATTTTCGATGCGTTGCCAGTCCGAAACCGATGCCGCAAACCTGTCGAGCTTCTTGAGGTAGCGAACCCCATGAGGATAAGCCTTCGTCCTTCCCCGGCGAAGAATCGAATCGAGCAGCGCCCTGTAGATGACAGAAGCACACAGGTGGCGTCCTGTCGTCTCCATCGCCTCGGCCAGAGGCAGCAGCCCACTATAGAAATCTCCATTGAGCTGGTCGGCACGGCCGAATAAATAGGTTTCAGCCGCATCCATATGCGCCATCTCAACAAGAAATCTGGCGTCGGTACAGGATAGTGTGCGCTCTGAAAGGATAGTCGTCACCTCGCCCTCAATCACCGCCGTGCTTTGATCATCGCCGATAACCGCCAATAGATCCGTGAGCGCATCGGCACTACGATAGCGTCTGAATATTCGCCAGGCAACTTCGACCTGCTGGTCCTGGTCTCCTATCACACCATAAATTTCGTGCAATAACTGATCCCGTTCGTTCGTCTGGAAAGTCTCTTCCGGCGACACCCGATCCATCCATGACAGGGCCGTCTTTGCATCACCACTTTCAAGGTAGACTCGGGCAATATCCACACAGGCAGCCGTGGACAGTGTGCCCCAGGCAGCAATCCTTGCTTTCTCGAAAAGCGGGGCATCCTTGATTTGCCGTGCCAGGGATTCTACTCGAAGTAGCCAGTGCCGTTTCTTATATTCATCAGTCTCTTTACTGGCGGCTATTTGAAATCGATCGATAAGGTATCGAATCATAGACTCAGGCAGGAATTCCACGGCACAGTCGATAAGGATATCCCGAATGCCGTAATCGTCTTCCCGGTTAAGCTCGAAGACCAACTCGCTTAACCATTTCTTGTCCTGGCATTGAACGGCATAGGAAACAAACAGCTGTTTGGCGTCAAATCGAAACACATTACCTACATCTCCACCGGAATCATCACATTGGTCAAACACATCACCATCTGCCTGATAAAAAGAGGCCACCAGCTCGGCACCGGTTTGTGGATCAGCCACGCCAGATTCCAAATCTGCAAGAAGCATCTCCAATTCATGAGCGAACGAGGCTGATTCTTTCCAGGAAATAAACTGTTGCCGGCATTTTATATCGGCCAGTTTGGACTTGTAGCGCTTGATGTTTTCTTTTGGGGTCGCAATCAGCCGTTCAATAAGATCATCTGCAGCCTCGACGCGAACGGCCAGTTCTATAAGCGCATCAGCCAGTGGATCCGCGCCCAGTTTAATTAATTTATTTTTCCTATTTCGATCCATTTTCCTTCAACTCCCGCCAACCCGGCACGATTTTAGCGAATTCTTCCTGAAAAGCCGGGCGTCGGATATTATATTGCTTAACCTTAGCGGCAAAAACATTCCAGCGCTTTTCGTCATCAAGCACCTCGACAAGCACATACCGTACTTTTACTATCACCTTGGCCCTTCGGGCATACTCTTTCCGAAGGGCATTCACTTTCATATTACCGAGACCGGAAACATAATATTTGAGAATCTCTTCAGGGTACCGTTTTTCAAGCTTTTTGGCGATCTTGACTTCATAGCCGCCATCCCAACCCAAAGTCGGATATCGCCCTTTTGTTAGAATTGCGATCGCCTTTTCGTACTCTTTACGATACATGCGAATTTTCAGCTGCTCCGTCCGTTGGCCATCTTTGATTTGCGCGAGAAGCTTTTGCTCGAACGTTGCCCATTCGGTTTTCTTGCATCTCTTCTTGAAGGCCTTGTACTTGTCAAATGTCAGGCCATCCGTGGTTTGTTCGAATTGAAGTGCCAGATACCTCTCCCGGTTGCCCGATTCTTTAGCCCGGCTGGCGAGAAATTCACGCAGCTCATCCATCCGTCCTTCGCCCACCCGCAAACCCTTATCGGCTACCTGAAGGGCTTTTTCTTTTTCACCCGCTTCCCAATAAAAGGTGGCCAGGTCATGGTAATCTGCGCCATAGACCATTTTCTGCTTTCTCAATTCAAGGTATTTATCCCGGCACCCTAATCGTTTGTAAATGCAACGGGCGTGTTCGATTTTCCAGTCCCCTTTCATGGCCTCAAATGATTTTGCCAGCCGGTGCAGATCGGCATCATCATAGCATGCGGCATAGGCGATATCGTAAAGCATATCGTCCATACCGGCATTTCCGCTTTCAATATAAGGAAATACAAGGTCAAGAATCTCGCGTCGAGAATCGGGATCAACCTTTTTAGAATCAAGCTGTTTCACAATCTGATACAAGAGATCAGCCACATGATCCACGGTATCATAATCGCCGCCACCGTATTTATCCGAATCACTCAGGTCAGGCTCAAGCTCGGACCAGAGAGCCCACATGACCTCCCCTTCAGATTTTTTTTCGAGCTCATTTGAAAGCGACGTATGCGTTTTCAAAAATTCAAAGCACTCCCGGCGAATATCAGGCCGATCGGTTACGAGCGGAAGAATCAAATCTTTTAGTACCGTGGAAGGAGCGATCGCCAGTAATTCTTCCAAGGCACTATCAAATTTTCGTTTTCTTCCCATATTTTCCATTTTCAATGTGCCGCATCTGTCCTTTTGATAGAGCCGTGTATTCTCTCAATGCATAGGATACTTTTTTGCTGCTTATTGTCCATCTTTCCAGGATCGATAACGGTTTCTTGACCAGCGCAAATACTTCAACAGTTCGTAATTCACTTTTTCGATATTGAATTTTTCACTGTTGAATACGCCATCATACCATTCCGTGTAGTTTTCATGTTCTTCATGGCCGGGGTCTTTCACTGCCTTGCAGAATTCAAAATATCCCGGCATTCCTCCCACGTCCTCGGGTGGGCAAGCCCTTTCGCCCTCAATACATTCCACGGATGACTGCAACTCCGGATTAAAATATCGACTGTCCTCAATCGTGATTTCATGCTCCCAGCCGTCACCAAAGTCATACTCGTAGCCAAATGTCCGCCCTTTCTGTTTGACCAGATCCACAAGCCGGAACTTGCCGTCATGCGCGCCATCATCTTTGAATTCCGAATTCTCCGTGTATCTTTTCTTGCCGATGGTAAAGGCATGCAGATGATAGTCTTCCCAGCCCATTACAATCTGGATGACATCATGCAGGCGGTCCAGTGTAATGCTGCCCGGTACCACAAAGCGTCGCCAAATTTCGGGTTCGATATCAAGTAGCCGGATTTTCAGTAAGTAAAGTCGGTCGTTCATTGTTAAACCTCATATTTTGAGGGTGATTATTTTTTACCGAAATTTCCCGCCAAGGGTTAAGAAAAACCCTGCAAATATTCACGTTTATATGTGTTCATTCGCGGTTTCGGTTGTTTTTCTAATGGAATCCGGCTTAAATCGAGTTCGCCTTTGAAGGCTTTTTGACTTAGGCCGCCATAGAGATTTTCCAATTCGTTGAGGTTTTGTTGGTAGAGGGTTTTGAGGGATTCTACTTTTTCGACAATGGTAGAAAAATTGTTTTGAAGTTCCATTGGAGGCAGAGGAATTTTTAAACCTTTAAGCGCCTTTAAGGGAAACCTGCTCCGAGTTCCTTTAATGGTTATTTTTCTTACAAGCCATTTGCCATATTCAGAGTTTAGGAAATATTGAACATAAATTGGATTGGCTTTAGATCTGCTGACTCTTAGGCGTATTACATCCTGTGTAATAATTGCCTCCAAAAATTCTATATTTATTGCTGTAATTCCTGGCGGATCACCAACCTTGGCGATTACAATGTCACCAATTGTAGCGTTGCAGTTCGGTAAAGAATCAGCTTTTGCTTTCGTTACAAAAACATTGCTATTCCAACTAAACTTGCCACCCTTTATATCTCTAATATAGATAACAGGAATTCCAGCAGTTTTATTTAGCTCACTTGTCAATAGATCACTTCCAAATGGACCATTTGAGAATGTACCCTTTCCTTTATCCTTTATTTTATCGAGTGTAGTTATATGAAATCCTTTTTGATTTTTTAATAGATCACCGAACATTTCCAGAAAGGTACTTTTCAGGAATTCATCCAGCAGGCGCAGGTTGTCTTTGCGTGTGGCAATCAACGCCTCAACGCGACTGAGCAGTGTGGCGATGCGGATTTGGTCGTCGAGTGGCGGAAGGGGAATTTTTATTCGATACACATCATTCCTGTTCAAGCCAGGGATTGCAGCTGATCGATTTAATTCATTGAGTCGTAATGTTTTTAGTATCCGGTAAAACCACTCAATATTTATATCTCGAACTTTAAAGTCTACAAAATAAGTTGTATCGATAGGCCATGAAGGAACTTTTGCAAAGTGAACTTCGCCAATAGATCCTTTGCGTCCAACAATAATTGTCTTCTTATTTACAAGAGGCTCGTCATGATAGCCTCAATGCCGTTGACTTAACAATATAATACGACATATCTCTTGTAAATATAAGTGGTTGTGATATGTTGGGGACAATTAAGCATATCTTTTAAATCTTACAAAAGGA
>Ga0056107_100151_pt1 | contig 13543 bp, 15 predicted proteins | sample WorMetcrassitun2_FD_77006 | JGI IMG/M metagenome (GOLD analysis project Ga0056107, IMG submission 77006) | Marine gutless worms symbiont microbial communities from Max Planck institute for Marine Microbiology, Germany - Olavius crassitunicatus.2 ...
AATTGTCTGATCAGTGGTGGAATATCAAGGGTGTCGGCGGTGAGGTTAAGCTTTCCCTTCCAGTGGTCCCCGGTTGTCAGGTGCCCTTGCAAGGTGGCCTTGCTGTTGCCGATAGGGAACGAAAGGGCTGCGATATCAATATCGTGGCCCTTAAAACGAAGGTCGGCGTTGTACCGGGGCGCGTTCGCAGTTTCTAATAGTATCAGGTTGCTGACAACAAGATTGCCGTTCAGGTCAATGGCTGATAGCCGATGGGGAAACAGGTCGCCGGTTAAATGGCCTGACAAGGTGCCCTTAACCGATCGGTCTTTGTCTGTATCACGTCCCACTATTTTGAGGCCGATATCGGTCAAATAGAGGGGGGTGGCCGAAATATCGAAAGAGAGCTTGCCTTCAGTATCAACCGGCCAGACAATCTTGGCGGCCAGGCGGGATTTATTTTTGTGAAAACGTAAGTGGTCAATCGTTAGTCCCTCAGATGGGGCATAGCCCAACGCAAAGACGAGCCGATTATCCGTTCCCGGCGGTGAAAGCGTTAAAGCGGGAAACTGGATTTTGACGTCATCCAGGTTGACATCTCCCTTAAAAGACCATTGGGTCGCCGTTTTGTTGATTTTCAATTGAACGCGTAGTGATTGATTGAAGACGATCTGGGGGGGCTTTTCAAAAAATGTTTTGGCAATAATCTCGTTGGGATCGGCGAATGTCGATACGTTTATTTCAACGGTTTCTCCAGAGGAAGCCAGGTGTCCATCGGCGTTAAATAATGACTGCCCCCAACGCCCGCTGATATTAAATTGTGCATCACCGGAACGCGGCGATACCAGCCGGCCCTCCTGAATGTCTAGGGGCAGCTTCAGGGTATCATGTGTCAACGTGATATGCGATGTGGTAAAATTTCCAACCGTTTTGACTTTCGAAGACTTTGAAGCGGTGCGGTGAATATTAAAATCGGCCGCGACGCGACCGGAGATGGTTTGGATGCCCGCACACATGTCTCGAAATTCGGCGGAAAGGGTTTGCCATTTTCGCACCACGAAAAGATCGGCCAGGTTCATATCGGCGTTAACGTCAAAATTGAACGCCAGTGGGTGATTCTTAACTCCTATTGCCCAGGGAAGGCCCAGCGTCCCGGCAATTGAGAAATCGGATCGACCCCATCGGCCGCTCCCGTCTATTTGGAGCGGTTTGTTTTCGTCAAAAATAATTCGAGCGGTGGTAAGACCTAAGGGAAAGGGAAGGGCGGTATGCGTGATTTGACTCTCTTTTGCCGTCAGCGTGCCCTTTAGCAATGGCGGGTGCCCAGGGGTTGGAAAGAACAGGTCGATATCGGCAGTCAAGCGTCCCCGGGCGTCACTGATCCGGTCGATTTCGCGGCGAATCACGCCGGGTAATAATGGCTGTTTTGATTGGCGCTTTAAATCTGCCAGGCGAAAATCCCCCCGGATACCCAGGTGAAAGGCACCCGATTTCCCATAAAGATCCGGCCAGGACATGGTCACCCGATCCATATTCGATTGTCCGAAACGACCGTTGACTTCGGTGATCAATAACTGGCCGCCGGTTATCGCCACTTTCCCCCCCAAATGTGTCACGGGAAGTCCCGGACTTTTTGAAAGGGCGGTCAATTTTGAAAGGGTCAGTCGTAGTTCAAGGGCATCCCTGTTTTCGGGCTGGTTCAGTTGGTTGATCTGATCGATAGTCCCATTTAGCCGGAAACGATCCAATCGGGCAGCTCCATCAGAAAAAATGGGGAATAATTGGGCCTCGATCCATTCCGGTACCAGAGGGGTGGGAAAAATACGCTTAAAGACGCCGATGGGCATGGGTTGGCTGTGGATATCATGGATATCAAGGTCCATTTTAGGTGCTGCCGGGTTGAGCCGGTTCAGCTGCATTGTCAATGACAGGGTTGTTTCCGGTAGTCGACAGATCAGCTTGTCGATTTTAAGGGCATTTAAGCCTGCATGACCGGTGACACTTATTTCCGTATGTTGAACATGATATTTTTTAGTCCGATCGCCTTTCACCACGGAAAATCGAAGGTCATCGGCGGTGAATCGACCGTTTACCTTCATGTCGGTGCCAATTGTCCCGGAAATATCAAATTGCCCTGTCGCGCGTCCCGTCTCAAATGGCACTTCACTGGGCCATGGGAGTGGGGCCAGCGGTAACTCGAAAATTGTCAGCGTCGATTGGGTAAAAAAGCGATCGCCATCATCCACGCTGCGGGATATCTTTCCTTCCAATCGGAACCGGGAGGCGGTATCGGCTATCTCAAATAAACCGTCAAGGTGTAATTTTCGTCTATTGTGGTCCGTATTTGTTTCCCGGATCAATGCGTTTAATTGCTTAACCCTGTAGTCGCTACCTTCTGCCACTAAGGTGGTGTTTTCCAGTTTCACCCATTTAAATCCGCCAAATAGGGATCCGATTATGCGATTCAACCCCAGGGTCTGATCCGTCGTGGTCAAGATTGAATCGGAACTGGAAGTCTGTTCCTGTGGTTTTACTAAGATACGGGCATCCTTGATAAACACCCTTTCCGGGATCAATTGGCCATAGATAAGTCCGCGATATTCAAAAGAGATATCCACATTGTCAGCGGTTATCTCAGGCCCGGTTGTTCTTGCGCGAGCATGTAGCTTTGTCACATGGATTCCCAATCCACCCCGAAAACCGATCCGAATTTTTTCAGTTTCAACGTCATATTGTGCTGTTTCAGAGATTTGGCGGATCAGGTATTTTTGAAATGGCGGATAATGGATTAACAGATCGAGCATAATCATCACGCCGCCAAAGATGATCAACACCAGCAACATCCGGAAAAAATATTTATATGCTTTTTTGGGAATCATTTTTAGCGCGGCTTTGTGTTCTTTCTATGATTATTCGGCGATGATTCGTTGAATGTCATTGCCTATTGGCAATTTGTCAATTCTTTTACGATATCTCAGTTCGAGATTTCCTTCAACGATTGAATATCTTGATGTCTCACAAAATATTGAGCGAGACACAAGTGTCTCGCCTTGGAAAAGATACAGTTTGTTGCTAATTTAATCGTGCTGTTTAAGCCGGTTGAGTTGATGTGGCGGGTAAGGATGGATAGAATTGTCTCACAACTGTCTCATCGTAAAGAAAACGATACAGTTGGACGGAAAACGTTCAGGATATGTATCTATTTGAAAATTATGTTGTTTTTGCATGGTCATATGTTTTCGATCACCTGGCACGATTTTTGTTTACTTAATTGAGAAGAAATTCATTGAATGGCCCCAATGGGATCGGTGAGGACGTGAAAAATTAAGGAAGATGAACATGAAACCCTGCAATGACAATATTGTCCGGGCATTGCGCCTGGTTGACGAAATGATTCAATTGGCCAACGAGGGGGATGCCGAACGGGAAGACGTCGGTTGCGGGATCTTATATGGAATGGTCAGGGATTCAGCCTATAAAATTAAACAATTGGCCGAAAATGAAAAAGCTGCGCATATGAAAAAAGGATGGTGGAAGGCGGAATGTATTCCGGCTGGAAATATGGCTCAGCCGGCATCCGTCCTTGGCGATAAATAAAGAAAACCGGCAGCGGTATGACTATTTGCCGGTCGATTTGGATGAGGGCATTTTAAATTGTTAGGGACGATACACAAACCCCAGCACAAAAAAAGGAGACAGGTATGGGAACATTGAAAGGCACCCAAACGGAAAAATTTTTTGACCGCGTTTGCCGGTGAATCTCAGGCGCGTAACCGGTATACGTATTTTTCAAAACAGGCGCGCAAAGAGGGGTTCGTTCAGATCTCCGCTATTTTTGAAGAAACAGCCAATCAGGAGCGTGAGCACGCCAAACGCCTGTTCAAATTGCTTGAAGGTGGCGAGGTCGAGATTGCCGGTGCGTTTCCCGCCGGGGTAATCGGTAAAACCGTGGACAACCTCAAAGAATCCGCCGGTGGCGAGAACTTTGAATGGACTGAGATGTATCCAGGATTTGCCAAGGTGGCGCGAGGTGAAGGCCTGGAGGCGATTGCCATAATTTTCGAAGCCATTGCCGTCGCCGAAAAGCAACACGAAAAGCGTTATCTGGACTTGGTTAAAAACATTACAGCCGGCGCCGTATTCAAGCGTGATGAACAGGTCGTATGGCGATGTCTAAATTGCGGCTATCTGCGCGAAGGCACTGAAGCACCACAGATGTGCCCGGCGTGTGCCCATCCCCAGGCGCATTTCGAATTGTTGGGCGAAAACTGGTAAACCATTAATAAATAAAAAGGAGATTCCAAATGGCTGAGAGACATGAGGTATATAAATGTATGGTATGCGGCAATATCGTTATGGTCTTAACTGGCGGTGGCGGAGAACTCGTCTGTTGCGGCTCGTCCATGATTAAACAGGTGGAAAACACAGTGGATGCCGCTAGAGAAAAGCATGTGCCGGTGATAGAGAAAGGGGACGGGGTCGTGAAGGTAAAGGTGGGCGATGTGGCCCATCCCATGGAAGATAAACATTATATCGAATGGATTGAGCTCCTCGTAGATGGGAAATCGTATTTTCAGTTTTTTAATCCCGGCGATGTGGCAGAGGCCACTTTTAATGTTTCTGCAGCCCAGGTAACCGCACGGGCGTATTGTAATTTGCATGGATTGTGGAAGGCATAGGCAACCCACTACGCATATGCGATGTCGGTCGTAAACAGAATCATTCACTCGACCGACATCGCATCAATTGATAGCAAGGAGGAAAAAATGCCTAACTGGAAATGTGGTAAATGTGGATATGAGTTGACAGACAACGCACCTCCCGATGAATGTCCGTCGTGCAAAGAAAAATGCGAATTTCTCGATACAACGTGCTATACACCGGATTGTGAATTTGAAGGCGTGGACAACCGTATTAAACCCCGTTGATAAGGCGGAAGAAACCAGAATAACCATGTGCGAATTAATAGTGGGAAGGAGAATATCGAATGGCTAAGGTACTGATTGTGTATGCAACTCGAACCGGGGAAACTGAGGAAATCGGCAATTTGATTGCCGAAGGGCTTCGAATTGCCGGTGTAGACGTGACAATGCGAAAAATCACCGAGATTAATAATGAATCTGAAATAAACGGATATGATGGGTATGTATTTGGCGCACCGACGTACCATGGGGATATGATTCAGGGGATGAAAACCTTTCTTTTCCTGGCGGAAAAAGCTGAACTTGAAGGTAAGGTTGGGGGGGCTTTCGGCGCCTTTGGCTGGAGCGGGGAAGCGCCTGATCGTATATTTGATACGATGAAAAATATCTATAAAATGGAAATGGTGGGCGCATCGATGCGTCTGAAATCGTCGTCACTCGGCGGTGGGTTGCAAATGGCCCATGACTATGGCAAGGAGATAGCAAGTAAGATCGGCGCGTAGTTACCATTTCCTGTAAAATTAGGGCTCGCGACAAATAACCTCACATTTTATCCGTTGGTTCATCCTGTCCGGCTGTGTTTTGAAGTTTCGGAATATAATGATTTTACATTACTTTCGTACTTTTTCAGTCAGATACCTCGACGCTTAAAATCGGCGACTTATTTTTTTCGCGAACCCTTACCGACTTGACACATCAATAAAGGAGGAAACAATGACCACACCACAACATTGCCCAGGGTTTCAACAAAACAAAAACCTCCAGAGCTTCGTTTGTAAATGTCCTGAATGTGGGACGGAAAAAGAGATTTTTTCCGATGAATTTGAAAAAACGCACATATGCGCAAAATGCAAAGGGGAAATTGATTTTACGCAATGCAAATTGGATGCGGGGGTTTAGGGCGTTTGAGAAACCGGATTGGTTTTATTTTATTGCTGCTTACCCTATTGGGGATGACTGCCCTGGCAGTTGCAGTAGCCGATATTGATACGGGTGCCAAGGAAATGACCTTGACAAGTGGAGAAAAAGGGGACGTCTGGTTTCCGCATCGTCAACATCAGGAAAACCTGAACGACTGCAAAAAATGGCATGATATTTTTCCCCAGGAAGCCGGTATCATTCAAAAAATGAAGACCGACGGCGCATTGAAGAAAAAGCAGGTGATGAACAAAAAATGTATCGCCTGCCACCGGAAGGTGAAAAAAACAGGTAACCCGGCAGGCCCCACTTCCTGCAAAAAATGTCACCAAAAGGAGAAATAATGCTGGTTCTCGGCTTGCAGGGCAGCCCGCGCAAAAAAGGAAATACACGGTTTATATTGGACCAATTTCTTGAAGCGTCTCGTGACCTCGGCGCCCGTACCGTCACGGTGGACGCAGATAAGCGGGATATTCTACCCTGCCGGGAATTGACGGCTTGCGAGCGAAAAGGGTTTTGTCCTCTCAAAGATGATATGAAAGAGGACGTCTACAGTCTGATCACAGAAGCCGATGTGATTGTAGTGGCAACACCGGTCTTTTTCTATAATATGACCGCTCAGTTGAAAGCGCTCATTGATCGATGCCAGGTGTTTTGGGCACGAAAATATCGGTTCAAACTTAAGGAGCCGGGGATTTCCCAGCGACGGGGCTTTCTTTTGAGTGTGGGGGCCAGTCAGGGCAAGCAACTGTTTGAGGCCATCGATCTGTCCACGCGTTATTTTTTTGATGCGGTCTCGGCGCGATACGAAGGCAGTCTTACGTATCGGGGGATGGAAGGCGGCAAGGACCTGGCAGCGCATCCACCCGTGGGAGATGATGTCCGGCAGGCGGTTGAAAAAGTGGTTAAGCCCCTGGTCAATCGGAAACGGATTATTTTTGCCTGCCGGGAAAACGCCTGCCGCAGTCAAATGGCCGCAGCCTTTGCCCGCTACTTCAAAGGAGATGAATTTGACGCCATGAGCGGTGGCAGTGAGCCAGCGGAAAAAGTGAATCCCATGATGCAGGCGGCCATGGCGGATAAGGGAATTGATGTAGCCTTTGCCCGCACCCGGTCGCTTGACGATGTCATCGCCATGCATCATCCCGAAAAGATTATCACCATGGGGTGCGGTGAGGCATGCCCGGATATTCCGGGCGTAGAAATAGAGGATTGGGCTTTGCCCGACCCGGCAGGTCAACCTGAGCAAGTGATGTACAAGGTCCGTGATGAAATTGAAGCACGCATTAAAGAACTGATCAAATAAGTATACAATCAAAACTAAAAAAGGAGAACAAGTAATGGACAAGTACGTTTGCACAATCTGTGGCTATGTGTACGACCCGGCAGAAGGCGATTCGGATAACGATATCGCGGCAGGAACTGCGTTTGAAGATCTTCCCGATGATTATGAGTGCCCGGTTTGCGGCGCTGGAAAAGAAGACTTTGAAAAAGAAGAATAACAAGCGGTGATGATCTCGTAAAAAGTCGGAAATCACTTTCCCTGGCTCCGATCATTTGGGGAAAGAAAGACAGGGCTTTTTACGAGCCCATCAAATAAAACAAGAAAGAGGAAAAAATGAAACCGGTAGAAATCGCCCCGGGCGTATTTGATGTGGGAGTTAATGACTGGAATATTTCTGATTTTCGTGGGTACTCGACGCCGTTTGGCACGAGCTACAATGCTTTTTTAATTGTAGACGAAAAGATCGCCTTGGTCGATGCTGTCAAGAATAAAGGGCATTTCCCAGAAGATTTATTAAATAACATCGCCCAGATCGTCGCCCCCGAAAAAATTGATTATATCATCAGTAATCATACCGAAATGGACCATACCGGCAGCTTGGAAAAGGTGCTGGGAGTGGTGGGCGCGGATACACCGATCGTTTGCTCAAAAATGGGTAAAAAAGGTCTGACGAATCATTTTCACAAAGACTGGAATTTTCAGGTGGTGGGCACCGGTGATGAGCTTAGCCTGGGAAAACGGACATTGACTTTTTTAGAAACCCGTATGCTGCACTGGCCCGATAGTATGTATACCTATCTCAAAGAGGATAAAATCCTTTTTTCCAGTGATTCATTTGGTCAGCATTATGCCGGTAATCAGAAATTTGACGATGTGATCGGCGATGCCATCATGCCCCATGCCAAGAAGTATTATGCCAATATTTTAATGCATTTTTCCCCTCAGGTACTTAAGCTGTTAAAGACCGTGGGGGAGATGGGGCTTGAATTTAATATGATCTGTCCGGATCACGGGATTTTATGGCGAAAAAATCCCCAAAAAATCATTGATGCGTACATCCGCTGGGCCAACCAGGAACGGGTTAATAAAGCGGTTTTGGTATACGATTCCATGTGGCAAAGCACCGAGGTGATGGCCAATGCCATCGCTTCGGGGATCGATGACAAGGGGGTCAATGTCCGTCCTATGACCCTGCGCAAATGGCATCGGAGTGATGTCATGTCAGAGATTCTTGATGCCGGGGCCGTCATCGTCGGGTCACCGACGCTGAATAATAATATTTTTCCCACTGTGGCCGATATGCTGGTTTACATGAAAGGGTTGCGACCGAAAAACAAGTTGGCCGCGGCTTTTGGGTCTTATGGCTGGAGTGGTGAAGCGGTAAAGCTGATCAATAAGGAATTTGAGGCCATGAATCTGGAGGTTATGGATCCGGGGCTGCGAATTCAATATGTGCCGGATAACAAATCGCTGGAAGCCTGTTTTGAATGGGGGCAGAAAATTGGGACGGCCATTGCCGGCGAATAATGAAGATGAAAAGGCCCGGTGTCGACTTAGGCGAATGTAATTTATGTGAAAGCTGCCTGGCGGTTTGTGCTTCTGTGTTTTTCATCAACGGTGCCGAGATGATTGAAATCACCGATCTGGATGTCTATCCCGAATCGGATGTAAACGAGGCGATTAAATATTGTCCGGTGGACTGTATCTTCTGGGAAGATGATTGAGATAGTCTTCCAGATAAAGTCTTTGGACTGCGTTATCGGTCGCCCCCCTTCGACGGCGTACTTATGTGTACGACTTACTCAGGGGGCTTCCTCTATCCTTATCAAAAACATTATCTGAAAGCCTATAATAGGGGGCTTTATGAAAAAAATGGCATTGTTCGTCTTCAATGGCGACCCCATGTGTTTTATTCACGTGCTGCTCAATGCACTGGACATAGACAAAAAAGGGTACGAGGCTAAAATTATCGTGGAAGGGGCGGCCACGAAACTGATTCCTGAACTTGCAAAACCTGAAAACCCGCTCCACGGCCTTTGGAAAAAGGTCCGGGACGCCGGCCTTGTCGAGGGCGTCTGTAAGGCCTGTGCCAATAAGATGGAAACCCTCGAGGCTGCCAAAGCAGAGGAACTACCACTGCTGGCTGATATTGCCGGCCATCCTGCCATGGCAAAATATCGCGATGACGGCTTTGAAATAATCTCTTTTTAACGGGTCACCAATGCGTACTCGACGGATTTCCGGTCGGCAATTAAAAGCTGATATCCTCTCTTTGCTGCAGCAGGATGATTTTAATCAAGCGCTTGCCACAATCGAGCAATTACCCGCCAGGCAGGCGGTCAATCCACTTTTTTCTTTTTTTTATCATGTGGATGAAAAAATTCGCTGGCGGGCCATCGTTGCCATGGGGGTCGTGGTTGCTCATCTTTCAGCAACTGATTTGGAATCTGCTCGCGTGGTCATGCGGCGGCTGATGTGGAATCTAAACGATGAATCGGGGGGGATCGGCTGGGGATCCCCCGAAGCCATGGGAGAGATTCTGGCCCGCAGCCCAATTCTGGCCGAAGAATTTTCCCATATTTTGGTGTCTTATCTTTGCGAAGAGATGAATTTTCTCGAACACGAGGGGCTCCAGCGGGGCCTGCTTTGGGGGCTTTCGCGATTGGCTGAAAAAAATCCTGAACGGGTCCAATCAGCCGGATCATCTTTGGTCCCGTTTTTCATGTCACCGGATCCAACCTTACGGGGATTGGCGGGGAAGGCGGCCACGGCCATTGGTGGTGATTCGGCAAAGCAAGCCCGAAAATCTTTATCAAACGACCAAGCCATTGTGCGGACATTTATACATAGCCGATTTCTAGAAACAACCGTGGCCGGTCTACTAAGCCTGCCGTCAGATGATTTCAGATAGCCGTTACAAAGCGTAGATCCCTGAACGTTACAACTTGTTACAACTTGTTACGCAGATGCAAAGCATTTTTTAATATTCTGCCTTATTGTTTGGTTAACGGCGATAAAAATGATAGATCGCCAATCAACCAACACCAAAATGGAGGCAGTCATGAAAAAGAAAAGCGTGATCAAGAAAATGATTATTGGCGGCATATCGGGGTTAATCGGATTTGCTGTATTAGCCGGAGTTTTCGTTGGGTGTGGACCTCGCGGGTATCATTCCGGGTTCAGGGGTCCGGGGATGGATGTTGGCCGGATCAGCGAAAAAATCGCCGACCGACTGGATTTGACGGCGGAGCAGAAAGCTGAATTGGAAAAAATGGTTTCCGAGGCAAAGGCCAAGCGTGAAGAAGGAAGCGACTGGAAAAAATCCATGCAACAGGATGTCATCAACCTGGTTCGCCAGGATCAGATCGGACAAGTGGATATTGACCGGTTGGTCAAGGTCCATCGGCAGCGGATGGATGAGGCGGTGGCGTTTCTAAGTGAGCGCTTCATCCGGTTTCACGCATCATTGACCTCTGAGCAGCGTGAAAAACTGGTCAGCGAAATTGAAAAACACGATTCGAATCATTGCCGGTATCGGCGGCGATGGTAATCATATCGAATCATTTGCCGGTAGACATGGGAGGGGTGGCCCCTTCCCGTTACTACCGGCAGACAATTGGCAAACACCCGTTTGTCGTGCAACTAATGGAAATGATGAGGCGTTCATACATGGAGGCCGCAAGGTGGCACAAACCCTACTGATTATCGACGACGATGAGAAGCTGAATCGGCTGTTAAAAAAATTTATGGCCGATTTTGGCTACACGGTATCCGCGGCGACTCATCCCGAAGAGGGGTTGAAAAAGATTCGACATTTATCGCCGGATCTGGTCATTTTGGATGTGATGCTGCCGGATATGAACGGTTTTGAAGTCTGCAAGAAAATCCGTCAGTTCAGTACGGTCCCTATCGTGATGCTGACCGCCCGGGGAGAGTTGATGGACAAGGTTGTCGGGTTGGAGTTGGGGGCCGATGATTACTTGCCCAAGCCTTTCGAGCCCCGTGAGTTGGTGGCTCGTATCCAATCCGTCCTTCGGCGGTATCAAAATATCGGACAAAGTCAGGTACAGTCTTTCGGCCGGCTCACAGTGGATTTTGCCGGCCGGAAGGTCTGGGTGGATGAAGCACCGGTGGCGCTGTCTACCAATGAATTTGCTGCCCTGGCCTTTTAGTAAAAAATGCCGGCCGGGTCATGGATCGAGATGAAATTCTTCAAACCCTACGGGGGATGGACAGCGATGCGTTTAATCGATCGGTGGATATCACCATCAGCCGATTGCGTCAGAAATTAAAGGAAGATTCAAAAGATCCGGCCTTCATCAAGACGGTTTGGGGCGCCGGATACGTCTTTGTCGGTTAACCGTCCAATGGACCAACCTATAGGCTTTCAGATAATAATTTTGGCAAGGCTAGAGGGAGCCCCCTTGAGTAAGGCGTACACCCCGTACGTCGTCGAAGGGGGGCGACCGATAACGCAGTCCAAAAAACTTTATCTGGAAGGCTATGTCAACGGTTTTATTTTATGCGCCAAAAACCCTTCAAGCGAATTTTCCACTCTGTTTTCACCAAGCTGCTGGTAACCATTGTTATTGCTGGCATCGCTATTACCTTCCTGGTTATCGGTGGATATATGCAGCTACGGAAGCATTCTTTAGACTCTGTGGATCAGAATCTATCCTTATATCTTGAATACCTGATCACGGAATTGGGTGACCCCCCAAGCGTGACGAAAGCTGGAAAAATCGCTCATCGGACCGGGGCGATCATTCAGTACAACAGCCCCGGGAATCAATGGAAAACGGCTGACATCCCATCCACTTTGAACCTGGCGCGAGCGCGGACCTTTTCCCGGGACCCTGAACGGAAAATCGGTTTTTACCGCGGGCATCATTTTGTTCAAATTCATCGCGGAGACAAGCAATTATTATTTATCCTTCCCTGGGCAGTGGAAGACAAAGAAATCATCGTTAAACATTTGGCTGGCATGGGTATCCTTCTGGTGGTGATTCTGAGTATGGCCCATTTTTACATTCGCCGGGTATTAAAACCGATTCGGGATTTAAAGGTGGGGGTTGAAACAATTGGGTCTGGAAACCTGGAACATCGGGTGCCGCTGGGGCCGGACAATGAACTCCGGGATCTGGCCGGGGCGTTCAACCAAATGGCCGAACGTCTGGACGCGTTATTAAAGGTCAAGGAGCAGCTACTCCTGGATGTGAGTCATGAGCTCAGATCACCGTTAACCCGGTTGAAGGTAGGGCTGGAGTTTATTCCCGAAGGCGAGGACCGCGAGTCTCTTTCGGAAGATATTCTGGAAATGGAAAAGATGATTACCGCGATTCTCGAGGCGGCCAAGGTCCGAAAGTCCGCCGCAGCCTTGAACCTGATGCGGGTGAAGCCGTCCGATCTGGTGCGCACCGTGTTGCCTGATTTTGAGAACCAGTCGCCGGGTGTAATTGCCGAACATCTATTGGAGACCGAATTGATGCTCGACGCAGACAAAATCGAGACGGTGCTTCGCAATATTTTGGACAACGCCATGAAGTATTCTTCTCCCGATGGGAAACCGGTAGTGGTGACCATGTCGATAGAAAAAAGTACACTGGACATCATCATTAGTGATAACGGCATCGGGATCCCCGAAGATGCACTGCCCTACGTCTTCGAGCCCTTTTACCGGGTGGATGATTCCCGTACCCGCAAGACCGGTGGTTATGGCTTGGGCTTAAGTCTTTGCAAGGCGATCATGACTGCCCACGGCGGGGAAATCAAGGTATTCAGTTTGCCGGGGAAAGGAACCCGGGTCGTTATTAAGTTGGCGATTAAATAACCGAATTCCGTCATGCCAGTCCCGGATCGAGTCCGGGATGACCTATCCAGTAATACCGCAGGATTCCGGCTGCAGTTTACCCCGGACAAAGGGCTCGCGCAAAAATAACTTCACATTTTATATGCCCAAGGGGACTTTCTGCGGGGCGCCTTGTATGGCGAGAATTTTAATTGGAAATTCGCTATTACATTATTCAAGGTTGGACCCCAGTCCGAGCCATAATGGAAATTGTTTTTCTATCTGGAGATCTTAAAGTAATGGGTGAAAAATTTAGAATATAAAAAGAAGAATATTTACGAATCAGGCAGATAATCTGATAGCATCTCCCGAGCCCATTCCGGCAAAGGAGAAGCCATCTTTGTATAATTACCGTTTTTCAACACAGCGGTTTGTTGGAAAGGGTTATCTTTTGAAGAATTATTCAAGAATCTGGCCTCATCCACTAAAGGTAAAGCAGTCTTAATGTGTTTCATTGTTCGAGGAATCCGGTTATGGATTTTTTCGGAAGGTACACTATGCCCACCTTCAGAGACACGTTGAATAACCCTGGCTTCATTCAAAATCGAATCAATTAGGTGAATATAAACCAATATTACTTGATAACCACGA
>Ga0056107_100152_pt1 | contig 13504 bp, 15 predicted proteins | sample WorMetcrassitun2_FD_77006 | JGI IMG/M metagenome (GOLD analysis project Ga0056107, IMG submission 77006) | Marine gutless worms symbiont microbial communities from Max Planck institute for Marine Microbiology, Germany - Olavius crassitunicatus.2 ...
AGACAAAAAGCACTTGGAGCCAATATTGTATGTCGAGCAACGCGAAGGCGCATAAAAAAAAGCCAACATCAGGGCAACCCACCGACGCCGGAGAAGAAACCACGATTCCGATAATCGATAAAAATAAAAAACGGAGCGCCGCTGAGTTGACGAATCAACAGGCGCCGGAAATATCCGAAGAATCGGCTGGTAAGGCGCCGACAGATACAGTGACGGATCTGGAAGAACAATTGGCGGCAGCCAAAGGGGAGGCAACATCCGCTTATGATCGGTTTCTGCGGATGAGCGCCGAGTTTGAGAATTATAAGAAACGGATTTTGCGGGAAACATCGGATGCCCGAAAATATGCCAACGAATCATTGTTAACGTCACTTTTATCGGTGGTGGATAACCTGGAACGGGCGTTGGTCGCCTCTAAAGACGACTGTGCTGCAGATGGTCTGGTTGAGGGTGTTGAAATGGTCCAGGATGAATTGTTGAAAATTTTCAAACATTTTTCCGTCAAACCCATTGAGACTAAGGCGCAGGTTTTTGATCCGGCCTATCATCAGGCAATGGGCCAGGAAGAGACCGATCAATACCCCGAAAACACGATTGTTCAGGAATTCCAGAAGGGATATACTTTTCATGACCGGCTTCTTCGTCCGGCCATGGTGATTGTGGCCAAGCCGGGAGACAGCAAGGCGTAGCACCTAAGGAGACCGGATAATACAAAGAGACGGATACCATAAAAATTAAGAATTAGCGAACTGAATGCTTTAGGGAGGATCGGAAAGATGGGTAAAATTATTGGAATCGATTTGGGTACCACCAATTCCTGCGTAGCGGTTATGGAAGGCGGCGATGCCAAGGTGATCACCAACCCCGAGGGGGGGCGAACCACCCCCTCTATTGTTGCGGTTTCGGAAAGCGGTGAACGCCTCGTTGGGCAGATTGCCAAAAGACAGGCCATTACCAATCCGGAAAATACGGTTTTTGGCGTTAAAAGATTGATCGGACGTAAATTCAAGTCGGCTGAGATCCAGTGGGATATCAAGGTCCTTCCGTATAAGATGACGGAGGCCGGCAACGGTGATGTGCGCATCAATTTGAGAGACAAGAAGTACAGCCCTGCGGAAATATCCGCCTTTGTTCTGGGTAATATTAAAAAAACGGCAGAAGCTTATATGGGCGAAACCGTTACCGACGCGGTCATTACCGTTCCGGCCTATTTTAACGACAGTCAGCGGCAGGCCACCAAAGATGCGGGCAAAATTGCCGGTCTTAATGTTAAACGGATCATTAATGAGCCGACGGCGGCAGCCCTGGCATACGGTATGGATAAAAAAAATGAAGAAACGATTGCCGTATTTGATCTGGGTGGCGGGACATTTGATATCTCCATCCTTGAGATTGGGGAAGGCGTGTTTGAAGTCAAATCCACCAATGGGGATACCCATTTAGGCGGAGAGGATTTTGATTTACGGGTCATTGATTTCCTGGCCGATGAATTTCACAAGGACCAGGGGATTGACCTACGAAGCGATAAAATGGCACTGCAGCGCCTGAAAGAGGCCGCTGAAAAAGCCAAGATGGAACTTTCCTCAGCTGTTGAGACCGATGTCAACCTGCCGTTTATCACCGCCGATTCTTCAGGGCCCAAGCATCTAAATGTGAAGCTGTCACGGGCAAAGCTCGAAGCATTGATTGGCGATTTGCTCGATAAGCTGGAAGGTCCCTGTAAGACGGCCTTAAAGGACGCCGGCCTTACCGCCAGTGGGATTAAAGAGGTGGTATTGGTGGGGGGGATGATCCGGATGCCGGCGGTTCAGGACCGAGTCAAAAAGATTTTTGGCAAAGAACCCAACAAGAGCGTTAATCCCGATGAAGTGGTTGCCTGCGGCGCTGCCATCCAGGGCGGTGTCCTCCAGGGTGACGTCAAGGATGTATTGCTGCTGGATGTGACGCCGCTATCGCTGGGCATTGAAACCCTGGGCGGTGTGATGACACGGCTGATTGAAAAAAATGCGACCATTCCCACCAAGAAAAGTCAGGTTTTTTCCACGGCCGCCGACAATCAGCCGGCCGTATCGATCCATGTCCTGCAGGGTGAGCGGGAAATGGCCGGTCAAAATAAAACGCTGGGCCGTTTCGAATTGGTAGGGATTCCACCGGCACCGAGGGGCATTCCCCAAATCGAGGTGGGTTTCGATATTGATGCCAACGGTATTGTGAATGTTTCGGCCAAGGATACCGCCACCGGCAAAGAGCAGTCGATTCAGATCACCGCGTCAAGTGGGCTATCCCAGGAAGAAATCGACGCCGCTATTCAGGATGCTGAACAACACGCCGAGGAAGACAAAAAGAAACGCGAATTGATTGATGCGCGTAACTCAGCGGATTCATTGATTTACACAACTGAGAAATCGATCAAGGATCTGGGCGATAAGGTAGACGACGAGACCAAGGCCAAGGTGGAATCCGGAGTGGCTGATCTTAAAAAAGCCATGGAAAGCGATGATGTAGAACAGATGAAGCAAGCAAGTGAGGCCCTCAGCCAGACATCACATAAACTGGCCGAGGCCATGTATCAGCAGGCGGCTCAATCCGGAGAAGGTCAGCCGGGTGCCGGCGATGCGGGGGCAGACCCGTCACAGCCCGGTGGTGGCGATTCACAAGCGGCCGGCGGTGCGGATGACGATGTCGTCGATGCGGATTTTGAAGAGGTCAAAGACGATAAATAGCATCGGTATGATTGTTTATCTAAATAATTCCCGCGGTGGCCATGAATGCACCGCGGGTTTTTTTATGCAATGCGAAGATCTAATGACAATGTTGACACCATCGATCATTTTTTCTATTTTACGCGAGCCATGACAAGGTTTTACACGAGCCATGACAAGGAGCAAGCCCGATGGTGGAACAGATGATAAATCGTAGCGATGACCCGGCTGCACGGAAACATACCCGCTGGATTGAGGGGATGGTTACCTATGGCCGTATGATTAAATTCAGCCACTCGGTTTTTGCCTTGCCATTTGTTTTGGTGGCGGTAATTTTGATCCAGCGGCAATACCCGATCCAAATCATGGATATCGGCTGGATTATTCTGGCCATGGTGAGTGCCCGATCAGCGGCGATGGGGGTTAACCGGGTTGTGGATGCGCGGATTGATGGGGAAAATCCCCGCACCCGGATGCGGGAAATTCCCACGGGCCGCATCTCTTCTACCGCCGCTATCGTTTTTATTGCGATCTCCTCGGGGGTTTTTCTGCTGGCGTCAGCCATGCTGGGTCGACTTTGTTTTTATACCGCCGTTCCGATTCTGGCGATTCTGTTTTCCTATTCTTATGCCAAACGGATTACCTGGCTTACGCACCTTTACCTGGGATTTACGATTTCCCTTGCGCCCCTGGGGGCCTGGGTGGCACTGACCAAAACATTTTTTGGCCCCATCTGGCTGCTATCGGTGGCGCTTTTAACCTACATTGCCGGGTTCGATATATTGTATGCCTGCCAGGATATTGATTTTGACCGTAAAGCCGGTCTTTTTTCCATACCGGCCCGGTTTGGTGCCCGGCGGGCAATGAAAATCGCCACGGCCCTGCATGTCATTGCCTTTATTGCCTTTGCAGCGATGTTCCCGGTTTTCCAAATGAATGGGGCGTTTCTGGTGACTGTGATCATTATCGGGATTTTGCTCATCATTGAGCATTTGATCGTGAGCCCCGATGATTTATCTCGAATTAATGTGGCGTTTTTTCAAATGAATAGTCTGGTTTCGGTTGTCCTGTTTCTTGGCGTGATGACAGATGAAATTTTGAGACGGCTGGTGTGAAGTGGTACCGGTCTTAGAAAAAAGAATTTAAATGAGCCCATACGCATGAGATCAAGAACAATGATCAACACCTTGCAGGAATTCATTGCGGCCATTGATGCGGCTGGCGAGTTGGTCCGCATCACGAAAGAAGTGGATCCGGTGCTTGAAATCAGTCGATTGACCGATTCCGAATCCAAAAAGCCCCGGGGGGGAAACGCACTGCTGTTTACTAACGTCCGTGGGTCCAAATTTCCCGTTGCCACCAATCTGTTCGGCAGTTCGATAAGAATTCGGATGGCATTGAATGTCGATGACCTGGACGATCTGGGCCGTCGGGTTGAACAATATGTTGATTTTCATCCGCCGCGCTCGATTAAGGATGCCCTGGGCCTGATTCCCATGGCGTTAGATGCCGCCCGGTTTTTCCCCCGAACATTTCGGGGAAAGCGTCCCCCTTGTCAAGAGGTGGTGTACACCGGTGATGATGTGGATCTGGCGTGTCTGCCGGTGATCCAATGCTGGCCCAAGGACGCGGGCAGATTCATTACCCTGCCGCTGGTGTTTACTAAAAGCCTGTCAAGCGGTAAACGGAATGTGGGCATGTATCGGATGCAAATCTACGACGCCCGCACCACCGGGATGCATTGGCACATCCATAAAGACGGCGCCCACTTTTACAGCGAATACGCAGACGCAGGCCAACGCATGCCGGTGGCCGTGGCCATCGGTGCGGATCCGGCCACGGTCTATGCCGCTACGGCCCCCATGCCCCAGGGGATGGACGAGATGATGCTGGCCGGTTTTATTCGCAGAAAACCGGTAAAGTTGACCCGATGTCTAACCAACGACCTGATGGTTCCAGCAGAGGCTGAGTTTATCCTGGAAGGATATGTTGAGCCCGGTGAACTGCGCTGGGAAGGCCCGTTTGGAGATCACACCGGCTACTATTCCCTGGCGGATGATTACCCGGTTTTTCATGTTACCGCATTGACCCATCGGAAAAACCCTGTTTACCAGACCACTCTGGTGGGGCGGCCCCCCATGGAAGATTGTTACCTGGCGAAAGCCACCGAACGCCTTTTTCTACCCATGCTGCGTACCGTTATCCCCGAGATCCGGGACTACTATTTCCCATGGGAAGGGGTGTTTCATAATCTGGTCGTGGTCTCCATCAATAAAGCTTACCCCGGCCATGCCCAAAAAGTGATGAGCGGCCTGTGGGGTCAGGGGCAGATGAGTTTTTGCAAAACCATCGTCGTGGTGGATGCCGATGTTGATCCCCAGGACGCCGGCCAGGTTCTTCAAACACTCGTCGAACGGCTGGATATCCAGTCGGACCTGACCCACGCTACCGGGGTACTCGATGTGCTGGACCATTGCTCGCCGTTTGCAAACTTTGGCCGGAAGCTTGGTATTGATTTGACCGCGCGGGTTGGCGAAGAGCCCCCCCGGCCAAATTCTCGGCCAGGTTCCCGATCAGATTCCCGACCAGATTCAGGGCTCGAAGCGTTAAAAACACGGGTGCCGGGAATTGTGGCCCTTCGGGAACTAATGCCCCGGCAGTCCGGTGACTCAACCCGGCGGATTCGACTGATCGCGATGTCTGTCACCAAATCCGAGCAACGGGGCGGGAGCGCATTTGCCGAAGAATTGTTGGCAAGCGATACATTGGCTCCCCTTGACATCGTGATATTGTTCGATGCTTCCATCGATCTTGGGGATGAATCGTGCCTTTTGTGGAAAATGTTTAATAATGTTGATCCCGGACGGGATCTGTTTATTCGAGATACAAACGGGGTCATTGATGCCTGCCGCAAGGGACCCGCGGATGGCCATCAGCGAGACTGGCCGGAAGAACTCACATTTGATTAAGGAACACCCATATGCCGCCCATTATAAACATCGTCGGTCTATCGAAATCAGGCAAAACCACCCTGGTTGAAAAACTCATTCCCGAACTAAAGCGCAGGGGGCATCGCATCGGCACCATCAAACATGCCCATCACGGGTTTACTCTGGACCAAGAAGGAACGGACAGTGCAAGACACCGGGCAGCCGGGGCCGACGCAGTCATCGTTTCCTCCCCAGACGCCATGGCCATGGTTAAAACACAGTCCGATGAATCGCTCAGTAATCTGGTCGTCTTTTTGCAAGACATGGACCTGGTAATCGTAGAAGGCTACAAACGTAAAGGTTATCCGAAAATCGAAATCTGTCGGGCGGCCAATCAAAAACCGCCCATCCACCCACCGGTTGACAATTTGATCGCATTTGTTTCCGATATGGGCATCGAGATGAACGTTCCCACTTTTGGACTGGATGAAGTCGAGCGGTTAGCCGATCTGATCGAAAAGCGGTTTTTTTTAGATTGTAACCAAAATGGTTTGTTGGGCTCATATAACGATATGATCTTAAGTCAATTAATAAAAACCAGCGATGAAAAACATGGACAATCATCTTAAAACCACATATATCAAAGGGAAAAGAGATGAAAGAACTGATGACGATGCTGGCTGTTATTGGGGTATGGGTCTTTCTTCAAGCCTATCTGCTCCCAAAGCTCGGCGTATCCACGTGAATGAAAGAATCCTGTCAGGTGACAGACAAGACCAAGAATGCCAACAAATCCAAGGAAATCTCAGACCAGGAATAAGAACCAGGACGATGATGCCGAGCTGGTCCAGGCCATCCAGTCTGGACGGGCCGATCTATTCCAGACCCTGGTATCCCGATACGAAGAAAAATTGTATAATTTCGGGCTTCGGATGTGCCGGAACGTTCCCGATGCCGAGGATCTGGTTCAAGATACGTTTTTAAATGCTTTTAAATATTTAAAGGGATTTCGGCAAGAAGCCAAATTTTAAAAACTGGCTATACCGGATCGCGACCAGTGTCTGCATCAAGAAACGACGAAAAAAAAGTGCGCACCGGAACGAACCCTTTCCATGACGGATTTTTTGCCCAGGGACGAAGCGGAGATGGCCCAGAAGACTCCCCGTTGGGCCACGATTCCCCTGGACCAGCTTTTAAATGAGGAGCTGGCAGGTCAATTGAACGGCGCGATACATGCCCTGCCACCCAAATACAGGATGGTGGCGGTATTACGGGATATCGAGGGCTTTTCAACCAGTGAGACGGCAAAGATCCTTGATATTACCCCGGCCAATGTCAAAGTTCGACTTCACCGGGCCCGTCTTTTTCTACGAGAAGAATTGAAAGAATATTTTAAGCATGACCAAAACATCCCATCAACATGACAAACATTGTCTCGAATTATTCCAGAAACTGTCGGAATACATCGACCAGGAGCTGGACGAGGGCAATTGCCGGAAAATTGAACAGCACCTTAAAGACTGTACCCCCTGCCAGGCCTGTCTGGAAACCTTGAAGGCCACTACCGGATTGTGCCATCGAATAAAGACAGCACAGGTACCGCCTGAACTGTCTGATCGATTACGGAAGATGGTTCATGAATTAACAGCTTAAATACCGATTTTTTTCGATTTATCCTTTCAACCTGTATTTGATTTCCACCAGGCAGCTATTGCAGGGAAAAGCGCCGCAGGGCGACATTTTATCCGTGGTAAGCACATTAACATTGCCCCCCGCATCAATTCCATCGTCATCCGGATGATACCAGGCACCGGCATCCAGGCTGGCCACCCCCGGCATGATCCGATCGGTCACTTTGGCTGGCGAATGCAGTTTGCCCCGATCATTGTAAACAAGAACGGCGTCGCCATCGGAAATGCCGCGTACTTTCGCGTCGGTTGGATGTATCCAGATGGCGTCATCCCCTTTTTCCTTAAAATGGGGGATGTTGTCGAACTGCGAATTGACCCGGGTACGGGTATGGGGGCTGATGAGCTGGATCGGAAATTTTTCGGCCAGCGGGTCCTTGGGGCCTTCCCACGGTTCCATGTATTTAGGAATGGATGGAATGAGGGGGTTGCCCATTTCGGCGATGGTTTGACTGTCGATTTCGATTTTCCCGGACGGGGTTGGAAACGGATTGTTTTTCAAATCTTCTATCTGTTTGCGAAAGGCTACCCAGGGCTCTTTGAATGATAGGCGGTGCACCTCCTGCTGTTTGAGTTTTGCGTATCCGGGCAGCTCTGGTGTTGCGTCTACAGACGATTTAAGCCATTGGCTATCCGATTTAGGATTAAAGTCTTTCAATTCAAGCCGATTGGCCAGTTCGGTGAAAATGGCCAGATCAGAGCGAACGTCATGTGGCAGGTCAACCACTTTATTCATGAAAATAGTGTAAGGACCACCGATCCAGGGCACGCCGACATCATTTTCTTCCATGAAGTGGGTGATCGGTAAGATGATGTCCGCATATTGGCTGGTGGGCGTCATAAACAGCTCATGAACAACGATAAATTCCATCTGTTTCAGCGCCTTGACGCCCTTATTGATATTTAAAAACTGATTTAAAAGATTGCAGCCAGCAATATACAGCATCTTATAATCGACGGGAAAACCACCCGATTTTCCCTTGAGCCACGCATCGTAAATCTCGGTCACGTGTATTGTCGGGAACCGGTCGGGGAGCACGGGAAAAGATGGTGCCAACCGGCCCAGGTCCAAGACGTCGGTTCCACCGGCGACATGCCCGCCGGCCACTCCGATATTTCCGGTCATCGCCGAAAGAACGTTGGCCACGCGGTGAAACTGCTCACCGAAGGCGGTGCGCCCAGGTGCCCAACCGGTGCACAACGCAGCTGGCTTGTTCGTGGCATATTCTCTGGCCAGAGCTTGAATGTCATCTTTCGGAACACCGGTTATTTCTGATGCCCATTCGGGGGTTTTGGAAATGCCGTCTGTTTCTCCCAACACGTATGCCTTAAATTGATCAAACCCAATGGTATACCTATCGATAAATTCATGATCGTATAAATTTTCGACGCAAATGACGTAGGCCATGGCAATCAACATGGCGGTGTCGGTAGTGGGTTTAATCGGGATCCATTTTTCAGCAAGGGTCTGGGTCGAAGGACTCAGGCGCGAGTCAACGGAAATAATTTTGATCCCTTTTTTCTTGGCCCTGGAAAGATAAGACGCGGTATCAGGCCCGAAGCGCGAAATAGCGGGGTTCCACCCCCATAGAATAATTAAATCCGCCAAAAGCAGATTATCGCGGCTGTTGCCGGTATGAATTGATCCAAATGTGGCCCGGGACACAAATCCGGCCGCTTCCATGGATGTGCTGCCCCATACGCGGGTACTTCCCCCAAGCAGATTGAAAAAGCGACTGGCCGCCTTTCGGCTGCCATGCAATGTACTTTCGTTGCCGTAATAGTCCATGAGGAAAATTGATTGTGGCCCTAAGGCGTCTATTACGCGGACAAGTTCCCGGACAATCGTTTCAAGGGCCTCATCCCAGGATATCGGCTTAAATTGTCCGCTGCCCCTTTCCCCGGTCCTTTTCAACGGATGGGTCAATCGCCTGGGTGAATAGACCACATGCTGCTGCGAGAGTCCGCGAATGCAGGCTTTTAAACCGGGTGGGTGCGTGTTGTCGGTCGTGATCTTTGTGATTTTCCCATCGGATACATGAACCCGTAACAAACAGCGTGCGCCACAATCGTATGAACATGTCGTTGTGATGATTTCTTTGTCGGTTTTTGCTTTCATATCCAACTTGTCCATGAAATGGCATAAATAATCAATTCGATATCGGATTCAATCGGAACAAAACTTCATACCTGTCATGAGAATTGAATTGCGCTCAGTCCAACACGTCCATTGGTGGATTTAACTGTTGAGAGTCTCTTTTCCAGACATAAGATATTTTTTACAACGCATTTCCAACAGGTTACAAGCAGGCTGTATAAAGAGATCATGCTATCGTTACCTCTTTTTCCAATATAGGGGGCAAGGCCATATCGGAAAACGGGTTAAATCCGAGGAAAGAACCGTCCGATGTTAATCGATACTCAATTACAAAACGAATATACGAAAGAAACCAAGGCACCATTTACGGATAGTCTCACCGGCCTGCTTAATTACGGATTTTTTAATATTTCTTTGGATCGTGAAGTGAAAAGATGCGCACGAAGCGGAGAGTCGTTTACATTGGCATTAATCGACCTGGACGGCTCAGGGTATCCGGATGGTTTGAAGGGCGAAGAAATCTCCACAGTGGTCAGGATCATGGCGGTGGTGGACATTTACGACGCCTTGGTCACGGATCGGCCCTACCGGAAAGGGCTGGCAATAGAAAAGGCGTTCCAAATCCTGCGCAAAGATGGTGCCAATGGAAAGCTTGATAAAGATATTGTCGAGCAGCTAATAGAGCAGGTTGGATGACAATCGCTCTTTTCATTCACCCACCACTTGAATTAACATTGCCTGGATGATACCGTTTGCCGCTGGTACATAGCCGGGTGGAATCCATACCCCCTTTTTCGAAAAAGAAAACAAACCAAAAGAAATCTCTCGTAAAATGCGGCCATTCAGGTTTCCCGCAATGCAGGAGGCGCCCGCACAAAAATAAGTAGTTGGGAATGGAGAATCATCATGGAGATGACGATACTGGAAAAGCGAACCATCGTGGCCGAAGAACTGGCGCCGGTGCTGAAGGCTTTCGCTCGTGAACTGGGCTTTGGAAAAGTCAGGGAGACCCTGGCCGAAGCCAATATAAATTCTTCACGAAAATTCGGCCGTGAACTATCGGATAAGCTGGGCTCAGCTACGATCACAGATTTTGTTCGCGAACTCAAGAGTTGGAGTGCCGGGGGGGCCTGGAAGTAGAAGTGCTAGCACAAACCGAAAAAACTTTTTTCTTCAATGTCACCCGTTGCCGGTATGCCGAGGCGTATGAAAAACTGGGGATAAAAGACCTGGGGGTAGCCCTTTCCTGCTGCAGGGATTTTGGTTTCATTGAGGGGTTTAATCCCAAAATAAAATTGGTCCGCACCCAGACAATTATGGAGGGGGCGGAGACATGTGATTTTCGCTACTACCTTGAAGAATGACGATTGGTAATAGATCGGCCCGAGAGAAATCTCCGGGATAAACGAACGAGGTTTTGGATGGATGACTTAAAGAACTGCCCCGAAGGGCGGCTTATATTACTTTTCAGATAAATAGTTATTGCTTCAAGTTTTTCAACAACACGCTATGAGAAGGTAATAGTCACACTACCGTTGCTTCCGGTTGTTCCATCTGTGCCACTTATACCTGTTCCACCGAGACTGCCGGCTCCACCAACCAGTACCAATGTAACCGCAGTGGCTCCGAATGCAATCAGTTCAAGGGTTTTTCTTCTTGAACGCTCCTTTTTCCCTAAAGGATTGTCATTTTGCATGTCTGCTCCCATTATGTTTCTGCTTTGTATAATGCGATTGTTCTCGGCATAAAACGTGCCAGACCAAACCTGTTTTAAATACCAATGCCCCGTGTTGCTCCTTTCTTGTTGATATTCCACCAAAAATAGAGAATTCATTAATGGCTTTCAACAAGTTGAAAAGGTCCTCGCGATAGGATAATAGAACGAAAACGACACTTCGAACCGTCATAAATCATTCGATTATCACGGAAAAAATGAAACTCTCAATCAAAAATCCCACACCTTTCCCATTGACTTTGGTAAGGGTTAGTGCCAAAAGCCCCCATGGTTGATTCTAAAGAAAAAACACACTGGAAAATTATCATCGCGCTTAGCCTGGTGCACTTCAGCGGTGATTTCTACAGTTCTTTTATCAGCCCTTTGTTTCCCGTCTTTATAGACAAGATGGGGCTGAGTCTGGCCCAGGTGGGTCTTCTTGCAGGTATCTCCCGCTTTTTAATGTTCATCATCCAGCCCATGTCGGGCTACTGGGCGGATCGTCACCCTTCGCGCCGTTTTATTTTGATCGGCTTGCTCATGCCTATTTTATTCACTCCTTTGGCGGGGGTGACAACCGGTTTTTACGGACTACTGGTCTGTATTGTCATTGGCTCTACGGGATCATCCCTGTTTCATCCGCCGGTCACGGGTATGGTGCCCGAATATGCCGGCCCTAAACTTGGATTGGCCATGTCCATGTATAACACTGCCGGGACCCTGGCCTTTGGTGTCGGGCCTATCTTCATTACCTGGTATGTAACCCGGTTTGGGCTCAGAGCGATGCCGGCGACCGTGGCCATCGGTCTTGTGGCCTGGATCTATTTTTATTGGGCCATTCCCAAACCCCACCGGGAAGGTTTGGCCCAATATGGTTTCTTAGAGACCTTTCGGCAAACCCTGGGGAATGTTTGGAAACCGATCTTGCTGATCTGGATCATCATGGTGATGCGATCGCTGGTGGGGCAGGCATTAATGACCTTTCTACCGGTGCTTTGGGTGCAGAGAGGGCATACCGTTTTTTCCGCAGGTATCCTTTTTTCAATCTTTACCATTTCAGGGACGGTTGCCGGTATTCTCTGCGGTTATCTTTCCGATCGGATGGGGTATAAACGCCTCCTATGGATCACCCATGGTCTCATGGCGCCTTTCCTGCTCCTGTTTTTATTGGCGCCCGGTAAATGGATATATCCGGCGACGATATTGGCCGGTAGCTTTACCATGGCGTCTTTGCCCCTTGGCGTGGTGATGGCCCAGAAAATCGCGCCCAGGGGTCGCTCTATGGTCGCTAGCCTGATGATGGGCCTGGCCTTTGGAACCGGTGGAATTCTTTCACCCATTATCGGTATGCTGGGCGATATTTTTACCATCCAGAGCGTACTCATGGTACTCGTGTGTACGCCCGTTTTATCGCTGATTCCCATATACTTTGCACCGGAAGTCGGCAATCGTACGGATAAACAATCTTGACAGAAATATGTCGCGGGATGTATTTATCTGGTTGTAAAGTATTTTTTTATAATTGAAACATTTTCTGAAAAGGAGATGTTCGATGAAGAACAATAAGTTTATTTGTATGTGTGGCGCTTATACTTTCCTTTGTGGTTGCCGGCAGTACCATGGCAGCGAGCAGAATATTTTTTGGTATTGCCACTTGGGGGTACCGGAGGAACCTATTACCCGTTAGGTGGAATGCTGGCACAGCTGATTTCCAATGCCGTTGAAATTGATGGGGAAAAATTGTCTGCTACGGCAGAGACCGGCAATGCTTCTGTTGCGAACGCATCATTATTAGGAAGAGAGGGAATCGAGTCCGCTTTTGTCGCTGCTGATATTCTTGATGCCGCTTTTAAAGGGGAAAAACAGTTTAAAGGTAAAGCCCTCAAGAATATCCGTGCGCTGGGTGCCCTGTATCCGGAGACAGTTCAATTGGTCGTCCGGGGAAATTCCGGTATCAACACCTTCATGGACATTAAAGGTAAATCGGTTTCCTCGGGATCTCCCGGTTCCGGTCAACGGCAGCTCCTAGGCGACCTGGATGCGTCCCTGATCACCGCTGGCAGCCCCACGGCGTCCGTTATGGAACTGGCCAATCATCATGCCATCAAGATCGTTCCGTTGACGGGTGCACCCATAGCCAAGCTCCGTGAAGTTCAACCCTATTATGCGGAAACCATCCTGCCGGCCGTGGATGAATAAAACTAGGCCCAGGTAATAAAAATTTATGTTAAACCCGACCCTTCCCGCCCTGAATGATGCCGAGAAGACTGGTAGTGTAATTTATTTTGTGTGAAATTGATAAAGCTCGAAAAAAAGGCGCTTTCCCTTTATAAGGGTGTCGACGAAAACATCCACAAAGAAAGGAGAAGCGC
>Ga0056107_100154_pt1 | contig 13419 bp, 10 predicted proteins | sample WorMetcrassitun2_FD_77006 | JGI IMG/M metagenome (GOLD analysis project Ga0056107, IMG submission 77006) | Marine gutless worms symbiont microbial communities from Max Planck institute for Marine Microbiology, Germany - Olavius crassitunicatus.2 ...
CATCGCCCTCACCGCCCACCAGCGGGCGCACGCCGCAATACGCCCGGATATAGCGGGTGGTTTCAAGATCCGGTATCATCTGGGCGCCCTCTTCGACGATTTTATCGATCTCGGCAATGCCTGGATAAATGACATCGGGCGTATCGGTACGAACCGACGTGGTTCCAAGGATCGAGACGGTGCCACCCGGCACCAGAATATCGGCATCCGTGGCCTTTCGCAGCCGGTTGATCACCCGCTCTGCCATCCGGCTTTGGGTTACCAGCAGGCTTCCTTTGGAGTAGATCATCGGGGTTTTGATCCCCGCCTTGTCCGTCACCTGTTTGGCCCAGGCACCGGTAGCATTGACGACCACATCCGCCCGGATCTGGAGCGTTTCATCGGTTTGGGTGTTGATCAATTGCGTGGTAGTGATTTTCGATTTTTCAACGGTAAATCCGGTCACGCGGGTGAAACGGAACAACCGCGCCTTGTTATCCATGGCCTGGGCGATATTATCCAGGGCCAATCGGAATGGATCGATGGCGGCATCACTCACCGAATAGGCGGCAATGAGTTGATCGGATAAGGCCGGTTCCAGGCCCTTTACTTCATCTAAATCCAATGGTTGGGTAGTAATGCCGCTTTGGGCACACAAATCGGGAAAATCAGCAATATAGTTTTCGTCATCGCCGACCACGGCCACGAACAACCCGCCGCAGGCATCGATGCATTGGGGGGCCAGTTGCTTCAATCGATGATTTTCTTTTTGACATTCTGCGGCAGCGGCCGGATCGGACTTGATATACCGCGCTCCGCTATGCAGCAGCCCATGATTGGCGCCGGACGCGCCTGCGTTTACATCTTTTTGTTCCACCAGGATGCATCGGACCCCGCGAAGGGAAAGATCCCGGGCCAGTCCGGCACCGGTCACCCCGGCACCGATAATGAGAACCTGCGTGTCATGCATATGGCGGTTCGAAACAGGTATGTTTGAAATAGGCATGGCGGCTCGATACTATTTTTCTATTGTGAAAACGAACGGCTTGTCTTAAGCTTATTCTCGTACCATAATGATCTAGCCGCCACAGAAATTAACACCTTTAAGCGCGTTTGTCACCTGTTAATTTTCTAATAACAACATTTTATGGGTTCACTTTCGCTTTCGAACGTGAATTTAGTCGATATAACTGGAAAGGGATGGCCCCAATGAAAGAGAATCCGGAGAATCGAAATCAGGACCCGGTACCGGCTACCCCTTCCCGGACCGGCTTAAACGGTCGCCAGGCGCCGGTCCGGCAACGACAGGAAGAGATCTTAAAACGTGTTCGGGACAAGGGATATGTGACCAATGAATCCCTGGCACGTCATTTTAATGTGACGCCCCAAACCATTCGCCGCGATATCAACACCCTGTGTAACGACGGCTGGCTCCAGCGCTACCATGGCGGCGCCGGGCCCGCTTCCAGCACCGAAAACGTCGCCTATTCCGACCGTCGCATTATCTGTTTGCCGGAAAAAAAGCAGATCGGGAAAATGGTCGCCGAGTATATCCCCGAAAAAGCCTCTCTATTCATAAATATCGGGACCACCACCGAAGAGGTGGCCAATGCGCTCCTTACCCACCATCACCTCCGAATTATCACCAATAACCTTAACGTGGCGGCGATTCTCAGCAAAAACGAAAATTTTGAAATCATGGTCTCCGGCGGGAAAATCCGTAACCGCGACTGTGCGCTGTCCGGTGAAGCCACAGTCGACTTTATCCGGCAATTCAAGGTCGATTACGGTATCATCGGCATCAGCGGCATCGATTCAGATGGATCACTCGTCGATTTTGACTACGGCGAAGTCCGGGCCGCTCGAACCATCATCGACAACTCCCGCAAGGTTTTTTTAGTGACGGATCATACTAAATTCGGCCGAAAGGCCATGGTGCGCCTGGGTAATATCGGTGAAATCGATGCATTGTTTACCGATCAGACGCCGCCGGCACCGGTGGTTAAGATGATGAGCGAAGCCGGTGGAAAAATCCATACCTTTTAAACTATTTCAGATAAACCTGCGGAAAAAAACATGTGGGCCGTAATATTTTCACTTGCGAAAATATTTTGACATTGGTATTGATATTTAAGCGTGGATGCGCTTGTTCTGGAATCATTCCCCTACATTCCAACCAATGGAATCACCGCACGCGTTAAAGAAAGGCTATCTAATGGGCCTGACATTAAAAAATGTCGACAAGATTGTGGATGGAGAAACCTATCTGAAAGACATCCATCTGCACCTAAAGCCCGGATCACGCAATGTGATCCTTGGCCGGACACTGGCGGGCAAAACAACCTTACTACGAATTATGGCCGGCCTGGATCGTCCGAGCCGGGGTCGGATCCTGGCAAACGGTAAGGATGTAACAGGTGTGTCGGTACGCAAGCGCAATGTGGCCATGGTCTACCAGCAGTTTATCAATTATCCTTCCTTGAATGTTTATAAAAATATTGCTTCCCCGCTAAAACTGGCCGGATACAAGAAAAAAGAGATCGGGCGACGGGTGCTTGAAACGGCGAAAATACTCCACCTTGAGAGTATGCTCGACCGGATACCCGCCGAGCTTTCCGGGGGTCAGCAACAGCGGATTGCCATTGCCCGCGCCATTGCCAAGGATGCAGGCCTCCTGTTGCTCGATGAGCCACTGGTTAATTTAGATTACAAATTGCGGGAGGAGCTCCGGGAAGAACTCCGGGAAATTTTCAAAAAACGTGAAGCGATTGTCATATACACCACCACCGAACCGACCGAGGCGCTGATGCTGGGGGGTAATATCGTTGTGATGGATAAAGGTCGTATTCTTCAAACCGGCTCCACCTCCGATGTCTATCATAACCCCGATACCCTTAGGGTGGCCGAGATCTTAAGCGATCCGCCCATTAACTTTTTACACGGAACCGTCAGTGAAGAGCGGATCCATTTGGGGCCGGATCTGGATATGCCGTTAACCGGTTATTTACACGCATTGCCGGCCGGTAAATATACAATTGGCATACGTTCTAATCATGTGTCTTTATTCAAAAAAGAGGATACGGATGTTAAAGTTGGTGCCAAGGTAGAATTGACCGAGATTAACGGATCGGAAACATTTATCCATCTAATCCATAATGATTCTAAGTTGGTGGCACAAGAAGCCGGCATCTTATCCAAACGAATAGGAGATGATGTATCGGTATATATCAATCCAGATAAATTTTTCATTTATAATGATACCGGGTTGCTAATTGGATCGCCTTCTTCGGGTATCATTGAAAAGTGGCTCAATTAGGGCTCCGTAAAAAATGTGAATTTATTCCTGCGCGAACCCTTTAGGAGAGCGACATGGCGCAAATCGATTTAAATAAGATCGCACACAGCTATTTGGCCAAGCCCAAAGATGATTCCGATTATGCGTTAAAACGGATTCATACCGTGTGGGAAGACGGCGGTGCGTATGCCCTGCTCGGTCCATCTGGATGTGGTAAAACCACGTTGCTCAATGTTATTTCCGGTTTGTTAACCCCCAGTGAGGGGCGGGTGTTGTATGACGGAACGGATGTTACCGATCTGTCGCCGGAAAAGCGGAATATTGCCCAGGTGTTTCAGTTTCCCGTTTTGTACGACACGATGTCGGTTTACAATAACCTGGCATTTCCTTTGCGCAATCGTGGGGTGGGTGAAAGCGATGTTAAAAAACGTGTTCTGGAAGTGGCCGATATCCTGGATCTGACCCCCCTTTTTAAAAAAGAGGGCCGCCGGTCTGGCGGCTGATGCCAAACAGAAAATATCACTGGGCCGGGGGTTGGTGAGAAGTGACGTGGCGGCCGTTTTGTTTGACGAACCCCTAACCGTAATTGACCCCCAGCTGAAGTGGCAACTCAGACAAAAACTCAAGGAAATTCAAGACCGGTTAAAATTGACAATGATTTACGTGACCCATGATCAGGTGGAAGCCCTGACATTTGCCGATCAGGTGATGGTGATGTACGAGGGCGAACTTGTTCAGACGGACACCCCCCAGGCCCTTTTTGACGCCCCCATGCATAAGTTTGTCGGCTACTTTATCGGAAGCCCCGGGATGAACTTTTTACCGTGCACTCTGGAGGGTCATATCGCACGGGTGGATGGGGTAAAGATTGTGCTGGATGACGATATGGCGGCCTTGGGAAAAAAGGTGCAGGGTAAAATGGAGATTGGCATTCGGCCTGACTACCTGGAAATACATGAAAAAGTCGTTAAAGACGGTTTGCCAGCAATCGTAAAAGACGTGGAAGACCAGGGCAGTTTCAAAGTTGTGACGGTTCATTTGGCCGGGCACACCTTGCGGGCCCGGTTACCCGAAGGGCAAGCTGTACCTGAAAAAAACGCCTGGATTCGATTTCCCACTCAATGGACCAAGCTGTTTGCCGATGAACGTTTAGTGAATTAAGGGCTCGCTGGAAAAAGTTGGTTTTTTATGTGAACCCTAAGGAGAGCCGTTGTGGAAAAATGGGAAGACAACAGGGCCTGGTTTCTTGTTTTACCAGTTTTTATCATCGTCGCTTTCAGCGCGATTATCCCCTTGATGACTGTGGTTAACTACTCGATTCAAGATATCTTTGGGCCTGGCCAGAGCGTTTACGTCGGTATCGAATGGTTCGAAGAAATGCTATCCAACAAGCGTCTTCACGATGCGTTGTTACGACAATTTTTGTTTTCCGGACTGGTATTGTTAATTGAAATGCCACTGGGCATCCTCCTTGCCCTGGCAATGCCCAAACGTGGCTGGGGTGTCTCTGCCTGTCTGGTCACCATCTCTTTGCCGCTTTTAATCCCATGGAATACAATTGGAACCATCTGGATCATCTTTACCTGGCCGGATATCGGTTTGTTCGGCGCTGCGATTAACAATATGGGCATCGCATTTGATCATACGGCCCGGCCACTCGACGCCTGGATTACCCTGATGTTGATGGAGGTCTGGCACTGGACTCCCCTGGTAACGCTGCTGGCCTATGCGGGTCTGAGAGCAATCCCCGAAGCCTACTACCAGGCCGCCAAGATTGACGGTGCGTCGGCATGGTCGACATTCTGGTACATCCAGCTACCGAAAATGCGCGGTGTTCTCACCATCGCTTTTTTGCTGCGCTTTATGGATAGTTTTTTAATTTACGCGGAGCCTTTTGTCCTGACAGGGGGCGGTCCCGGAAATTCGACGACCTTTCTTTCCATTTACCTGGTCAAGATCGCCCTCTTGCAATTTGACCTGGGACCGGGCGGAGCTTTCTCGCTCATCTACTTTATCATCGTACTGCTGTTCAGCTATATATTCTACCAGGCACTTGAGAGAGTCGGAAGAGGAGAGAAGTAATGAAGGTAAAGAAAAGGACCATCGGCCTGATTATTTTTCTTGCGCTTCTGCTGCTTCCAATCTACTGGATGCTCAACATGTCCCTGAGGACCAACGCCGACATCCTCGGGTACTTTGCCCTCTACCCGAAAGATATCACATTTGTCAACTACATGAAAATTTTCACCGATCCATCCTGGTACATGGGTTACGTCAATTCCATCATATATGTCAGCATGAACATGGTTATCTCACTGGTAACGGCCCTGCCGGCCGCCTATGCTTTTTCGCGGTATCGATTCCTGGGTGACAAGCATATGTTTTTCTGGCTGCTCACCAATCGGATGGCACCGGCAGCTGTTTTCGCACTACCCTTTTTCCAACTGTATTCCTCGTTGGGTCTGTTGGATACGCATATTGCCGTGGCACTGGCGCATTGTCTGTTCAACGTGCCGCTAGCGGTCTGGATTCTGGAAGGCTTCATGTCGGGTATCCCTAAAGAAATTGACGAAACCGCCTTTATCGATGGGCATAGCTTTCCGCGATTTTTTATTACGATTTTTATTCCGCTGATTCGGGCCGGGGTCGGTGTGACGGCGTTTTTCTGTTTTATGTTTAGCTGGGTCGAGCTGCTGATTGCCCGGACCCTGACGGTAACGAATGCCAAGCCTATCGGGGCCATCATGACGCGAACCATCAGCGCCACCGGTCTTGACTATGGTTTGTTGGCTGCAGCCGGTATGCTCACGATTGTTCCTGGCATGATTGTGATCTGGTTCGCCCGCAATCATATGGCCAAGGGGTTTGCTTTGGGAAGGGTTTAGGGAAGATGGAAGGAATTTTACTAAAAATTGTAGGCGAACTGATTTTCGCCATAGTGGTTACGACGGTTGAAAGCGATTTTCGAAAATCGTCAATCGAAAATCGCCAATTGAAAGGGGATCCACAATGACGCTCACGCTGGAATGGATGGAGTGGACGCTGCCGACTGCCATCTTTTTCATCACGATTTTTCTGATCCTGGTGGCCATGACGATTTGGCAAACCGTGTCGCCGTCGGTTGAACGCCGCGGCTTTTTACCGATTCCGACGACACCGGGCGACCGGCTCTTTATCGGGCTCTTGGGCAGTGGTTTCATTTTTTTAGCATGGATCGGATTGACGGACCTGACCCTTTGGATCATGCTGGTTATTGCGATATGTTGGGTCGCAATCGTCATGCGTTGGGGCTGAACGCCTGCATGCACCGCATCTTCGTGCCAAATAGTCTACGGCACATGCGAACGCTCATGGATTTTGAAAATCGTCAATCTTCAAAATAATTTTTGGTTTATATCAGTTGGTGTTATGGGCCTTCACGCCGGTGATGTAAACTCACAAGATAGGAAGTCAACTATTGAGGGCCTATAGGAGGTTACCATATGTTTGGGATGATGTTTAAAAAAAGGAACCAGATGTGGTGCGTGGCGGGTGTAATGGCGGCATTGGTTATGTTCCTTGCCGCTCCCGCCAGTGCAAACATGGCGGCCGCCAAAAAATGGGTGGACGAGGAATTCCAACCTTCAACGTTGACAAAAGCTGAGCAGATGAAGGAGATGGAATGGTTTATCAAGGCGGCCGAGCCCTTCAAGGGGATGCATATCAAGGTCGTCTCCGAAACGATTCCGACCACGAATATGAGTCAAAGGTGCTCGCCAAGGCCTTCGAGGAGATTACGGGAATCAAAGTCTCCCATGACCTGATTCAGGAAGGTGATGTCATCGAAAAGCTGCAGACGCAGTGGGCGTCCGGGAAAAACGTCTATGATGCCTATATTAACGATTCCGATCTTATCGGTACCCACATGCGCTACGGGTTCGTGGTTCCTTTGGACGATTTCACGAAAGGTGAGGGCAAGGACGTGACCCTGCCCACGCTCGATGTCGATGATTTCATGGGAAAATCCTTCACCACCGGTCCGGACGGTAAGCTCTATCAGCTTCCAGATCAGCAGTTCGCCAATCTCTACTGGTTTCGTTACGATTGGTTCAAACGCCCGGATTTCAAAAAGAAGTTCAAGGAGATCTACGGGTACGAGCTGGGCGTGCCGGTCAACTGGTCGGCCTACGAGGATATTGCCGAATTTTTCAGCGAGCATATCCAGGAAATCGACGGCAAAGCCATTTACGGTCACAACGATTATGGCAAGAAGGCCCCGGACCTGGGCTGGCGTTTCACCGATGCCTGGTTGTCCATGGCCGGTGCCGGCGATAAGGGAATTCCCAATGGCAAACCGGTGGACGAATGGGGCATCCGCGTGGACGGCTGCCGCCCGGTAGGGGCGAGCGTGGCTCGCGGGGGCGCCGCCAACGGCCCGGCTGCCAAATATTCCCTCCGCAAGTACATGGAGTGGCTCCGGAAATACGCGCCTCCGGGGGCCCTGGGGATGGATTTTTACACCTACCTGCCGGTCCTGGCCAAGGGCCATGTCGCCCAGCAGATCTTCTGGTACACGGCATTCGTCTCGGCCATGGTCGAGCCGGGTCCGACGGTTAACGAAGACGGTACGCCTAAATGGCGTATGGCCCCGTCACCCCACGGACCTTATTGGGAAGAAGGGATGAAGCTGGGCCATCAGGATTGCGGGTCCGGGACGCTGATGAAGAGCACGCCACTGGACCGACGTAAGGCCGCATGGCTTTTCGCGCAGTTCTGCGTTGCCAAGACCACATCGCTGAAGAAGACCCACGTGGGCCTGACACCCATCCGCTACAGCGATATAAACCACGAATCATTCACCGAGCGGGCACCTAAGCTTGGCGGGCTGGTGGAATTTTATCGCAGCCCGGCGCGGGTTGCCTGGACGCCTACCGGGACCAATGTACCCGATTATCCGAAGCTGGCCCAATTATGGTGGCAAAATGTCGGCGAGGCGGTTTCCGGTGAAGTGACCGTCAGCACAGCGATGGACAATCTTGCCCGTGAACAGGATCGCGTGTTGCAGCGGATCGAGCGCTCGAAAACACAGGGTGAATGCGGGCCGAAGCTGAACCCGGAAGTAGACGAAGCCGAATGGCTCAATAAACCCGGTTCACCCAAGGCGAAGGTAAATGAAAAACCGCAAGGGGAGACCGTCGATTACGATGATCTCTTAAAAGCATGGCGCGAAGGACGGGTGAATTAACCATCGGTATTGTTAATTGACCGATTACAAAAAGGGTGGTCCGAGTGGGTGGCCCTTTTTTATTACCAGTGGGTCAAATTCGTGATGTCCAAGATTGCCCAATCTCAACGTCCAGATCAATTTTTCCCCATTAAAAATGGCCTAGCAGTTGTAATAAATCCGCGCCGTTTGTATAAGTATGAAGATTAAGCCGCCAAGAGATATGAAAACCCAAAAATGGGATATCCCGATTTTATAAAGAGCGAAATACAGCTATGAAAAAAAGATTTTATCCTTCAAAAAGGCCCCATAAAAGGTCAAAAAATTATCCAGCCATAAAACAGATGAAGCCTGGCTCTGACAAGTCTTTAAAACCTGTATTTGAAAAAATAGGAGTCCCTGAAAAAACCCAGTTTAAGCCTGATCCCTTTCAACTTCAAGCAATTGAAGCAATAAAAAAGTCAGATTGCCTGGTCACAGCGCCCACCGGCAGTGGAAAGACATGGATTGCAGAACAAGTCGCTCAAAAAGTGATGCAAAATAAAAGAAAGGTCTGGTATGCAACGCCCTTAAAGGCGTTAACCAATTCCATCCATGCCCAGTTTTCAAAACTTTTTGGCAAAAAAAATGTGGGTATCCTCACCGGTGATATCAAAGAGAATCCAGAGGCTGCCATTATCATTGGTACGACGGAGATTTTAAGAAACCAGCTTTATGATGCCATGCATACCGGCGATAATTTAACCTGCGACCTGATTATTCTGGATGAAGCTCATTTTCTTGGAGATGAGCAGCGAGGAGTTGTCTGGGAAGAGATCATGATCTATCTGCCGGTTCGAATTCCTTTGCTTTTACTGTCTGCAACCATTGGAAACCCGTTTCAGATTGCAAAATGGCTTGAATCCATCAGAGGCAAAAAATGTGATGTCATAGAAGAACATAATCGCCCGGTCCCCCTTTTCCCTCTTTTTATGCACCCTTCCGGAACTCTTTTTCCGTTGATAGAAAAACAGGGTTCAGCGAAAAAACAAATGCTTCATAAAAAAGTATTTAGATTTGATAAAGACAAAAAAAGACCCAGGATGGCACCTATTGGAAAACTACCGCCATTTTCTGATATTCTGAACATTCTGGATAGATACCATTTGCTGCCGGCCATCTTTTTCTTAAAATCAAGGGCAGAATGTGATCACGCGATAAAACTTTGCAATTCAAAATTGCTGTCCAAAGATCCAAAAAGAAAAAAGTCCTTGCTCAACAAGATCAATGCGCTGGTTTCGGGTAACCCGCATCTTGAAAATCACAATCAGCGGCAATCCCTTGAACTCACTGCCACCGCATCCCACCACAGCGGTCATCTTCCTGCATGGAAAATAGTGGTGGAAACACTGATGGCCCAAGGGTTTCTGGATGCCATGTTTGCCACCTCCACGGTGGCGGCGGGTGTTAATTTTCCGGCACGATCCGTGGTAATCTTAAATTCCGACCGGTTTAACGGGGTTGAATTTATGCCGTTAACCCCCAGTGAATTTTCCCAAATGTCCGGCAGGGCCGGCAGAAGAGGGATGGATAATATTGGGTTCGGGATTATATTGCCCGGCAAATTTATGGACTTAAACTATGTGGCGAAATTGATAGGCGCTCCTGCCCTGGATATCGAAAGCCAGATAAATATTAATTTTTCCATGGTGCTGAACCTGTTGCTCTCCCATACCCCGGACCAGGTAAAAATGCTTCTTGAAAAATCGTTTGCCTCCTACTTGACCGTGTCAGGAAAGAATCGCGGGAAACGTGCAAGAAGAAAATATGGTCCGGAGCTTGAATTTCTTTGGAATGATTTTTTAGATCACATGGCGCTTTTAACTGTCGAAAATTTTGTTACAAAAAATGGCAAACTAGCAGAAGATGGCCTCTGGGCATCAAAACTGAGAATTGACTCTCCCCTTTTGGTGGCACAAGGTATCAGGAAAAATTTTTTACCCCAGAACGATCCGGCATTGTTGGCTGCGATTATCGACGCATTTGTCAATGAAAAAGAATTTACAGATGATCCATTATACAACCTGGCCCTGCCAAAAAAATTGAAAAAAGCCTTTTTGGACGCTAGGAAAGGGTTGAAACCTTTTGCCGTTGACATGCTAAAAAAGGGGTTTGGCGCACCCAATTTATTTGTTCAACCTAGCCTGCTTATCTATTTATGGGCCCATGATGAACCCTGGGAAAATTTGGTAACCCGGTCAGATTTTGTAGAAGGAGATTTTGCACGACTGATCTTAAGAACCGGTGATAATTTAAGGCAGATATCAAAGCTGGAAAAGATATTTCCGGTCATTGCTAAAACAGCAAGAGATGCCATAGACCTTATATTAAAGGAGCCGGTTGTTACATTTTATCATTAAAATCGGGGCAGATCGTCCATGGGTGTTACAAGAGCGCAGCCCGCCAAAGATCGTCAACGGTGGCTTCAATGGCGGTATGAGGCGAGAAAGCGTGACAATTGGGTATCGATAAAGGAGGCCTGGCAATGAATAACAATGCATATAAAAAGCTGCAGATGGCTTTGATAAGGGCTGGTATTGTGCTGAAAGTGTGCTGAAAGTGATTGCCCAAGAAGAAGGTATCACATCAAAGTTAATACCCAGAATAGCGACAGGCTTCTGCTCTGGCATCTCAAGAACCTGTGGTATGTGCGGCGCATTGTCCGGCGGTATATTAGCCTTAAGTTTGGTATACGGAAGAGACGCTATTGATGAATCAGTTCAGGAAAACTATGGTGCAGTAAGTAAATTAATTGAAAAATTTCAAAAGAAATTTGGTTCTACAAATTGTGAGAAACTGATAGGATGCAATCTTGGAACACCGCAGGGCAAAAACAAATTTACTGAAAATAATTTGCGTTTAGATTGTAGGGAATATACCGGAAAAGTGGCTCAATTTGTTTCTGAAATAATCGTTGCCAGAAAAAATATATAGTAGAACATACAGCCCCTCTTTCAAACTAAAACTATGAATAAGCCAAGGTATCACCCATTTCGTTCCAATGAAGCCCAAAAGCAATATTTATCCTATTATGATAATAGGGCTGAGAACTGGCCGGTTGCCTCAGGGACTAGAATCATAGATACTTTTTACGGTCAAACATTTATACGGATTAGTGGCTCAACTGATAACCCTGCTTTTGTTTTGTTGCCGGGGGCTGCATCAACCTCGTTTATGTGGGAGTCTAGCATAAAGACTTTTTCTGAAAACTATCGCGTCTATGCCATAGACAACATTTATGATTTCGGGCGAAGTATCTACACAAGGCCGATGAAAAATTCAAAAGACTTTTCAGGCTGGCTCAATGAATTATTTGCGGCCCTTGAACTTGGCAGCAATATAAACCTTATGGGCTTATCTTATGGCGGATGGTTAGCCGCGCAATACGCTCTTCATTTCCCGGAAAGACTTAGAAAAATCATTTTATTAGCACCTGCCGCCACCATATTACCCATTCAATGGAAGTTTATGCGTCGGGTTATTCTCTTTTTTCTGCCCCATCGTTTTTTTATTAAAAGCATGATGTACTGGTTACTGAAAGATTTTGTGCAAAAGAGCAAAGCGTGCCAAATGATAGTGGATGAATACATAGATGAAGTAATGATAAGCAGACGGAGCTTTAAACCTAAAGCGCCTGTTCGCCCCACCGTTTTAAATGACGGTGAGTTGAAACAAATTAAAATACCCACGCTATTTTTAGTTGGTGAAAATGAAAAACTTTACTCTGCACAAAAATCTGTGCGCCGCATAAATACTATAGCCCCGCAAATCGAAGCTGATGTTATTCCCAATGCAGGGCATGATTTACTTTTTGTGCAGCAGGATCTGGTAACCAATAAAATTATCGAATTTTTGAAAAGACCAAGCCCAGTAGAAAATTAATAGTATCTGATAATCAGATACCTCTCTGAATACTATCGGAGACTAAGTGTCCGACCGCCCGATAAGGTAGCGCGTCAGAGAAACGCGCAAGAAAGAAACTTTGTCTTGTCCAGTTACACTGGTTTCTTGCCTGGCAGATGATGGCGGCATGGTATGTCGGTATGGCGTGTGAAATTTCACGATATATTTTCAAAAAACGAATCGTTTTTCGCAAGCTCTTTTACAATTATGAAAAAATCCAGTTCATCAAGCGTAAGAATTATACATCAAAAGAAAAATTATTATTTGGCAGCAGGAACTGCTATCCTCCCCCGGCATTCATAATATTCATTCGGTAACTCACAACCGCTTTTCAATTCGGATATCTGAACTGGTATTATAAATGGGAAGATTTACCATAAGATCTCAAGAAGTCGAAAATTTACGACCTCTAAGGTGAAGCGCCACCCGTTTATCGTTCTGCTTTATAGGAAAGCTCAGAGAGATAATACTTTTCGTCACGCCTTGATCCGAGTCATAGATAGTCGAACTGTTTTTTCCGTAAGGATTGAAGATCTCTATCCGATGACAGGCACCCCGCAAGGTGGAATTGTCTCACCCATCTTATCGAACCTGTATCTGCACATCGTGCTGGATGAATGGTTCCAGGAGGTGCTTAAATCCAGGTTAAAAGGGTACGCAATCATGTGCAGATATGCAGATGATTGGGTATGCGCCTTTCAATACCGGGAAGGTGCGAGACGGTTTTACAATGTTCTTCCAAAACGGCTTGGTCGGTTTAATCTGGAAGTTGCGCCAAGCAAGACGAAGATTGTAAGCCTAATGCAAGTTGAAATAAATCGATATCTTTCATAATGAGATTTTAGTACCATCATAGCGTTTCGGGATTCAAGTAGTTACCCAATGCCGTTGACTTAACAATATAATACGACATATCTCTTGTAAATATAAGTGGTTGTGATATGTTGGGGACAATTAAGCATATCTTTTAAATCTTACAAAAGGAGATAAAAATGTCAAA
>Ga0056107_100155_pt1 | contig 13417 bp, 15 predicted proteins | sample WorMetcrassitun2_FD_77006 | JGI IMG/M metagenome (GOLD analysis project Ga0056107, IMG submission 77006) | Marine gutless worms symbiont microbial communities from Max Planck institute for Marine Microbiology, Germany - Olavius crassitunicatus.2 ...
AAATCGATAATAAAGCCATACTGTATATTGGATAATTTCAACTGGGAATCGGTATCTTTATGTACCTGTTTGCATTAATCATCCGGGGGTTGTCGCTGAATGAGCTTTAATTTGGTAGTGTCTGGTAGTGTTTTTTTTGTCCAAGCCGGAAATTCACTCCTATATTCTTGGCGAGTTTAGATAATTAATAATAATTCAAAGAATATTGTCTGATGAACAGAGTAGAAAAAATTAGAGTACCTAATATTGGAGATTTTAGTGATGTCGAGGTCATTGATATCGTCGTTAAGATAGGTGATGCCATTAACATGGAAGATCCTTTGGTCACTTTAGAAAGTGATAAAGCATCTATCGATACCTCCAACCGGTTAAAGGCACAGTAAAAGAGTTATTGGTGAAAGCAGGAGATAAGATTTCAGAAGGTGACTTGATCCTTATTGCTGCTGTCGATAGTGATAAGCCTGTCAAATAGTCTAATGAGTCTGCTCAAGAAGCAATGGAAGTACAGACAGATGGTGAAACCAGAGTTGATGCTACGTCGCTAGGATCTATTGAAGGTGATATTAAAGCAGAGGTCTTAGTATTGGGTTCCGGTCCAGGCGGATATACTGTCGTGTTTCTGGCGGCAGATTTAGATAAAAAAAACAGTATTGGTCGAACGCCACCCCTCCCTTAGCGGGTGTATACCTGAATGTTGGTTGCATCCCTTTAAAAGCACTGCTACACGCTGCCAAGGTAATAAGTGAAAGTAGAGAGGCACGGGATTTTGGTGTTGAGTTTGGTGTGCCGAAGATGGATATTGATAAATTACGAGGGTGGAAAGATAAGATTCTCGGTCAGTTGAGCGGTGAACTCAAAGCTTTGGTAAAGCAACGTAAAGTTGAAGTTGTTTATGGCTATGGTCAATTTATTTCAGCGAACCAATTGAAAGTAGAAACAGAAAATGGTGTGATTACTATTGCATTTGAGCAAGCAATCATTGCCGTCGGCTCACGGCCAATAGGGCTTCCGAATTTACCCGACGATCCGCGTATTATTGATTCCACAGGAGCATTGCAATTGAATAATGTGCCGGATCGCATGTTAGTTATAGGTGGTGGGATTATTGGCCTTGAGATGGCCACGGTGTATCACGAACTCGGTAGTAAAGTAAGCATTGTTGAAATGTTAGACAATATCATTGTTGGTACTGATCCAGATATTGTAAAACTTTTGCAACTACATATCCAAAAACAATATCAGAATATTTTTTAAGCACATGAGTGACGGAAGTTAAGGCCACAAAGCAAGGTATAGAAGTTGGATTCGCAGGATCGAGAATTCCGAGCAAAGACAGTTTTGATTGCGTGCTGATAGCGGTTGGCCGCGTTCCAAATGGACATAATATCGGTGCTAATGAAGCAGGTATTAATGTGGATGAAAGAGGTTTCATTGCTGCAGGTAATCAACAGCGTACAAACATCTCAAATATATTCGCAATAGGTGATGTTGCTGGTCAACTGATGCTGGCACATAAAGGAAAGATTGCGGCGGAAGTAGCGCTGGCGATCAAAATGGGATGCGATGCAGAGGATATTAGGCTAACTATACACCCTCATCCAACTCTATCGGAGACTATCGCGTTCTCGGCTGAAGCTTTTGAAGATACAATCACTGATTTATATATGCCGAAGAGACCCTAAACTACAGCCGAATAAAAAAGAGCGACGAAAGTCGTCACACAGCCCTCACTCCCTATACAGCGTACAGATTTTAATATTTAAAGCGTAAAAATGCCCAGAGTTTACCCACATCGTTACTCTGCCCAGCATTAGCATTCCTGACAAGGTTTAGCGCATTACTGTCAGCATCATAATCTGCGTACTTAATGCCAGCAGTAAAGTACTTCTTGAAAGACTTGCTCAGTACAATGTCGAATTCCGTTCCGTAATCATAACCATCATTATCCGAGCTCAAATCGTGGTACACCATGGTAAGATTGTACCCGCTAAATACCTTGGTATTAGCGAATACATAGATATCTTTAATACCATCGCCAGGTGTATTGAGAAACTTATCCGCCCAACCTTGATAGGCATGTAGGGTAGCAAGCGGTGTGGTAAAACGATCTGCTCCACCATCGCCAGATAATAACTCATAGCCACCTTTAATGGTGGCAGACTGTACAATTTCTCCATCAAGGTCAAAGGCCAGTGCCAACTCGCCAAGAAAATAATCACTATCAATATCATGTGGGTTGCTATGGGCATCAGACTGATGCGCATATTCCGCCGCATAGATCAATTTGGCTTTATCCGTGATATTCCGACTACCGTTGAAACGTACGCCGAAAGTATCAGTGGACTGATAGAAACCAAAGGCAGGAGAGGCGGTCGTGTTTTTGAAATCAAGCAAGTGGGCATAGACTTCTAACTTACTCAGCGGGAAGCCAGTGTATTGCACATTGAACATATAACCATCCACATCCTTGTCTCCCATGGCGGGGTGGTCATCGCCAAAGATACGGTTGATATTGTAAATATAAGACATGTGAATACGGGTATCCGCTAAAGAGGTGTTGTTTAGCGTAAAACCATCGAAGGACTGCCAGTTTTGTCGCCAGACTACCGGGCCAACAAAACGATGGGCAGGAGCATTACGATAAGAGATCAATTGGCGCCCGGCTCGGATTTCCGTATCTTTTAACAAGGGTATGCCGTACCTACCCTCTTTAGCAAAACTGATATAGGCTTGATTTAACTCCGTGCCCTGTGGATCGACAACCACACTATGGTTTACTTTCCCGTTGCTGCCACTGTTGTAGAGTTCATTGCCGATCACATGCACATTTTCTACTTCGACATAACCGGCTAGCCCATGGGTGCGGCCAGTCTGATAGCCAAGTACGGTACGCAGGGTAGAGGCATGGGCGTCGTTTGTTTTTGTTGGATCGTCGGCATATTCATAGCGATAATTGAGTAGTAAACTGACCTTCCCGTCAGTCAAGGCCTTGACAAAGCTATCCGGTATGGAGTTCCCACTTTCTTGAGCGTAGCTCAGGCTGCACAGCGCCAAGCCTGTGATCCCGATAACTTCCTGAATTAATTTCAATAAGTTATTTTTATTTATCATTTTTTTTATTTATCATTTATTGACTCCTTAATTTTTAAAGATTATTAAAAATTAGAGCAGAAATATCGTAGCAACAATAATACATGAATGAGTACCAAAAACAATACACAGATGCATTATCATTACAATTTTGTTTTGAGATTTTAAGGGTATAGTTCAAGAAGTCTTCGGGATAAAAATGCTTTCCGTCAAGCTTTCTCTATGCAAAATTCCAATGAAATTATTTGTGTTGCTCAGATGTATTTTTACTTGAAATCACTATAAGCAAAAATTAACACTTGGACGTTAGTGCGACCAATGACCGGGATCATGTGCTTATAAACTCGCTTTATTTCAATTGGTTAATGAAACAGCATTTGGCTTACTTATGGATTACTCTAAGCCAGCTGAATAGCCTTGATAATCTGATACCGTAATCTTTGCTTTGAGCTGCTTCACAATCTAATTTGATTTAGATCAAAGACTAGAGACGTGACAGAGAAGAAGATGTTAATCGTTTGCCCTTATGACCGAGAAATGAGTAAGTAAACTTAAGGTTGAAAAGATGTTAAAAATATGAATACGATAGATAAATTTTATCTCTGGTAACAAAGCACAAAAATTATGATAGGTATCATGGGGGACGCATGAAAGATCAGTTAAATCTGTTATCGGTAGATCGAGTCGACAATATATCAAGCGAAGAATTTACTAACAAATATTTTGATCCTCACGTTCCTGTTGTGCTTAAGAACTTTGCCAAAGATTGGCCAGCATTAAAAAAATGGGACTTTGACTACTTCATAAATACTTATGGTAATAATTTCGTTAAAACTTATGATTCCAGATTTGTTGTACCCGGCAAAAATTATATGTCAGCCTCAAAATTATTTAAATTTGCCGACTTTCTGAATACAGTCCTGAATCACGATCCTAGCCTTAAAATGTTTTTATACAACATTAAAAGTGAATGCCCTGATCTGGTAAAAGATGTTATCAAACCTGAGCTGGTCGATGGTTTTTCAGATAATTTCTACTTTATGTTTTTCGCTGCAAAAGGTCATGAAACCCACTTGCATATTGATATCGACATGTCCCATGTTTTCCATACTACCTTCCATGGAAAAAAAAGATTCATCCTTATGCCTGAAAACGAATCAAAAAATCTCTATCGTCATCCCTACACCGTAAGAAGCCATATTGATATAGATAATCCTAATTTTAACAAATACCCTAAACTCAAAGACATAACAAAAATATGGGAAGTGACTATTGACGCAGGAGAAACTCTTTTCATCCCGGCTGGGGCCTGGCATTCAGTGTATTATGAAGAGTCAGCCTTTTCTCTAGCGCTTAGATGCCGTCATCAGCACTTATCCAAAAGGATTCACGGATATTACAACCTATTTATAATGCAACTGATTGATCGTGCAGCTAACTATGTAGGTGGTAGAAATTGGTTTGAATGGAAAGAAAAAAGAGCGCGATATCTTGCCGAAGAAAGGGATGGATATCATTGATTGACCGTTGTATTTTCAATCGTATTAGTCTGTAGAAACTGATTTCCTTCTACATAAAAGTACATCACTTGTTCGTTTATTTAATCGTCAACATATAGAAATTGTCCGCTGATATGCACTGTCAAATAGACTTGTTGTTGAATTGATCCGGCGAAAGTTTACAAAAACCCCGTGGTGTCACATCGAGAGCACTGTTGAATTTACTCGACAAATTCTGGAAAGTAGTAGGTCCTGTTAATTCTATAATACTGTCGTCGTCAAAGAAGTCTCTTAATCGATCCATCATAGCATTGCTTGCCTGCTGTTTTGTGCAGGTAGTAACTTCTGCATATTCAAAAGCCACTTTTTCCTTCTTATCGAATAAATCACTCTTTTTCCATCGAACCGTAACGCTGGGCCAATGTAGCTGAATTAATATCAACGCAGAAACGGCACCAATTGATTTGCGATACACGCACTGTAACCAGTGAACGCAGCTCTGAACTTAAAGGAGAGTTTTTTCTATCCAATATGCCATAAAGCATGGCTACCGCAGCAAATAATTTGGGAATCCTGGCACAAAATAAGCCAGACGGTAGAATCACACCATATTTTCTTTTCTGAAGCCAAAAGAAAGGATGAATAAACCAGGGATATTCTGTTAAAGATTTTACCGGAACTTTCATGTTAATTCTTCCAGCGTTAAACCATCTTGTTTTCTAGCCTGTACAATTGTTGGCGTTGACAAACTCATTAAAAGATGAGAGGCGTGGATTCCGGTAATTGTTAATTTAGTAATTCAATTGATTTTAATTTAGCAGCAACATAATCAGTTTTACCATTGCCTAATTTTGATACCTCATCAATTCTTAGTATTTCTGACGGGGTCATCAATGGATGGCAGTTAGCCTCCTATAAAGCTATTCTTTATTTCGTCTCGTTTTAGATCACCCGCTGTTAAAACAACAATCTTTTCTTCCTTTTTTTCATCACTAAGGCTAATTACAGCCAGTTCCAGCTCCAGCTCCAAGTCATCTAGTATTTCGCGTAGTTTTTCTTCAACCGCTGTGAGGCTGATCATCTCCCAGTCAATTTTAGCAAAGCGGGAATAGCGATCGACAATGATCAGGAAACCATCGCTATCGACATAACCCTTGTTTCCAGCTCTGTACCAGCGTTTGCCATCTATCTCCACAATGACTTCTTGGGTCTTTTCCTCGTTTTTTAAGATAACCATGTATGACTTTGGCACCGCTAATTAGGACTAAGCCTCTTCCACCTGTAGCAAATTCTTCCAAAGCGTCAGGGTCGATAATTCGAATGCTGGTGCCTGGAATGGGGAAGGCCAACCGTTCCGGTCTTAGAGCCTGTTTGTATGTTCCAATAAGTGGTGTCCATATAATCCGGGAGATTGCCGCTAGCAATTGATGAGATTTCTGTCGCCCCATATGCCTCATAAATATTCTTATTAAATTTCAACTTAAAGGCCTTTTGCACATCCGTGCTCAGCTTTTCTGCGCCGACTATTATCAGCCGTAGTGATTCAAATATAAGTGGATGGATTTGTTTATTTCTTGTACATAAACGAAAAAATATCGATGTGCCGATGAGAATTGTAGCCCTGTATTCTGCAACTGCTTTGCCTATATTCAAACCATCCTTTGGGTCGTGGTAGCAAATCATTGACACACCTTCCAGCAGAGGTAAAAATTTATAGCTATTAAACCAGTGGCATGAAACAGAGGTAATGTGCTCATCATAATGTCTGTATCCTTCAGGTTAAGAACATCAGATATTTGCTTTACGTTAGCCATGATATTTTTGTGGTTTAGTACCGCTTCTTTTGGCACACTCTCACTGCCGCTGAATCTTCTAACTTAACAGGCATGCAGAAAAGGTATTTCAGAAGACTAACTGGAAGGGTGTAGAGGCAGAGTAATTTTATCGCTAATGCCGGTTTATTTAACCTGGGAACGAGATTTTTCATATTGAATACATTCAAATTTTTGAGTGAATCTGCAAGATAAATGTTCCTTTTTTTCAGTTTTTGCAGAAATACTCTGGATGTATATATGGATTTAATTTCTGCCGTGTCGACTGCTGAAAGGAAAGTTTCCACACTGGCAGAAAAGTTAAGATTAATTGTAGTCTTACCTGCAAACATCACGGCCATATTTGCGATAGCGTCGGCACTGGTCATCGGCAATATGATGTCAATATTTTTTTTCAGACCATTTTTGCTTATCAACTGCGACAGGCTGATAGAAGCCGCTGCCATTTTGTAGTATGAGATCGATTTATCAAAAGAATCAGCTATGGCAATTTCACTTCCCCTCCGCTTAACTGTTTTTAACCAAGATTGAGCGGCTGGATTCAGGCTATTTGTATAAAATTGCCAGGCGTCAATTGAAAGATTGAATATCTGTTTTTTTTCAATTCTTCAGATTTTATGTGCATTGATAGCGCTGGACCAAAGGTAACAATAATGTCTCTTTTTATTCCACTATCACTTATAGATTTGAGTTTATCACTGGAACGCAAAAACCAGGAGCCCCAAAACCCCCCTAGATAAAAGGGTAGGATTATCCCATTGGACTCTGCTGCTGCTTTTTCATAACCTCGGCGAAACTTCCATAATTGCCCGAAATGACTAATTGACCCTCCCGGAAAAAGGCAGACTACTTCACCATTATTTAATAACTTGGACATCGTCTCAATTGCGCCTTTACTTGCATCGCTGCTTATAGGAACAATGTCGAAGAAATCAAGAAACCGAGGCAAATACCAACATTGATAAATGCTTTTCTCCATAACAAAGCGGATCGGATGCGGACATGTCATTTGGACAATGGCCCAATCAATCCAGCTAATATAATTGTTCAACATTAGCACACCGTCTTTCTCCGGTATGTTCCTCATGCCGATGACTTCCAAATTATAAGGTTGTTCAATAGTCATGCTTGCCAGAAAACGGATCATGGACTAGCACTTATAAAGTGAGAAGAATGCGTCGATAACTGCAACAATCATGAGAATGAAAAAAAATAACTTCACTATTCAGATCGACAAGTGCAAATAAAACAGTGAGAGCAAGAAATACGAGCATAGTGATATTCTGAATAAAATTATTACCCGCCAGAACCCTGCCGAGCTCGTGCTCAGCCGCATGGAACTGTATTAATGCGTTTAAAGGGATTGTAAGAATACCGCCGAACATTCCGATGAGAAGAAAATTTAAGGCCTGACTAGCAGGGGATTCCAGGCTTGGCAAAAGCAGCAGACAAAAAGCGACACCAAAGGAACCAATAGGGATTAATCCAGTTTCGACATGATCCTTTGACAAATGCCCAGAAATTAATGAACCTAGCATAATTCCTATACCAGCACAGGCCATGATGCCCCGGACTACAGCTGTGTTTATTACGCCTAAATTTTCTTTTACGAAAGCGGGAAATGCAGCCAGTAAAACCTGACCAATTGCCCAGAAAATAGAAAGGTCAATAATGGGCAGGATTATTATTTTTCTTTGCGTGGCTGTGTTTAGATTATTGCGTAGGTATATCCCACGACGATATTTTTCCCAATTAAATTGCATATTCAGATCACTGGCCAATTTTTGCGGCAATGAGTACGCCATCAATAGTTCTATTCCCGCACACAATATTAAAAACCAGCCGATTGGTGCGATGGCTGTGATAACGAGCTGGTTATCCCCTCTATAATCATGCCCAGCAAGAAAGCTTTCAAATAAAATAGAAAATACAAAGGTTCCAGCAAGAATGGCGATTGTGGTCGTAGCCTGAACAACACCGTTTGCCTGGCCCAGATGCTCTTTGCCTACGAGTTCCTTTATATAACCGTATTTAGAAGGAGAATAAAAAGTGCTTTGGACAGTCATCAGGAAAGTCATAGCGAAAGCTGACCAGAACCATCCCAGATGATAGAACAAGGTTATGCAAGAAGTGATCACAACTGCTACCCATGCGTTTATCCGCATTACCCAGTTCTTCTGGTATTTATCAGATAGAAATCCAGCAGGGGTGAAGAGCAGAATAAACGGAAGCAAGATCAGACTGTTTACAATTGCAGTCAGCGCTATTTGTGTCTGCCCGTCATAAATTTTAAAGACGGTATTCTGAATGACAATCTTGTGCCCCAAATCCACAAAGGCATTAAGAAATATCATTACTGTGTAGGGTAAAAAACCTATTACCTTAAATAGTTTTCCCATCTTACATAAGTATTACTTTTAAAACCCACCGAAGAATTAGGTCGTTATTATGAAATGTACTTTTTGAAAAAGCGCTCGACAGTACTTGAAGTTAACTGATATTACAAAAATTCGAGTTATATAACTGTTCAAATATTGGGAGAAACAGAGACTAACCAATTATTGGCAATCACTATTTACTATTTTAGTTTTAGCTGGACTCTTGTAACTTCTCAGGGGCTGTTACTATTGTCCGCGCTGGCCTGGACAGTATTACCGAATTTCATATCATTACAGACCATTCACTTGATAGGTAATAATATCGGCATTGTAAAACAATTTAATATTGACTGTGGGGAATGTCTCGGAATTTCAAAGCATCTCGAAGAAGTACGATGTAATTATCCTGATTATCATGCACTTCCAGTTCCTGTATTTGGTAGTGATAAGCCAAGATTATTAATAGTTGGACTAGGATCAGAGATGCATGGTGCAAACGCGACCGGCAGACCCTTTATACAAGTACGGTTTCAGTTTATACAAGTACGGTTTCAGTAATAAAACTATTTCTATGAATGTTAACGATGGATTACTATTGTACGACTGTCGTATCACTAATGCGAGAAAATGTCTTCCTTCTGCTAATAAGCCAACAACCGACGAGGTGAAGACTTGCAATCAATGCCTACAATCTGAAATCACCTCGCTCAAAGGGAAGCTAGTGATCCTTGCATTAGGTGGAGTTGTTCTTGAAGAAAGATTACCCTTTTAACCATAATGAGACACACAATTTGAGGGAAGGGCAGTACCTGGTGGACTCTTACCATTGCATACATTGTAACACGCAAACAAAACGCCTGACAGAGAAAATGTTTTATGAAGATATTAATCATATACATGAAATGTTAGATGTAACAGATTGATTATAAAGTATAATGAAAAAGTTAGATTATAAAGTATTTTTACGTAATCTGACTAACAGACCGGGTGTTTATCGTATGTTGGATGCTAAGAGAGAAGTCATTTACGTTGGTAAAGCGATTAATTTAAAAAATCGTGTGGCTAGTTATTTTGGACGATCACAGGACTCACCCAAGACAAAGGCCCTGGTTAAACAAATAGCGGCGATAGAAGTAACCGTTACACAATCTGAAAGTGAGGCCTTATTGTTAGAGAACAACCTTATTAAGGAATTAAGGCCTCGATACAATATATTGTTCAGAGATGATAAGAGTTATCCCTATTTATATCTATCCAGTGATCAGGAATATCCGCGATTGAGTTATTATCGTGGAGCCCGTAAAGGAAAAGGCAGGTATTTCGGGCCCTACCCAAGCGCTCATTCAGCCAAAAAAATCCTGAATCTAAGCCAGAAACTTTTTCAAATACATCAATGTGACGATAAATTTTTTCGCAACAGAAGCAGACCTTGTCTGCAATATCAGATTAAGCGTTGCACTGCACCTTGTGTCGGTTATATCGACAGAGATGTTTACGCGAAAGACGTTGAGCATGCCGCCCTGTTTCTAGATGGTAAAAACGAGAAGGTAATTGAAATATTGGCTGAGCCAATGCAGCAAGCGGCTGATGCGCTGGATTACGAGCGGGCAGCAAAACTAAGAGATCAAATATCCGATCTGCGCAAGGCTCAAGAGAGACAATATATCTCGGGTAAAAGAGGCGAGATCGATATTATTGCTTGTTCTATTCAAGGTGGTATTGCCTGTGTGCAGATATTTTTTATTCGAGGTAGTCAAATTTTGGGTAATAAAGCTTTTTATCCTACTCATACTAAAGATGCAATTCATGCGGATATTCTAAGTGCCTTCCTGACGCAATTTTACATGACAAAAGGAACTGACCGCATTTCACCTTCTGAGATATTACTGAGTCATGAACCAAATGAATTAAGCTTGATAGAAAACGGCCTGTCAGAGAAAGCCAGCAGAAAGGTTAAATTGAAATATCGAATTCGAGGTGACCGGTTAAAGTTGATGGAGATGGCACTTGACAATGCGCGCATCTCTTTGCTGCAACGATTATCTGAAAAACAAAATATCAAACTTAGGATGGAAGCCCTGCAAGAGATTCTAAGTACCGAAGATGGTGTTGAAAGGATAGAGTGTTTTGATATCAGTCATACACAGGGTGAAGCAACAGTGGCATCTTGCGTTGTGTTTGGAACTGAAGGTGCCAAGAGATCAGATTATCGTCGTTTTAATATTAAGGATATACAGCCAGGGAACGATTGTAATGCAATGCGTCAGGTAATTGAGCGCCGCTACACAAGAGTGCAAAGAGAAGAGGGCAGGTTACCTGACCTTATCCTCATTGATGGAGGTGTAGGACAAGTAAACGCCGCAAAACAGATTATGCGAGAATTACAACTGGATGATATTATGATATTAGGTGTTACTAAAGGTCCAACGCGAAAAGCAGGAATGGAAACACTGATCTTTGCCAACACCAACCAAGAACTTACGCTTCCGGCAAATTCATCGGCTTTACACTTAATACAGGAAGTAAGAGACGAAGCGCATCGATTTGCCATAAGTGGCCACCGACAGCGTCGGAAAAAAAACAGAATGCAGTCGCCTCTGGACAGTATTGAAGGGGTAGGCGCGAAGCGTCGACAGCAGTTGATAAGGCATTTTGGCGGTTGGCAGGGGGTGGCACGTGCCGGTGTAGAAGATATTGCCAGAGTGCCGGGGATAAACAAAAATCTAGCTAATAAAATCTATAATTCGTTGCATGGGAGCTAATGAATATACCCAATACTCTTACTTTACTGCGTATTCTAATGATTCCTATTTTTATGGTGGTATTTTACCTGCCAATCGAATGGAATAATCGGTTAGCCTGTTTCATTTTTATACTTGCTGGAGTAACGGATATATTGGATGGCTATCTCGCAAGAAAACTCAACCAGCAATCTTCTCTTGGTGCATTCCTTGATCCGGTAGCCGATAAGATAATGATTGCAGTAGTCTTAGTCATTCTGGTACAGCAGGACCCCAGTTTATTTCTTGCATTACCGGCAGCGATAATTATTGGTCGTGAAATAACCATTTCAGCCTTACGTGAATGGATGGCCGAGATTGGTGCGCGGAGTAGGGTGGCTGTATCAGGCTATGGGAAACTGAAAACGATTATGCAGATGGTTGCCTTAGGATTGCTAATATACCGTGATGATCTCTTTGGTATTTTACCGATCTATGCACTTGGATATATATGCTTGTATGTTGCGGTGATCCTTACAATTTGGTCATTGTTTCAATATTTGGCCAGTGCCTGGATAAAAATCAAGGAATCATTGGTAAAACAATAAGTTGTAAAATTTGTTTAGTTTTCATTATTGACAGTTGGCTAAGCATGGTTACAATTACTACCCTCTTAAATTATTTAAGTAATTAGCGGGAATAGCTCAGTTGGTAGAGCATCACGTTGCCAACGTGAATGTCGCGAGTTCAAGTCTCGTTTCCCGCTCCAGAATTTTGAAAGTAATCAAGAGATTTCGCTCGAGGTTTCTCGAAGTTTTTAGCTTTAATATATGTGAGAGTTATAATGGCTGGGTAGCAGAGTGGTTATGCAGCGGCCTGCAAAGCCGTGGACGCCGGTTCGATTCCGACCCCAGCCTCCAATTTAAGTTGTAAATGAAGTAAACTCACCTTTAGCCCGGGTGGTGGAATTGGTAGACACAAGGGACTTAGGTAAATTGAGCACTCAGGCTGGAAACACCTGTTGTGAATGGGGTCAAATTAGGGGAAACCTCAGCATGTTATGATGACGGTAATCCCGAGCTAAACCTTTTGGCGTTTCTTACTTCGATACGTTGGGGTAAGTGCGTGGTAGTTTGGGCATAGAAGACGAAGGTTGCTTAACCTGTTGTCTTTGTTGCTTTCATTTATATGGTCGAGTTCTAAAGGGATAGGGCGTTTTAACCAAGTACGCCGATTACATAATGAGCATTTGTATTCGAGAATAGCTTCTTTTAAGGAGTCTGTTCCTCAGCTTGTAAGATTGTATCGGTGTCTCATTATTGAGATAAGAACTTGTTAATCGCCTTGATGGGAGTTGTTTTCCTTTATTCCAAGCCTGACCAGTAAAATGGGATGTGTTAAGATATAAAATATTTTATAGCTTTTCTAAATACATCATAATTGCCACCGTATGCTATTACATATAGTTTTTGAAGAACCTGTCTCATTGAAGTGGAATTTTTAACCGCTTTAATTAATTGTTCTTCTGAATATTTATGAAGCTTCATAGCTAACGCTGAAAGGGAAGTGTAGAGACTTGACGGCTCCTGCCTAAGTTGTAGACGAAATAAACTACAATATGGTAAAGGGAAAGTCCAGGCCACAAAAACGCTTTAAGTAACGTTGCAGTGTAAACTGTAGTTGGTAAGAAAATCCCTCGGCTTTACGGCCGTGACGGTTCGAGTCCGTCCCCGGGCACCATCTCCCAATCAGTTAAGAGTAATTAGTATCAATATATATATATATATTGTCACGGCAGCAGTGACGCTGATAAAAGCCATCCCTGGTTTTTACCTGTTCCAGGCAGACATTGCCAAGTTAACTTCCTTGAACTACTAAAACCTGCTTGATATCAACCT
>Ga0056107_100156_pt1 | contig 13403 bp, 18 predicted proteins | sample WorMetcrassitun2_FD_77006 | JGI IMG/M metagenome (GOLD analysis project Ga0056107, IMG submission 77006) | Marine gutless worms symbiont microbial communities from Max Planck institute for Marine Microbiology, Germany - Olavius crassitunicatus.2 ...
TATGGCCGAATTGACTCATAGCTAACTATAATCCCACGTTGAGCCAAATAAGTCTTTAGTATCTCGATGACTCAAACTAAATCGATAATAAAGCCATACTGTATATTGGATAATTTCAACTGGGAATCGGTATCTTTATGTACCTGTTTGCATTAATCATCCGGGGTTGTCGCTGAATGAGCTTTAATTTAGTAGTGTCATTTGGCCGAAACGGGCCAAACTTGGTAAAGACCAAACAAACCGCAAGCATCCATCGCGGCGGAAGAAAAGATCTCTTTTCAAAGATTAACTTAACAATAATTTCACAAGCGTCCTTGAATTGTCAGGTACGATTTCTAAAAGCTTTTTTACGTACGCTCAACCATCGCCTGTCTCTGCTATGCTACAACGGAGATTATTTCGCAGGATATAAAACCATCCCTGGTTATTATATCCACCTATGTTATTTACTAATTAGAAGCGATAGGTGGCTTCTACACCAAAAGTTCGTGGTGCGCCCAGTACACAACGTTGCATGCCGCCGCCGCCGCCTTCACTTACCGCGGTACTATCGATCAGGCCCAAAGTCCCGCTCATCGGTTGATTGAATATTGTCTGGCAATATTTCTCATTAAAGGCATTGTGTACGAATCCGGCAAGTTCCCACCTGGCATCCTGACCGCGGATTCCAGTTCGTGCATTTACAATATCATAGCCTGGTTGCATGGACTGTGGATTTCGGTTGGTTTCGGCACCAACATTTTGCTTACCGATGTATTGGTATTCGCTGCGAACAAACCAGGACATGTTTTCAATTAAATTATCAGACCACTCACCCATTAGGGAAAATTGCCATTCAGGCGAAAAGTGATTCCGACTTCCGGTCAAGTCCTGGGTCGCTGTTTGACCGATGACAGTACCAGCTGCAGGCAAGGCACTCGCAGCGGTAAAACTACCAAAATTCGAATCAAGATAGCTTAGTCCCATTACAGTGTATAGCTGTTTAATCGGCTGAGCCCGAATATCCAATTCAATTCCTTGTTGCGTCAACTCTCCTGCATTTAGCACCACGAAATTAACCCCATCGAACTGGCGGTCCTGAAAGCTTTTGATCTCGGTATGGTACCAGGTAAGATTGGCGACCAGTTGATTGTCCAGCAAGGTGCTCTTTACACCAACTTCAATATTGTCAACAGTCTCAGAATCATACTTCCGCGGTAGTGCGGCGCGATTCCCACCGTCGGAGTTAAAACCACCAGACTTATAACCAGTGGAATAAGTAGCGAAGGCCTTGATATTGTCGTTGATGTCGTAACTACTATTGATGAGCCAGGTCAGTCTACTATCACTGAACTTTAAGGGGGGAGGGTTATCATCGATCCGAATGCCTAAACCACTGGGGGACATTATTCCATCATTGACAACCTGTGAAAAACTGCCATCTTTTTCGTCCCTGGTCCAGCGTAGGCCAGTGGTAAATCGGATCTGATCACTAAAATTGTAAGTGGTCTGGCCGAAGATTGCGTAACTGACGACATCTTGCTGAAATTCACCATCGACCGCAGCAAGACCTTCCTGTTTCAGTTTCTTTGCCTCTGCGTTACACCATACTTGTGTCGCAGCTGCATACCTAATTGCCATTTCAGTAGTGAGCGTCGCAGCCATCGCCATTCCTCTCATAAATACTGCATTGGGAACCACAGTGTTACACCAATCATCGTTACTACCAACATTAAAGTCTTGATCAATCTTGTAATCCTCGTCGTAGTAATAGAAACCTCCTACGTATTCTAGTTTATTGCCAACTGGCGAAATAATTTGTAGTTCATGTGAAAAGGTATCGGTATCATAGTTGCTATCCCGATTTAATAAATTGACTGGTAGCCTGAGGGCCGATTCCGTGGAGGTATTCTCCCACTCACGGTAACTAAGGATGTAGCGAACCGTGTGTTCAGCAACCTCCCAATCGATTGTTCCGGCAAAGCCAAACTGCTCATCATTCGCTGCATCCTGATGGTCCTGATTAATTGTGTAGTCGAAGGTATTAGCAGTGCTGGGTACTGCTCCACGGGGGGCCTCCAAAGGTGTGGTACTGCTTTCAATCTCCGCTACATTATAAAGAGTATCTGATGTTAGCATACCAAGTTTAGTTATATACGATTGCAATACAGTATCAGTCTTTACTTCAATGACAGTGCCGCCATTTTTCACCTCAGCCCAATCAAGGCTCAGGTTAATATTCACGTTACTGCTTGGACTAAAGTCTAAGGAAGCTCTGACGCTGGAGTCTTCCCAATCACCTACACTTTTTAAATTATTGCTGTTATTACTCGTCGTCGTGTAGGTATTGTCGCCATAACCATCTCGATTCGAATGAGAAAAGCTCAGGCGGGCGGCTGTTTGTTCAGTAATGGCGCCACTGACGCCACCGGCTACTCTTACCGCATTATAATCACCATAACTGCTGCGAGCCCAGGCTTCTAATTCATCGCTGGGCTTTTGAGTACGGATATTTAGTGCGCCCATGGAGGCATTCCTGCCAAACATGGTGCCCTGAGGACCGCGCAATACTTCCACCATTTCTATGTCGGCCAAACTACCAACAATACTGGCAGCTCTGGGGTAGTAAACACCGTCAATGAATATCGCCACACTGGGATCAATAGCATTGTTGCCCACCGTGCCAACCCCACGCATTATGATACGTTGATTGGCAACCTGACTAGATTTACTCATGGTCAAGTTGGGGACGAATTGACTAAGTGTTTGCAAATCGTAAACACCGGAGTCTTCCATGAAATCACCCGATAGGGCGGTTATGGAAATTGGTACATCCTGCACATTCTCCGAACGTTTTTGTACTGTTACAATAACCTCTTCGATTTGTGCAAAGCTTAAATTAGTAAAAAATAGGATGGTCAATGGAAAAAGAGTTGCTCTCGCCTTAGTAATAACGTGAGTACCTATGTGCATGGAAATACCCTCCAAATCATGTTTATGTTTACTATGTTAGATTTGCCATTTTGCCTCAATAAATCAAACAGCGGCTTTCAGTCTGGTTAGCAAACGGCGAACGACAGTCAAACAGTAGCTGTCGGTTCAGTACTACTCTAGCCGCTATATAATGTAATTTAAATCCAAATCTACTCCATTGATACTGTGTTGGTCATGAGTTATCATTGTCGGCAGAACAACGTGCCCGTACGAAAGTCAAATTCCCATCAGCAGCAATACCGTAGACACAGAGCCAACACTATACCTAATAAGTTAAAAAGGCCGGACTGCTCTTCCGTTTTACTACTGCCATCGGGCGTTTTGCTGTTGTTGTTTCGCGCAATCACCACCCGGTGCACTAGGCGCCCTCAATATTGACGACCTAACTGAATCCTAAGACTACACCGTCCCGAGCGAGTGTAAACTAAGATCAGGATATTAGCAAGTCAACTGATAGTTGTATGGATCATCTAAATGCAGGATCTAACTTGATATATACGTGGTTGCGCGCTGTGTTTATTTTTAGGTTGATTTCGCCAGAGTGCTTGTATAAGCAGAAGATTCTATTAGACAATCTCGCTTGCGCTCGCGCCCGTAGCTCAGTTGGATAGAGTACCTGGCTACGAACTAGGGGGTCGGAGGTTCGAATCCTTCCGGGCGCGCCATTTTAGTGTTTTATGCTAATAAAAACAACGAGTTAGCAAAACATATAGTACTATAAACGGTATCACAAAGAGGGTATTCTAGTATGAATGTTATTCAGATTGGCTCGTTGCACGTCCTTATGAAGTATCAGTGGCACCCTAAAGGGAAGAAAATTCATTATCGAAGGCGTATTCCCTCAAATTTGCGCCAACATTACCCTTCTGCTCAGTTGCATGTAACAAAATCCACTGGTACTCACGATCCTCATAAAGCGTTGTCTCTACTCGTTAGGATCAACAAAGATGTTGAACGACAATGGGAGCGTCTACGTCAGGGAACAATTCAGCAAACCTCACAAAGGCGATTGAATTGCTAAACGAAGTTGGTTTAACGCCTTCAAGCTTGAAGAATAAAGATCAAGAATTAGCTTTTGAGCGACTTGTAAATTCGATTGATTCAGGCCTCGATCAAACTTCACAGAAGAAGATTTACGAGTTGAGGCAAGATCATCGAGATGACGAGGTTAGGCAAGTGCTACAGCAAGCCGTGCCTCCTGAGAAGTTGCTGGCTCTGAATCTAGTGAATGGTAGTGTACAGCTTGATGCTTCTGAGTTTGAGGCCGAGTACTACAGGTTCATTAATGCAGACAGAAAGCAACGAAACAGCATTTCGTTAGCCTTCAAGGGAATGATAGGTTTCCTAGGCAATAAGCCTCCTGCTGAGTTCACGAGGCAGGATGTGCGCTCCTTGATCAGTGCTTATCTATCTGGTGAGATCACAGGTAAACCCCTAAAAACTAAATCAGTACATCGAAGACTGACCACAATCAGCAAAAGTATTCAGGGTAGTCGCGAGAGAGTATGAACTTAGCAACTTTGAACATCAATTTACAAACCTCAAAACACTAATTCCAGAATATGGATATGACAGTGGTTCAGGTGCTGACTTCAGTGGCTCTGATTTAATTGTTTTACGTGAATCATTGAAAAATCTAGATGATGATCTCTCACGTTTGATAGTCCTTCTAATGGATACAGGAATGAGGGTCAATGAGGCATGCGGCTTAAGATGGGGGGATGTAGTTATCAATGATGATATTGCTTTTATTCGTCTGCATAAAAACCCCTTCAGAAGATTGAAGACCAAGAACTCAGAACGCTTCATCCCTCTTGTTGGTTTGGCTTTAACGAAGTTATCAAATGCAAAGCGTTGTAGTGCGGAGTGGGTTTTTCCTCGCTATATCAACTTAGACAGAAAGGAAACCAAGAACGATACAGCTTCAGCATCGTCTAACAAGCGTATCAGGTCTATCTTGGATGCTGGTTCTGCTACGTGTCACGGGTTTAGACATACCATGACAACACGCCTGAGAAATGTTGAGTGTCCTGAAGATGTGCGTAAAGTGCGTAAAGAGTGTCTGGGTTGGGTTGCCTCAATTTCAGCGCAATATGGAACATCCACAGACATGCATACTAAGACAGATTATTACAACCAAGCCTATAAGTTGAAGGATTGGTAAAGGATTGGTATCAGATTAGCTAGACGTTGCACTTGATTATTGCGTTGTGTAATGTTCATTGGATGAAACTGCTAATCACATTTGTCACAATGATCTCACTGTTGAGGACTAACACAGCTATTGCAAAAGACCCGCATCAACTACAGAAAGAGTGTGATGATGGAGTATTGCTGGCAGCGATGTACAGTTGCGCGTGACTAGGTTTTATGTATCTCAAAGGAGAAGGAAGTCAAACAGGGTAAGTTCAAGGCAGTAGAACTCTATACAGTGGTATGTGATGCATCGGCCGGTAAATTCGCAGCACGTGGGTGCGCAAAGATTTGTGATGAGGGAAATATGACGGGTTGCGTCAACCTAAGTATCATCTATGACATTGGAGAAGGAGTTAAGCAGGACTATTTCAAGGCACTTGATCTTTATGGTAAGGCTTGTGATATGAAGTATGAGATAGGCTGTAGCAGCTACGCAAGGCTCAAGAATAAGATGGATAAATAAAGTTCTAACCTCGCTTGTACTGGTTCATCGAACTATAGAACCTTGTAGCATCTCTTTTGATAGCCTCCATGATGATTGAAGCTGTCTCTGGCTTACTTTCAGCCCACTACCAGTACCCTTCATCCACACCATACGCTCTGCTTGCTGCTCTAAAGCTTTCAGCGTAAGACTCACGCATATACTCAGCACCATTCATTACATCTTCCTGAGTCATCCCTAGCTGTTCAGCAATCATCTGTGTCTGCTCTCTACTCAACTCTCCACTGTCAGCAACAGCACTAACAACCTCGTCTGTCATAGCATCTCCAAGGTGGCTGGCTAAGGCATTTAGGTTCTCTTCCACGTTCTAACTTTATCCATGTACTCACTGACAGTCCCTGAGACGGCCTCTGAGGCCGTCTCAGGGGTACCCTCAACGGGGAGGGTGGCCATAGCACCTTCAAGATCATTACCTGTAAGCCCTGAGTTCTTCATAGCTTCAATTGTCATCTCCACACCAGCTACAGATACTCTGGTTGCATCATCTTTACCTACTTGTCTGCCATATTCATTGAGCCACACCAGTTCCCTTTTTGCTTCTGCTCTTGCTTGCTCTGCTCCTGTATTCAGTCTCAATGCTGTAGTTACTTCTGATGTTTCACCTCCTTCTCTTACGTTTACACTCATGGTGTGCCCTGCCTGTATTTTAGGTGTGATCAACGTGTCTTCTGTAGCATCAAGTCGTATCCAGTTGCCTTGCTCAGTGTTCTCAAAGTTACCTGTGTCCTTATTCAGTGTTACTGATTCCATTGCTTAATCCTTTTTGTATGGTTGTCTTATTCGTTTGATTTCGATTCTTGAAGGTGATCATTGGATAGCTTGAAGATTGCCCCTCAAGATGTGGTTTCTGATGGTCGTCTCTTGGTCGCCTATGATTGCTGTCTGACCTTTAACTTGCTCCAGGTGCTTAAGGTCATTCCATAAACTGTCATGTATGTTCATTGTTGGTTATTTCTTTTGTTATGAATTGGATAATTTCTATTGGCACGTATACCTGAGAGCCGCTAGTTCTGAATGAGTACATATGGTTCTGCGGTATCCACATTACTGACATGTTCTTGATTGCCTCATCATCTTGGTAGCTGAAATCTATTCGATAATCTGTTGGTGTTTTTTTCACAGCGATTGTGCGTTCCAGTTCTGTAGTTACCATTATCTCGTCATCTCGTCCTCTCGATGATCAAGTGTCGTCCTGTGTTTGTATTGAAGGTTGTTAGATTTATTCTGTCTAACGCTTTTAGGAGAGGGAATTCAATTATCTTTTTTTGTTTGTCATCATCCGTAAGGTGGAATCTAAACCAGTAACTACCAAGTTGAGCCGAGTGGTTAGCTGTTAGTGCAAAGCCATGTTCGATTCGGTATCCTCTTTCAAGTCGATTACCTTTGTATGCTTCATGTGCGACTCACGATCATCTTTATCACTATTAAATTTCCAAGGGCAGTCAAATACCTTATCGTTCTCTGTGATGTCATAGAGGGAGACTACAGGTACAACCTTTTTTGATAACGGATTAGTTTTGATAAAGCCTTTATTAATCTCTCTGGACATAACTTCTATAATCCTATTTCTTGTGTACCACTTGTTGTCTTCTTCAGTTGTCAGTTTGGCAAGGCGTTTATTAAGTTCCTCTTCCTTTGTTGCAATACGTTTCTCACGTTGTTTTAGCCCGAAAGTTTTGTGATTGATGTTCTTTCGTTCGTCCACAAATCTATTCCACTCCACTGCTCTTTTAACTTGTCGATTATCTTTTCACGTGTTGCTAGGTTTCTCTTCAAACTGCTAACAGTTTCTTCTGATTGTTTATAAGGTTTAGTTTTGTGTTTACGTCTTAGTTCTTTCTCTTTTTTATTCATTGTGTTTTTTCTATAAAATTGGTGTCCAAAAGGACAGTCTTTGTCCATTTAGTGGCATTAGGGTTTGGACACTTGTTGACTAGAAGTCATCATCGGTTCCCTCTAAGTCATCTTCTAAATGCTCTTGTAGCCCTTCTACTATTTGTGGTAATTCTTGACTGTAGGTGGTAGCTAATGCGTCACTAAACGCTTCAGGTTGCTTAACAGGTCGTTGAGAGAAGTAATGGATTAAGTCTTCAGCAAATTTCTTGGCCTGTTTCTCAAACCATTCAGCGTTGCAATTAACTCGCTCACGTAACCCTTGCTTGTAGTCATCCCATGAGATATGGTCGAGTGGTGTATTGGTGTTTTTCAGTGCCTTCTTCATGTTGGCAATTGTTGATTTCCCAATAGTTGTCATTGCTTGTACATCCCTTGGTGAGCAAATGCTGCGTCCTGTCCTTTGTTCCTCTTTGCAACTCCATTTGGTTAACTCCCATGCCCCTTCTAATTTCTCATGCTTCTTGAGTGGTTACTTGTCTCTGCTGTTGGCTTCTCAAGCTGTTTTGATTGCTGATCGAAGATCGCCTTGAAGCCATACAACAGGGATGCTGCCAGTCTTTTCAAGGCCAGCTTTGTAATACGCCTGTAATCTCAGGTGCCCGTCAATTACAACAGCCTTTATTGGTACCTTAGTTAGCTTAGATTTAACAGCCCCCATCAGCATAGGCTCTAACATTGTTTTTTTCTTAGAGCGTTTACCCATTACATTACATTCGCCATTGTGTTGATATGTCTCTTAATCCAGTAGTCCTGTTCACTGTCTCTTGGTTAGAATACTTTTTCCATCGTAATAATGTCCAGCAACTTCAACTCATCAACTCTTGGTGAGCTAACAACTTCCCAGTTTTCACTAAAGTTATCCTTAGTGGTCTTTGCTGGTTGTTGTTTTAAATCTTTATTTCTGTTGCTTCTTGTAATACAGCTTGCATTCATTCTTAAATGTCTTATCTCCTTCTATTGTCCGCTCTACATGTATATTCTTCATGGTTGATTTACTCTCGATATTCTTTCTAGTAATGTAGTAAGTTCAGTAAGTTTTCTTAGATATTCCTTTACTGGTTGTGTTGTTGCTGTTGTCTTCATTCTTCGTTGTTCTCATGTTGGTTATCTTTAGTAATTTCTAGGCACTACGTCCTTTGCCAGCCGATGTAATGTATAAGACAGTGACCAGCGTTCATTATGATTACTGTGTCGTTCTGCGTAAGTTTCAAGGGTTCTAAGGTCGTTAGGGTCAAGCGAGATCACTCGCCTTTGACCACCTTTGATTTGCTTTTGTTTCGCTAGATAGGTCATTTAGGTTCCTTGTTATTCATGTTTCTAATAAAAATAGATATATAACAGACACGCAAGCGCACACTCAGATCAACTGTTGTTGACCTGTTATGTGGCTTTAGGTGTTACGTGTTTTATTTCTAGTGCATCTTGAGATATTTCTGTACTGTCGTAGAGGACACTTTTAGATCACTTGCTATACCTCTGATGGACTGCCCTTCTACACGTCTTGCTTGTACATCTGCTATCAATTCAGTTGATTTGGTGGGTCTTCCACCTTTCTTGTCTGTTCTTCTCAATCCAGCTTTCACTCGTTCAGAGATCATTGCTCGTTCAAACTCACTGAAAACACCCATCATCTGAAACATTGCTTTGCCTGATGGTGTGGTTGTGTCAATCCCCTGTTGGTGCAAATACATGTCAATTTTTTTCATGCGCAGTGTCTCCATAGTGTTAAGCAGGTCAGTTAAAGACCTACCCAAGCGATCCACCGACCACGCCATTACAACATCAAACTTCTTTCGTACAGCATCTACAAGTAAACTGTTCAGTGCTGGTCGATCTTCACGCCCCTTGGCGCCACTTATGCCTTTATCTTCATAGACGTTGACTAACTCCCATCCATTCCTAGAGACCACCTCGTTAAGTTCCTTAAGCTGATTCTCAGTTGATTGTTTATCAATACTAACTCTTGTGTAGATCGCTACCCTCTTCATGGTCTTCTGCTCCTGTGTCAATTAACCTGTACGATTAACATAGACCACAATGTGGCAGAATTCAAGTGTTTATTGGCACATCCCTAGTAGACATCTAACTTGCTGATCATGTTGGCTGAGATCAGCGTTTTATTGGAGGGGTTTATTGGTACAGTTATCTCTAGTTTAAGGGTAGGGTCAACATAACTCATTGATTTCTAGAGGGGGTGCCTGGGGGAGCCTGGAGCGCCTTGCGTATATGAATACCCTCACAGATTTTTGTCTCTTTAACTTCCAATAGCCTTTTGTAACATCTTGTAATATTTGTGATTTCTTTGACAGTGCCTTTGTATGGCCCTACTATCGAGAGGTACACACAGATTTTTGGGAGATACGTATGAAGAAGTTTGCTACTTATATCTTGCTGTGGCTGGTTGCCTTAGCTTTGAGCGGCTGTAGTCAATCACATCAAATAGCGAGGATGGGCTCAAATGAAATAAAAGGGGTCACTAAAGCCAACCTATGTGATGCCTATAAAAATCCATATGCGAAAAACCACAGAATAGAAGCTGAGATGGCAAGGCGTGATGCAGACTGCCTTGGGTATAAAGCCAAATGTAGAAACTATGGCTTTAAAGAAGGAACAACAGATTTTTCTCGTTGCGTCATGGAAGTAGAATTTGCGGTGGCTGAACAGAATCGAGCTGCTGCGGCAGCTTATGGAGACCATATGGATCGCTACATGAAGATAATGGAGAGCGTGGGGCCTCAGACGCCAGCACCGACCGTTCATACTAACTGCTTCAGTTTTGGGAACACGATAAAATGTACTTCTCAGTAATGCTATGCCCTTAAAGTCCTCTTTTAGTACCACAACAGTACCACATTCCCTTCAAAATCCTATGCAGACAACCTTGGCAATGGTGTTTATAATGTTCTTTCAATTAGATACTTATGTTTGTTTGTGTTGTTAAGTAAAATGCCTCGTTTCAAATTCTTCGGGCGCGCCATATTTTTCAGGGTATATACCGGACACATAGTTGACACTCTATACCGATGACATAGTTTGATGACATAGTTTACAGATAGATGTCAAAAGTACTTAGACTATGAGGTCAATTAGTATTCACCACAGATTGAATTTCCTGCCCCTATGAAGGGACGGTGATGCAATTGGTATAGAGGTGGCGCTACCGATTAGCTAGTGGTGATCAGTTTAGACCTCAGCCGTTAGCTCTACCAACTTCTCACCCTCCGTTAGGCAGTTCAATATAAACACGGCCGTCCAATAGGCAAGTGGGGTAGCGTCTAGTGCAGCCCTTATCGGGAGCCGCGGCGTTGCCGGTGTCCAACTCTGTAATCCGGATGTGTAGGGGAGGGGGTAGGTAACGCTACGGTCGTGAATCACACCTTGGAAGAGGAGGCCGCCCTTGTGATAGCAGCAGTCGTTGAGTGCAAAGAGTTCGTCATCCGAGTTGCGGAAGACCGCGAGACTGCCCTCGTGGGTGTTTACCACTCGTGATCCGACGTTGGATATCTCTTCGAGCTTTCCTACTTCAAACCAATTCATTATTATTTCTCCTAAATTATATTCAAACATTAAAATTTATTACCCTCTCTATGTGGCAGGAGGGATATGGTGCGGTGCACCTATCAAGTTTTTTAAGCCCATCTCTGTTTCAACTGGCGATCGCCTGCAAGGGTTGGTATTCACGCTGATCCTCTTGTTTCACATATTCTTGCCAGGGATCTTTTTACAGATACTCCATGGCAAAGTGAAAACGGCTAGCTAGTTCCTTGCGCCTCCTTTCATCTTCTGTCAATTTCTCTTTTAGGTAAGCGAGATCGATGCGTTCGATCCAGACGGCGGTGCGTTCCCAGTACTGACTCTCCTCGCGATAGAGTTGCAGGAATGCAGCGATAAACTCTTCTGTCTCCTCTTCAGTCTTCACCCGGCGCAGAAAGTCAGCCACACGTACCTTGGCGCCACCGTTGCCCCCTTATGTAGATCTCCCAGCCAGATTCCACCGCCACCAAGCCAAGGTCTTTGATCGTTGCCTCGGAGCAGTTTCGCGAACAGCCGGAGACGCCTAGTTTAACTTTATGCGGGGCCCAGCCCCACCACAGGCCATCTTCTCCAGTTCGATGCCTAAGCTGTACTGAGCTACGGATACCAAAGGAGTAGAACAGATCGCCGACACAGGTCTTTATCGAACGAAGAGCCTTGCCATAGGCATGGCCAGAGACAAAACCGGCATCGTTGAGATTCTTCCAGGCAGTCGGCAGATTTTTTTTAGCGATGCCGACCAGGGCAATGCGCTGTTCACCGATGATCTTCACAGCAGCCACATATTTGTCTACTACCCGTCCAATCGCTATTAGTTCGGCGGCGTTGGTAAGGCCGCCCCAGACGCGCGGTATTACCGCAAAGCTTTCATCCTTCTGGATGTTGGCGTGGACCCGTTCATTAATGTGACGTGAGTAACCATCGTCTACATACTCTGTTGGCCATTGGCAGAGCAGATAGTAGTTGAGAGTTGGACGACAGCTGCTACAGCCGCCTCTGTTTTTATACTCCAGTTTTATACTCCAGGAAGCGCATTACCTCGGGGATGGTCTTTAAGTTCGTTCTTGCGGATCACCTGACGCACCTCATCATGTGTGTAGACGGTGCAAGCATATATTGCCTTTTTACGCGGTGTTTGTTCGTAGCCCTCATCAATGGTGACAGGGAGGATAGACTCCACCAAACCCGTACATGAGCCGCAGAAGGCAGAGGCTTTGGCATGGGGGCCCGTACTTCCTCTAGGGTGAAAGGGCCGCTCTCAGTTCTAAGTAATGGAGTTAACGGTGTCACCGAGGGTGACGCCGTTACAGCCACATACTTCGTAGCTCTCGCTCATAGTAGACACACGACTCACCTTACTGTGGCCGGTCTCACCCAGGTAAACCCTGGCCAAAAAGTATCTGATCATGCATGTCAGTGATGCTAGTACCGTCGCGCATAAGTTGGAGGTACCAGGAGGAGTCCAGGGTATTACCGTAGAGGACGGCATCCTGGATGCGGTTGTCTTTTATCACCAACTTTTTGTAGATATCACAGGTAGAGTCTTGCACTACAATATCCTGTGCTGTTTCGTTGTCCACGTAGCCACCTGCGGAGAAGAGGTCGATGCCGTTTACTTCAAGTTTCGCGGAGATGACTGAGCCCTTGTAGCTGGCGTTACCTATCTGCCCCAGATGATTAGCTGCTACCTTGGTCTGCTCAAATGACGACACTACCAGGTCGTAGGTCTGACCGCGGTGTTGTGTGCGCTCACCCACTGCATAAATGCGTGTGCCGAAGGTTTGTAAGCTGTCGCTCACCACAACCTCCTCTTCGCAGTGCAGACCGGCTTTGCGTGCAAGTTCAATATTGGGGCGGATACCGGCGGCCATTACCATCAGGTCAGCTGGGATCCCGCGGCCATCGCTCAACTTTACCGCTTTGACGCGCGTGGAACCGGTGATCTCCTGGGTAACGGCGCCCATCTCGAATGTAATGCCTCGCTTCTTCAGGGATTGTTTCGGCAGTTTGGCGGAGGGGACCGTCGAGCTGACGTTCCATTAGCTTGTCGACCAAGTGAATCACTGCAACCTGCATTCCCTGCTTAATGAGGCAATCGGCCGCCTCCAAGCCCAGCAGGCCACCGCCAATAACCACGGCATTTTGTATGCGTTGGTTGCCTTGAGCATACGGTCCACGTCATTAATGTTTCGGAAGGTAACCACTCCAGGTAGTTTAATGCCAAGTACCGGGATCATAATTAGCTTGGAGTCAGTGGCCAGCAGTAGGCGGTCATAAGTGACCTCCAGGCCGTTGGTAGCCA
>Ga0056107_100158_pt1 | contig 13356 bp, 12 predicted proteins | sample WorMetcrassitun2_FD_77006 | JGI IMG/M metagenome (GOLD analysis project Ga0056107, IMG submission 77006) | Marine gutless worms symbiont microbial communities from Max Planck institute for Marine Microbiology, Germany - Olavius crassitunicatus.2 ...
ACGAGATCATCCTCAGGAAGCCACTGTTTCATATCCTGAGGAAAGAGGAACTGCTGGTCGGGGCTGTACGGCTTAAAGCGAGATTTGATTTTCATGCTGCTATTTTAAAATAAATTACAATATGTTACATGTATATTTTATAGTCGGAGGGCGTTTTTCTCCGACAGGCTCCTAGAGGGAAAGCAAATGGCCTACGACAACATTATTTTTGAAAAAGAAGACAATATCGGTGTCATTACCTTCAACCGGCCGGAGGCGATGAATGCTCTGAACATCAAGACCAGGGCAGAATTCACCGAAGCCGCTCAAGACGTTAACAACGATGATGATATCAAAGTGCTAATCCTGACCGGTTCCGGTAAATCATTTGTAGCCGGTTCCGATATCAAGGAATTCCACGCCACAACTTCGTTTATGGCTCACAATATCGTCAGGCTGGGGTCAATCGTTGAAAAACTCAGCAAACCGGTCATTGCCGCGGTAAACGGTTTCTGCCTGGGTGGCGGCTGTGAGATCGCCATGGCCTGCGATCTGATCATCGCCTCAAAGAAGGCCAAATTCGGTCAGCCGGAGATCAATCTCGGCATCATCCCCGGCGGCGGGGGAACCCAGCGGCTGCAGCGGCTGATTGGGTCCTGCAGGGCCAAAGAACTGATTTTTACCGGGGATATCATCCGGGCTGACGAGGCCGACCGAATCGGACTTGTCAACCGTGTTGTCGGCATGGATGAGCTGATGGACACAGCTAAGGAGATCGCCACCAAAATCGCTACCAAGAGTTCGGCGGCCTTAAAGCTTGCCAAGCAGGCCATCAACAAGGGCATGCAGACCAGCCTGCAGGACGGGCTCGACTATGAATATGAGATGTATGCCTTAGCGCTTTCTCTGGAGGACAAGGAAGAGGGAGTGAATGCGTTTCTGGAAAAAAGGAAGCCGAAGTTTGTCGGGCGTTAACAATATTTTAAACAACTCGATATTAGTAGGAGAGGAAAAAGACAATGGAAAACATGGCAAATAAAGTAGCCCGAATACCAAATTTAGTGGACTGGTCGACCGGCGAAATCAGACTGATGAGCGCAAAGTGTAACTCCTGCGGGACCTATTTCTTTCCGAAGGAGCATTATCAACATCGTCCCGGCTGCTCGAGAGAGGGTGTGGAAAATGTTTTGCTTCCCAGTAAAGGCAAACTGGCAAGTTTTACTATTCAACATTATCCCTGCCCGGCACCGTTTAAAACCGAGAAGAAGATCACCCCGTACGGTATCGGTCTTATTGAGTTTGAAGACGAAAAAATACAGGTTGCCGGCATCATAACCGATACCGATCTGAAATCTCTTGAGCTGGGGATGGAAATGGAAACGACCATGCTTGAGATGTTTACCAATGAAGAGAAACAGCAGGTGGTGACCTGGGCATTTAAAGCTGCTGAGTAGCCAATGTATAGAAAAATATAAAAAGGGATAATTACTATGAGAGACGTATATATAGTTGGAACCGGGATTCACCCCTGGATGGGTTTTTCCGAGCAGGTATTTGCCGACTTCGCTGCCGTGGCTGTTGAAGGGGCTTTGCAAGACGCCAATATCGAATGGCAGAAAATTCAGTCAATCATGGCCGGGATTTTTATTTACGGCGGCAACGCCGGCCATCTTTCCGGTCAATACCTGGAGTCCATTTTTGGCGAAACCGGGGTGCCGGTGGTGAACGTCTACAATGCCTGTGCAACGGGATCCGCGGCTATCAGGATGGCTTACAACAGTGTTGCTGCAGGCGAGACCGATACGTCACTGGCCTTTGGTGCCGATGTGTCACCGAAAGGTTTTCTGACCGCCAAATCGGACAACGCAGTTCAGGACAGGGATGTGATCAGGTGGAAAATGGGTGGTATGCCCAACCCGATCTACTGGGCTCTGGAATGCACCAAAAGAATGGCCAAATACGACACAACCGAAGAGGATCTGGCCCTGGTTAAGGTGCTGATGAGTGAGTATGGATCCAAGAACCCGAACACCCGCTTTAAAAAAACCTACAGCCTGGAAGAAGTATTGAACTCCGTCTATGTCTGTGAACCGCTCAGGCTTTTTGAGATCTGCCCGGTCAGCACCGGGGCCGCAGCACTCATCATTACCGCTGACGAAGAGTTGATCAGTAAAGCCGACAAGCCGGTGAAGATTAACGCCACCACCATGGGCAGCGCCATTTACGGCGATCCGACCATTCGTATTTCGGCACTCTCCTGCCCGTCTGTACCTGAAGCACCAATGCTCAGTGAAAGCTACTCGGCCTCGAAACAGGCCTATGAAAAATCAGGCATCGGACCCGACGATATCGACGTACTCGAGCTGCCCGACAACAGTTCCTGGCATTACCTGGTGTATCTGGAAACATGCGGGTTCTGTGGAGAGGGAGAGGCGGACAGGATGCTGCGTGACGGCGACACTAAAATCGGCGGCAAACTGGCGGTAAATCCAAGCGGCGGCTTTTCCTCCCACGGCGAGGCGCTGTCAGCCCAGGCTATCTGGCAGGTTATCGAATGCGCTAATCAATTAAGAGGACGCTGCGACGAACGTCAGGTAGCTGATGCCAAAGTAGCCATGGCCCAGACCTATGGCCTGATGGGCAATAGCGGCACCACCATTATGACGATTTAAACATATCTTTACCTGCAGGCCCTGCAGATTTTGTGATCAGTGGGGTCAGGCTTGAGAAATTTGATTATTGCTGACATCCAATTGCAGCCTGCCCCCCCCACAATATAATCAAATTTCTCAAGCCTGACCCCACTCTTGGGACGGTTCTGGTTTTTTTTGCTTAAAGTTCAGAGAATATTGTACTTTTACAAACTCGGTACTATCTTCTTCGCAATTATTTTCCCATCACCGAAATATAGATTTTAACAATCAGCTGAAATTCAGCGTTGTAAAGGGAGTTGTTCATGACCGATAGATGGAGCGAATTAAATCAGCAGGCAATTGATTTACTGCAAAATGGCGACTTCGAGGAAGCAACGTCATGTCTGCACCAAGCCCTTGAAGCCGCCAGAGCTGAAAATGATGAAATGCATGAAAGTGTTGCTGTTACCCTGAACAACATGGGTGAGCTGCACCACATGTCAGGGGCATACGATCAGGCCGAGCAAGTTCTCCAGCAGTCAATTGAGGTGAGTGAAGAGATTCACGGTAAACAATCCGTTGAAGTCGGTGAAACACTGCTGAATCTGGCCGAGTTGTATTTTCTCCAGCAACGATACGATAAGGCTGATAAGCAGGTTGACCAAGTCGTTTCTATTTATGAATCAAAAGCTGCCGGCGATCACTCATTGTTGGTATCTGTTTATAACACCTGTGCAACCTTGTACCTGGAAGCAGGTAAAGCTGAACCCGCCAAAATCTATTTGGAAAAGGCTAAAGGGGTTATTGAAAAACGGGGCCAGGAAGATCCCGAGCTTGGTGTCATTTTAAAAAGTCTCGCCGTTATCGACCGGCACCAGGGTGACTTTGACGGCGCAGAAGCAAAACTGCGGCGGGCACTGACAATTTTCGAGAACAGTATCGGGCCGGAACACCCGGAATTTGCAGGAGTCCTTGCCCATCTTTCAGAGGTCTACCTAAACAAAGGTCTTCTCCAGGCGGCAGAGCCGCTGCTGAATCAGGCAATCGAGATTTATAAAAATGCTTTCTCAGAACCACAGCCGGATACCGGGGCGGCAATAGACCGACTGGCCGCCTTATACGCAGCAACCGGACGCATTGATAAAGCTGAGGGTCTCTTTAAAGAAGTGATTGAAATTTATACATCTTCTCTGGGTGATCAACATCCGGCCCTTGCCGAGGTAAAGAACAACCTCGGAGAGATTTATATAAACAGTGGACGTTTTGAAGACGGTTTCCCCCTGATCGAGGCATCTCTTGCCGTACGGGAGAACTCGTTTGGCAGCAATCACCCGGCAGTGGCGCAATCGCTTAACAATATAGCGATTATTTATGATCGACGCGGTGACCAGGCCCTTGCCCTGAGGCAGCATAAAAAAGCCTTGGAGATACGGGAGTCGGTATTTGGCAAGGATCATCCGGCCGTTACCCAGTCACTTGACAATATGGCCGCCATTTATCGAATGCAGGGCAAAACGGATGAAGCGATCGCCCTGCTGGAACAATCGCTGACCATCTGGCAGAAAGCCAGTGGCGATGAACATCCGGCCGCAGCCCAGAGCTATCATAACCTGGCAACCCTCTATATCGATTCAGAAAAATACGAAGATGCAGAACAAGCTTTATTGAGCTCCAAAAAGATGCTGGAGAAGGATAAAGAAGCCAACAAAATGCACCTGGCAACCGTATTTGAATCCCTTTCCGGACTTTATCATAAAATGGGCAAAGAGCCGGAAAGCCATGAATACGCCGCCCGTGTACTCAAAATCAGAAAACCGGAGCAGATGAGCAAAGGTCAGGTACACTAACCGATCAAAAGAGGTGACGGCCATGAAAATATTTAGAATCAGCGGAAGTATTCGCAAGGAATCGTTTAATACCAAACTGCTACGTGCGGCATCGTTGCATCTTCCCGAAGATGTATCGCTTGAGGTGATGACGCTGGAGGATGTACCGTTGTACAACAAAGACATCGATACCAAAACAAAATCCGAGCCGGTACAACAGCTTCTTGATGGAATTGGCAATTGCGACGGGTTGCTGATTGCTTCACCCGAGTATAACTACAGTATTCCCGGAGTACTCAAAAACGCCATAGACTGGGCCTCCAGACCGGCATACCAGTCTGTTCTTGCCGGCAAACCCACGGCAATAATAAGCGGCGCCGGCAGTCCAATCGGTGGAGCCCGGGCTCAACTTCACCTGCGCGATGTTTTCTCCAGCACCTTGACCCCGGTAGTTCCGTCACCCCCGTTTCTGGTACCCACCGTACAAGATAAATTCGACAAAGACGGTACCCTTGTCGATAAGAGTACAATACGGGGATTAACCAGATACCTCGAAGATTTTGTCAAGTGGATTAAGCGACTTTCTTGAGACTGAGCAATTGCAGCAAGTGGTGAGCCAGGAAAACCTTCATACTCTATCTGCAGGTCCCAAAGAAAATACCAGGCCGCGGTGCTATTATAAAAACCTGCATCGATTCAACCGCTGTTTTATCGCCGGGTCAATCGCGGAGATTAAACAGGGGGCGGAAGACTGTGTTGGTGGAGTAAAAGTAGTATTAAAGCAAGAAGATAGGCTAATCGAAGAAATGATCAGCGACGATTTCGGGGATTTCAAATTTGACGTTCTTGAGCAGGATAGCGGCGAGTATCTGATTGAAATATCCGTTGATGAGAAGATTGCCGCAAAAGAACGATTCCTCTTGGGCGCCAGTGGTTCGGTTGGTACAATTATGCTAGGTTAATTCGGAAAAAATCTTGGATGTAAGTTTTTTACCAATCTGATTATTTGATAGACCCGAACGAGATGATCGACACCGGTGCCGAAGAAGGGATGAGTAATCCAGGAGCACGGGTGTATGGGATTATCACCGCGGTATTTTTTACCGTGTCGATCGCCTATGCGGTTCGCTACGGTTACGGTATGCTGTTGCCGGGAATGCTGGCCGATCTGCAGATAACGAAAACCGAAGCGGGCGTCATATCTGCGACCTATTTTGCCGCTTATACGATAAGCTCTCCAATCGTCGGATTGCTGTCGGATCGTGCAAATCCGCGTTTGATCGTAACCTTGTTTACCTTTCTGCTTGCTGTGGGAACCATCTTAATGGGGTTTGTTTCCTCGGTCGTTCAGGCATCGCTGGTTTTTGGTCTTGTTGGTATCGGCCATGCTGCCTGCTGGGCACCAGTTGTTTCCTTGGTTCAGCAGTGGGTCAGCGATGAGTATCGGGGAACCGCCCTGGCTGTTGCCACCACCGGAAGCGGCATCGGCATTGCAGCCTGGTCCATGTGGCTGCCGATGGTCGTTGAAAGTTCGAGTTCTCGAACCGGCTGGATACAGATGGGCTTGTTCGGTCTTTTCGTCGCCGTTCTAAACTTTATCCTGATCAGAAAAGCGCCCTCCATTTTATCCCCATCAGAAGTAAAGGCTGAGCATCATATTCGTGAATTATGGTCGTCCTATCGGAGCCTTCTCGGCAGTAAACCCTTATGGATCGTTGGCATCTCATACTCATTTGTCGGCTTTGCCGTCCTTGTCCCATTCACCTTTCTCAATGTCTACGCGACCCAAGAACTGCAGATGGACTATAGGGCCGCAACCCGTTTTTTCACGGTGCTGGCGGTGGCAGGGATCGTCGGTAAATTCATCCTCGGAACCCTGTCTGATCGATGGGGCAGGATCCCGGTAATGGCAATTTGCGGAATACTCCTTGGAACCGGCTGCCTCCTCATTATCGTACTACCCGGATTCAGCGGCAAAATGGTTGGAATTATCATGGTCGGTCTTGGATTTGATGCCGTATGGCCGGTATATGCCGCCGCCGCGGTAGACTTCTTCCCTCGCTCCCAGGCCGGGAGTGTAATCGGTCTGTGGACCGTTTTCCTAGGCGTTGGCTCGATACTGTCACCAGTCGTCTGCGGCTGGTCCATCGACATAACCAGCTCCTATACACCGGCATTCCTGCTCGGTTTTCTTAGTGGGCTGCTGGCGGTACTTGTTCTTATATCACTACGGACGGTAAAAAGATAAGATCGGAGAGAAAGTGGTGAGGACGGTGCGGATGAATACATCATCCGCACCAGAAATGATATTGAGATACGTTGTTAAGCCCCGGTCTCAAACCTGAAGCTCTGATCCGGATCGACAACGGCCAGGACGCGGACGATGCAGCCGTCGCCTTTTACCCAGCGCCAAGGGAAGGCCACGAAGAAGCAGCGTTTGCCGGTTACCTTGTCGAGGTCGCCGCCGACATTTTCGATGCCGGGGATGCCACCTTTGACCATCAGGGTCTTGTGAGCCGGCTCCCATAATGGAAAGTCTTCTTTGGGATCCCTGCCGGTAAATTCCTTGTACTCGTCTATCAGGTGAGGCTGGGAAGGGCCGAGACCGTGATCCACCAGTTTGGTGGCGATCGGGTGGTCGTTAGCCTGGTGGCCGTAGCCGACGCACTTGACTTTCTTGTCGACCAGCCACTGGGCGCCTTCGTGGGAGATGCCGCAGCCGTAGGCGAAATAGTCGTCGTTGTCTCCCCATTTATGATGGAAGCCGGTGTTGATCATTACGATATCGCCTTCCTGGATTGCCGGCTCGGCTTTCTCCAGGTCTTCGGGCGTGACAACGCCCCATTTTTCTTTGGGAATAGAAACTGCCACCCCGGTACCGGCCAGCCGCCACAGGGGATAGTCGCTGATGCCCGGCGTGTTCTCGGTGACGTGGATCGGGGCGTCCATGTGAGTACAGCGGTGCATGATGCCTTCCCAGTTAACCTGGTAGACACCGTCCTTGGCGTGGAATTTATTGACGGTGACATTGACACCCGGGCTCGAGGGCCATTCGGGCATATGATTTTGGAAGGTATGGCTCAGATTGTATATTTCCAGACTCATGGTATTTTCTCCTCTCGGATTAGTTGCCGGCGGGAATACGGTATTCACCGGCCGGATCGATCATGCCCACGAATCTGACTGGGCAGGCATCGCCGTATTCAAATTTCCACGGGGTGGCAACAAAGGTGGCCCGTTTTCCTATCAACTCGTCAACATCCCCGCCAACCTGCTCGATGGTTGGAATGTCGGCCCGGGCAATCATCCAGTGAGCAATGTTCCATTCGGGGTGTTCCGTTTTCGGATCCAGTCCCGTTGCCTCTTTATAGGCCGCAACCAGACGATTCATCAGCGGTCCGCCCCGGTGCGGGCCAAGGGAGGTGGCCAGTGGATGGTCGATCTGTGGGGTATCGATGGCCACCATTTTGCACTTTTTAGCAACCAGCCACTCGGCCGCATCTTTTGACAATCCTGGGGATTCGCCGTAATACTCGAGCGCGTCGGAATAGTTGTGGTGCCAGCCGGTAACGATAACGACGATGTCGCCTTCGAGGACTCCCGATTCTGCCGCCTCCAGGTCTGCTGCGGTGATCACTTCGTAGCTGGTTTTGGGGATACCAAGTACAACGCCGTTGCCGAAGAGCCGATCCGGTTCGATGGCTGCCAGGTCCTTGGCCATCTGCACCATGTGAATCGGCGCGTTCATATGGGTTCCAGTGTGCATCACCGTGTTTATTTTCCAGGCCAGAACGCCATGCTGTCCATGCTTAACTGCTCTGAACATTTTCACATCATCTTGACCCGGATACGATGGAACACCGTGTCCCCACTCATGACTGAGTTCAATCAGTTGCAACCCGCTGTACGGGTCTTTAGTAAATGCTGACATAATTTTCTCCTATTTTGTCTTTGCTAAGACACTACAGTAACTACCTCAAGTCCTGGTTGTATCCAGTCGGTAGAGAATCCAATCAAGATTAAGATTGACAAAACGTTTGGCTTAAACTTTTATAAGTAGATGTTTCACATGTTGAAACATCTGGAGCGACAGATACGGCCAGCTGAACACAATCATTTTCGAAATTGTAATCTACACCCATTACCGTTGTCGTGTCAAGCGCTATTGCATGTAAAATATCATGTTTGCTATTGCAAGCTAAGCATCTGAATTTCAGTAAAATAAACTAACCTTTCTAAGCTAATCTTGACACCGTTACGGGATTGCCATATAGTGACTTAACATGTTAGAAACCGACATCAAAAGAGATCTTCTCAAACAGTTGCTGTAAACAACCGTCATATTATTTGCCATGGCAGAAAGCTCAGTTAGTTTCACTCTATGAAACAAATTGACTTTTATCGAATTAATTTGGCTGTAACCTTTTATGGATGATGAAATTGGTTTATACGATTGTCAGATGCCGGAAAGGTTTGGCGAAATAACAATTTTTCAAGGTAACCCAAAAAATCAGGAAGCTAATATGGCTACAGAAACAGCGGCAAAAGGTAATGCGGTAACCCTGCGTTATTCGATAATCCTGGAAGACGGCACTACTATCGGAGATCAAAACACCAGGCCTCTGACTTTCACGATAGGGGATCGAAATATCTTTCCCGTGTTGGACCAGGGTGTTATCGGCATGAGAGTAAACGACATTCGGAAAATAATTCTACTTTCCGAGCAGGGGTACGGCACCTACGATGATGATCTAATTCTGCAGGTCGACCGTGAAGCTTTTCCGGAAGACCTGAAGCTGGTTCCGGGGCGGACCGTTCAATATCAGAACCGTGACGGCGAGCGGGCAAATTTCGTTGTTCAGAAGGTGGGCGGTGATCGGGTAACGCTGGACGGCAATCACCCGCTGGCCGGGCAGAAACTGATCTATCAGGTGGAATTGCTGAAGATTGATTAAAACAGAATAGCAAGGTAGTACAGACGAGAGCGGTATCAGACAGATCTGATACCGCTCTTTCCAGTTTAAGATCAGCCTTTCATATCCATCGGGATATCACTGAGGCCGCGGTCGATGTCCGTGGTTAATCCCTCTATAACTTTGGAGTAACCGTCTTTTTCAATGGTCAGGGTAAAAGTTTTATCATCGGCCAGACCTTTGAGCCAGAAATCACCGAAATTGTTGGTCGTTTCGGTAAATGTCTCACCAGACTCAGTATCCTTCAAAGTACAAGAGGCGCCGATAATGACCTCTTCGATATTGGGTTCGTAAACGGTGCCGGCGATAAATTTCTTCGGCAGCCCTTTATAATAGACCCGTGATTTGGTGTTGGTCTCGGGGCGATACGGCTCCGCCTCGGCTATGAAATCGGCGAACTCTTCTTCCTCTCCAAAACGCAGGGCCTCGGTCGGACACTGATCGACACAGCGGGGAACACTCCATTCCTCGGGATCATTGTCGAGCAGATGGCTGCAGCCGGTACACTTCTGGGCCAGGTTGAGCCCCTCGTTGAAGAAGATGGCGTCGTGCGGGCAGGTATCGGCGCACAGTTTGCAGCCCACGCATTTTTCAGGATCAATTATCACCAGGCCGTCTTCGCGTTTGTAAATCGCCTCGGCCTCGCACTGCTCGATGCAGGGGGCGTCGTCGCAGTGATGACAGAAAAACGGCAGATAGGAAACCTTGACATGGGGAACGTGGCCGTGAACCTTTTCGGTCAGGCCCATCCAGAACTGGCCGGTATCCGGTTGAGGTTTGGCATAGGGAGTCCAGTCATTGCCGACATGCTCGTCTTTGCAGGCAATCTGGCAGCAATAGCAACCGTTACAGATTGACAGATCTACGGTAAATACTTTCATTATTCCTCTCCTCGGTCAGCTAGCCAGGCGTCGACACGCAGTCCTGCCGCCGGGTCATATTTTCGGGCAAAGGCCTCCGGAAAATCCCGTCTCCAGCCGTCCATCTCCTCGCCGCTGACCTTCTGTACCTCAACGAGATAACCACCGGCGATCTGGCCGACACAGTTTTCACTGGTAACGGCTCCGGGGGTGATGGTGTTGATGGCGCCGCCGCGCTCAATCTCTCCGGTCTTGATCGGGTCGTGCCGGGCTCCATGGTCCACATAAGCGACCCCGGGGCGTACCCGCTCGGTAACATAGGCGCCGGCAAGGACGATACCGCGCTCGTTGAAGACCTTGACGATGTCACCGTCCCTGATGCCCCGCTTTTCCGCCTCGCTCGGATGCATCCAACACGGTTCGTACTTATAACCATCGGGTCCGACCACCTTGCAGGTTTCGACCTCCCTGGTCCAAGTGATGTCGTCGCACTGGGCATGGACACGCCAGCGTCCATGGTTGGACATGATCAGCAGCGGGTATATTCTGGCCCGATGGCTGGAGAGCCGCTCGTCGTGGTTGTGGCTCTTTTCAATCCATCTGGGAATTGGCCCGCGTTCTTTGTCATCCGGATAGGCATCGGCTAAAGCCTGGGAGAAAAACTCCAACTTGCCGGTGGGTGTCGTTAATGGGTATTTTTCCGGATCGTCGTAGAAGTTTCTAAATCCTGGAGGATCGTCGGCCCAGTCTTCTGCAGCCGGATAGATCCAGTAACTCTTCTCGGTGAGCTGCTCCCAGGATACCAGTTTTTCGCCACCCATGTGGCCCCATACCGCCTTCTGCAGGTCGGCGGTGGTTTTACTCTGGGTCATCTCCTCGAACATGCCGTCAAACTTTTTGGCCACCTCACGAACACATTCGGCATCGCTTTTTGATTCGCCGACCGGTTCGATGGCCTTTTCGGCGATCATTATGTTGGGCTGCATCGTACCCTGACGGATATTGGTGATGATATCATCAATTTCCATATAGGTATTGGCCGGCAGGACGATATCTGCATAGACGCAGTCGTTCTCAAACCACGGGTGCTGAGCCACGAAACATTCGATCTGCGGGCTTCTCATTGCCACTTCTGTTTCGTGTCCGTAGTTCCAGCAGGTGATCCGGCAGGGGCAGTCGGACCAGATCATATGGATCGGCACCCCTTCCTTTTCTTTTTCGATCGGATAGGTGTACTCGACAAACTGATCATGGACCAGGGCGTTCTGTGCCCCTGTTCCTCTGAAGGTGATCGGTTCATCGGTAAGAAAGGCATTCTGGATCAAGGTCTTGGGGATGACCTGATTCTGCCAGGCCGATACGGCGCTGAGTACCGGCAGGGCAAGCTGCTCCTCGATCTCAGGATTCCAGAAGAAGGTGCCGGCCAGTCCTTCTGCCCGCGGCAAGCCAAAATAGGTCCATTGATGCTGATGCACACCCGGGCCGCCCAGTCCCTGCATGCCGAGCATGATACACTCGAGGCGGGCCGGTTCGTGGGAGAACGGTCCCCTGATAAAGCCGCCGCCGAAGTAGTGGGCAATCGAGGTGGTCTTGGTTCCGAATTCTCTGGCCAAAGCCTTGATGGTCCAGACCGGGACGCCGCATTTCGGTGAAGCCCATTCAGGTGTCTTGGGAATGTCGTCTTCTTTTCCCAGCACATAATCGGAGACCTTGTCCATGCCGATGGTATGGGTCTTTACATATTCTTTATCGTAGGTTCCTTCGGTCAGCCACATGTAGATGATGGCCAGCTGCAGGGCGGCATCGGTGTTGGGTAGAACCGGAATCCATTTATTGGCATGGATGGCGGCCCCGTAGTTGCAGTCCGGACAGACATAGACCTGCTGGATACCGACCTCGGTGAGGAAATAGCAGAGCCGGCTGGCAAACTGGCCGACAAAACCCCATGGTGTCGTTTCCGGGTCGCAGCCCCAGAACAGAACCATATCGGCGTGATCGATGGTGTCCTTGACGATATTGGCGGCCGGGTACATGATGCCTTGGGCGCCCTGGCCCCAGACATGTTTGGCACCCCAGTACCAGCCTTCCCAGGAGTCGGGGTTGCGCACCTGCAGGGTGAAGCCGCCAAGGTATTCGAGCAATACGCCGGGATGGCCATGGGGCGTGTTGATGGTCTTACACTCGCCGTGGCCGTCGCCCTGCATCAGGATGGCATTGTAGCCGTACTCCTTGTGAACCCGCTTGATCTCGCCGGAGATAAGCTCAGCTGCTTCGTCCCAGGAGATACGGACGAATTTGGATTTGCCGCGGTTCTGAGGGTTGCGCTCACCGTTGGGATCCCAGTCGATGCGTTTCATCGGGAAGGGCACCCGGTTCGGAGAGTAGACCCGCTTCTTGTATCCCAGAGAGAAAGGTCCCGGCAGTGATTTCCAGGTTGGTTCCAGGGTCTTGCCGTTGCGTTCCATCTTCCACTGACGGACCTCTTCCTTCTTGTATTTCCACCCGTAGCGCATCGGCCTGACCCGAACAATCTTGCCGTTCTTTACATCGACCATGCCTTCGGCGCCGCCGCCAAAGTAACCGCCTAAACCAAGCGATCTCAACACGGTTTTGTCTTTTGTTTTCAGCGTTTTCATCTGAACGTGTCTCCTCTGATTCAATTTTCGTTATTCAACAGAGTTCAACTTATTGGCAGGATCTATTGAAATTCCACCATAATGAGACTGTTTTACTTAAATGGGAAAATCAACATCCGATCATCTGAACAGGATCGATGTAGCTCTTTTATATCAATTAGTTACGTAACTTTTTGGACAGCCTCTTCTGCACCGATCAAAGTCGTACTTGATTTAAATTACATTTTATATTACATGTCATTTTGTCGTTGTCAAGTATCCATTACATTTCTTTCCGGTTGGAAACATGTCGAAAAACAAAAACCTCACCTTAAAAGTGTATAACCGGAGAGCCTCTTGCAAAACTCAGATCAGATTTGTAGGTCAGATGACGAATTTGACGATAAAAAAGGTCGTAATATATTGAAATAATTGAGCTTCACATGTTCTTCTGTTATAATTTGTTTGGC
>Ga0056107_100161_pt1 | contig 13127 bp, 8 predicted proteins | sample WorMetcrassitun2_FD_77006 | JGI IMG/M metagenome (GOLD analysis project Ga0056107, IMG submission 77006) | Marine gutless worms symbiont microbial communities from Max Planck institute for Marine Microbiology, Germany - Olavius crassitunicatus.2 ...
ACATTTTTATCTCCTTTTGTAAGATTTAAAAGATATGCTTAATTGTCCCCAACATATCACAACCACTTATATTTACAAGAGATATGTCGTATTATATTGTTAAGTCAACGGCATTGTCCATAATCTTGTGTTTCAAGATTCCGGTGAGCCAAGTTTTCTCGGTAGATTGTTTTTTGAAATTTTTCCGTGCACCTAGTGCCGCCAGCAACGTGTCCTGAACCACCTCTTCCGCCGTCGAAGGATCCCGGACCCGGGAAAGCGCGAACGCATAAAGGTAGTTGCCGTACTGATCCACCCATGTCGTCGGATCGGATGCTTGATAGTTAGAATCAGTCGGATTCAACATTCACCCCTTTTAGTCGAGGTTTAATATACCCATAACCAGCAGATATGGTAGCTGATATAATCGGTTTTTTCAATGCCTTGTTTCGCCATCAATGGCTTCTTCCCAATGGACCACGTCTGCGGGTCGGTCCACATCTGCCAATAACTCCAGCAGGGCGTGGGTTAGATTTAATGTAGCGGCCACATGAAGTGTTTCCGATAAAACAGTGTCGGTCCCCCAATCAATCCCATTAAATATTGCGGGAACAGCTCTTTTCAGGCAGCGGACATGAATTCCGATTAAATAATAGCCCCCGTCCCGGGCCGGGCCCAGGACGATGTCTTTGTGCTCCAATCGGGAAAAGGCCTGTTCTAAAATGCCGGTTGTAATTCCCGGTATATCCGATCCGATAATGACAATGGCATCGAAACCATTGGCTGCCGCATCTTCAATGGCAAGGGCCATGCGCCGGCCAATATTTCCGGATTTTTGGGCACTGAAGGTCAAGTCCGCCCCCAGCCATTGCGCCATCCGCTGGTGATCGCCCCCTTCATATCTAATTTCCACATCTGTTTTACGCCCATTGGCCAACCGGCGGACATTCTCAAGAATATGGACCGTCATTTTTCGCTGGAGATCGGCGGCACCCGATTTTCCCAGCATTGGGATGAGACGGGTTTTGGTGGTCCCAGGTTCCGGATACCGGGTAAACAGGGAAAGTCGTTCCCGCTGTTTGGTATTCGTTGTCATGGATAAATCATCAACCGATCGCCGGGATAGATCGGTTTCCGGTAATTCAGATGGTTCCAGATCAATACCGCGGGCAGGGGCACATTAAACTGTTTGGCAATGCGTGTCAGCGTATCCCCTTTTCGAACAATGTAAACCCGGCGTTGGCTTTTCGATGCCGGTTTTGCGGCCTGCTTTTCCAGCCTCCGTGCAAACCCGCCGGCCGTGTCCCTGGGAATCAGGAGTGTATGTGTGCCGGACACCAGGTAGTGCCCTCGGATCTGGGGGTTTAAATCCTTGATGGTTTTAAAAGAAGTGTTTGCGGCAATGGCCAGCAGCTGGACTGGTGTTTCCTCAACCCGGCTAATCGAGACCGGATCCGCGACGATGGGGGGGTACAAATCTGTTTCGGTAACGGCAAAACCGTATGCCTTTGGGGCCTCCAAGATCAATTTGATGGCCAGAATTCGAAAGAGGTAGCGCTGGGTTTCAAGGGGCAGGTACAGGTGATAGTAATCATCTGTTTGCTGGATTAGAATCTCAGACGCCAACCCCTGCTCGCCCATGTTATACGCCGCCGCCGACAAGGTCCAGGTACCAAACATATCATGCAGGTCCCGAAGATACTGCGTCGCCGCCCGGGTGGCAGCAAGCAAGCTCCGTCGCTCATCGATTTTTTTATCAATGCGAAGGCCGTACTTTTTACCCGTGGACTTGATGAATTGCCAAATACCGACAGCACTCTTGCCTGAACGGGCATGGGGTCGCAAAGCGCTTTCCGCCACCACCATGTATTTAAAGTCATCCGGTAGGCCGTTTTCCTTCAATATCTTTTCGATGTAGGGGAAATACCGGCTGCTCCGCTTGATCCAAAGAATCACCTGGGGGCGATTCCAAAGGATCAACAGCAATTCTTTTTCAAATCGTTCCCGGATCGATGGATCGTCCAGGGGGGCAGGCTCGTCACAAAAGGTCAGATGATCCACACCTCTAATCGTGGAAAGAAGAGAAGGGATTTGGGCTGCCGGGATCAAGGGGGCGTCCTGGCAAAAAGACAGGGCCGGCATCAGCATCGCCCATAAAAAAACCACAGTTCCGGTCCCAAATGGATATTTTGTGCGAACATGTCTGCCGGGAAAAAACATTTTTTCAATTGGTTCCATGCGCATTGGCCTGACTCATTCCCCTGCGGGATACTGGGAGAAATACCCATAGTCTTTACACCATTTTTCAGCCCGATCTCCCTTTTGGCTGGCTTAGTATTATTCGGGCATCGGCCACCACACATCCACTGGAAGTGCACATGACCGGGTTCAAATCGATGGAGGCTATCTGTTCTTCAAGGTCCATCACCAGTTCGGAAAAACGAATGACCAGTTCGCTAAGGGACGCTAAGTCAACCGGATCCGAGCCCCTGAACCCCGTCAATATTTTCCGGCCCTTTAACTGGCTGACCATGGAGTGGACATCCTTTTCTTTTACTGGCGCCATGCGAATGGCTGTGTCACCATACAATTCGACCCCGATCCCGCCAATGCCCAACAGGACCACCGGCCCGAATTGGTGATCGATTTTGGCACCAACGATTAATTCCACACCGGCGACCATTTCTTCAACGAGCATCCCTTTAAATTGTTCAAAGCGCTCGAAACGATCAAAGGCTGTAAATATTGCATCATCCGACACGATTCCCAAAGCCACGCCATCAACCTCTGTTTTATGAAGGATTGCCGGAGAAACAATCTTTGTAGCGACGGGGTATCCAATTTGATTCGCAATCCGGGCCGCCTCGTCTTTCGTGACGGCAAGATGATACCGGGGGGTGGAAATGCCGACCGAGGCCAAAATTTGTTTGGCATCCGGCTCCAGCACCCATCCGGTATCCCGGGAGGCCTTTAGGATTTGCGTTACGGCATCGGTTAGCATGGCTGGGACCTCCGCATCGCTTCGGTCATGAGCGCGGCCCCTTCGACCGAATCAGATACCGGTATATTGTTAAGCTCGAACCCTTCAATGAGCATCCGGTATTTATCTTCATGGGGAACGTAGGCGACCATCGGCTTTTTCTCCTCCTGATAAATCTGGCTTAACCGCGCACCCAGTTCCGGGCTAAGGGTCGGCGAGTAGGGCAAGATAAGAAGCAGTATACATTCAACCTCAGCGGTTCGGCTCATCCCGATGGCCGCACCGATAAAATCTTCATCGGCCGCGCTGCCGGTCAAATCCACCGGGTTGCCCACGGCGGCAATCGGTTGGACGCTGGGGCTTAAACGATTGTAAATGTCTTTTTGGGCCAATTCAGACAGAGGCGGTACCGTGAGGCCCTGGCCCGACAGGATATCCACAGCCAGCACGCCGTGGCCGCCGCTGGCGGTAATGATTCCGATCCGTCCATCAATGGCATCCTGATAACAGCTCAACGCTTCGCAAAAAGATAGCAATTCGTATTCAGACTTTGCTTCGGCAATGCAATGTTGGGTCAATATTTGAGAAAATATGGCATAATCACCAGCCAAAGAGGCCGTATGGCTGGAAGCGGCCCGACTCCCGGCGGTGGTTTTACCGGCCTTTAAAACGATCACCGGCTTGGGACATTGATGGGCCGCCTTGACAAACGCCCGCCCTTCTCCCTTACCAAAGCCTTCCACATAAAATGCAATGACCTCGGTGTTGGGATCGCGGGCCAGGTATTCGAGCAGGTGGGTCTCCCGGACCACGGCCTTGTTACCGATGCTCACCCCCATGGAGAGTCCGATTCCCTGGGCCTTGAATTTCACCATCTGGTCCACCAGGACACCGCCACTCTGGCTGATAATGGCCACTTTGCCGGATTCCGGTCGGATCAACCGTTGACCGGGTAAAAAGAAAGTATCAAACCGATCAGGCACATAGATACCCAGACAATTGGGACCAATAAAGGGAAATTCAGCTGCCTGGGCCATTGACGCAATCTCATCTTGGAGGTCCTGGTGCCCCACTTCGGCGAACCCGCCGGAAATAATCGTTGCGCCGCCAACTTTTTTCTCTATACATTCTTTGATAATCGCCGGAACATAGATAGATCGGGCGGCAATAACCGCCAGATCCACCGGCTCAGAAATTTCGGTAACGCTTTTATAAACGCGGTGTCGGTGAAGCTCGCCACTCTTGGGGTTGACCGGCAAAACCGTCACCGGATACCGAAGATTGATTTTATCATAAATCACATTGGCCGGATGACGATCATTGGTGAGCGACACACCGATCACGGCAATGGTCTTTGGGTTAAAAAGGGGGTGTAAATCCACGGGTTTCTCCTAAAATGATCATGGATACGAAATATTCATCGGGTATCCGGATGAATGGCCACAATGTACAGCCCTGCCGGTAAATGTCAAGGTAATCTGGATTTACAATTACGCTAACGGCTCATCCCAAAATCGAAGGGTTACTTTCTCCTGCCGGTTATAAAAGAGATGGGCATCGAGTCTTGAATGAATCATCCAAACCACATTGAGGATTCAATTTTTGACAAACCGGCCATCAACTGATAGCCAACAAAAGACGATCGCCGGTTCACCTATAATTAAGACACCATTTATGTGAAAGCCGAACAATGAATATCAGCAGCCAGCTCACGCAAACGCCCTCCCCGGAACGTCACCTTTTAAGATTTCGCGGGGATATTGAAACCTTCGAGCTCAGTCTGGCCGCCCCGCTGCAGGGTACTGCCTGGTTACGAACCAATCTGGGGCATGGGGACATCATCCGGCGGGAAATCATTGAGCATGTTCACCAGGGCATTTTGCCGCTAAGCCAGACCTGGTTCGATATTCCCATGAAAGAAATCAGTCCCCGACAATTTCGGGTGACGCTGCCGTTATGTGAGGTGGGTCACTTTGAAGCCAAATGCTATTTTTTAGAAACAGATCAATCGATCCCTAAGTGGCCGGCAGGCACCAACATCCATATCAACGTCGAGCCGGCCGATACCTGCGGGGCCAATACGATTTATAATGCCTTTGTCCGCCAATTCGGACCCAACCGGGCAGGCGACCCAATGGACCCAGATCGGGAAAAAACCATCAAATCGCTAGATGCAGCCGGGTATACGGTCATCCCGCCTTCGGGTACATTTCGGGATTTGATCGCCGAGTTGGACTTTATAATTGGCCAATTGGGATGCCGGATCATTCAATTGCTGCCCGTCCATGCCACGCCAACCACCTATGCACGCATGGGTCGATTCGGCAGCCCGTACGCGGCCCTTAATTTTATGTCCGTGGACCCGGCCCTGGCCGTTTTCGACCCGGCCGCAACACCCACCGAGCAATTCATCGAACTCATTGATGCGATCCATGCCCGTACGGCAAAAATCATCATGGACATTGCCATCAACCATACCGGCTGGGCCGCACGACTCCATGATTCTCATCCCGAATGGCTGGTACGGGATCCGGCGGGGCGTATTGAGATGCCGGGGGCCTGGGGGGTCACGTGGGCGGATTTGACGCAACTTGATTATGCCCAAAAGGACCTGTGGCGATATATGGCCCGGGTTTTTTTGCGCTGGTGTCGTCGGGGGGTGGACGGATTCCGCTGCGATGCGGGCTATATGATCCCGGAACCGGCTTGGGAGTATATTATCGCCCGATTGCGGGAAGAATACCCGGACACGGTTTTTTTCCTCGAAGGGCTGGGTGGCCCGGTCGCTGTTACCCGCCACCTGCTCAACCGGGCGAATCTCAACTGGGCCTATTCGGAACTATTCCAAAACAATGACCGGGATCAAATCGAACATTACCTGCCCCAGGCCATCGAGATTGCCCAAACCGACGGGATCGTCGTTCATTTTGCCGAAACGCACGATAATAACCGGCTGGCCGCCCGTTCCAAAACATGGGCGAAGATGCGGACCGCTTTGTGCGCACTCACCTCCCAGCACGGTGCTTTCGGATTTGCCAACGGGGTGGAATGGTACGCCGATGCCAAAATTGATGTCCATCGGTCTGAATCATTAAATTGGGGTGCAACGGATAATCTGGTAGACCCCATTCGCCGCCTCAACCTGATTCTTCGGCGTCACCCGGCCTTTGCCGATGCAGTCGATCTGACCCTGGTAACGGAAGGTGCCGGAAACCATTTTGCCCTTTATCGGCACCATCGCGCCTCGAACAGCCGTGTCTTGATTTTGGCAAATCTTGAAGACAACCGCCCTGCCCGGGGCTGCTGGAATGGAAAAAATGCAGCGATTAACACATCGAATCTGCAGGATTTGCTGACCGGACGGGCCGTGACGGTTCATCACGAAAACGACCAGCCGGTTGTCGATCTCGATCCGGGTGAAGTGCTCTGCCTGACCGATGACCCTTCAGATCTTATCCGGATTGATGCAGACACGCAACAACCGCTCACCATCCGTCCCCTACGTGTTGCAGCCCAATGTTACCAGGCCAAAGTATTGGATATTGCCCGCTGTTACATGGGAATGACGGATATCAGTGACCTGGACCCGGGGGTATTGGCCGATGAATTACGCCGGGATCCACTTGGATTCTGCCGGCGATTTCGTAACACCGGCGAACCCGGGATCATTGAACCGGGGATCATTGTCTGGCAATGGCCCACCGATCAGCGCCGTGAAGTGATGGTACCGCCGGACCACCTACTCCTGGTCCAGTCGCCCTTTCCGTTTGAGGCCCGGATCATCGAAGGGAAACAGACCCTGTCTCGGGAAACTGCTCTCGAAGATGCTGCCGGGCAGTATTTTGCATTCTTCACCCCTTTGCCGTCAACAAAGTCCACCCCATACCACCGGATGCTAAGCCTCTTTGTCCATCAACCAGACAAAACCCTGCGCAAAGAATTCCCTTTGTTGTTTTTAAGCGCCGGAGAACCCAAGCCGGTTAACCGGCCCTATTTACGGCAGGAAACAGCGACCCAGGGGGGAATATTTTTAGATACCAACGGTCGCGGCGGCATGCTCCGGGCACCGGTGCGCTGGGGAGAAAGTGACAGCCGCTATGATGCCCTGCTGGCTGCCAATCTTAACCCCGATTATCCCGAAGATCGCTGGGTCATGTTTACCCGATGCCGGATTTGGGTCGTCTTCCAGGGTTATTCCACAGAGATCAACGGGGATTGTCTCGATCAATTTGATTATGAAATCGGTCGCGGCGCCCGCTGGCAATATCAGATCCCCACCGGCCAGGGAGAACATGTCCGCTTGACTATTGCCACTGCGATGGTACCGGGTAAAAACGCCATGGCCCTTATCTTTTATCGACCGCCTGCGCCCCCCGCAGCCGGTGAAAAGCCATCCAGTCAGTTGGCCGATGACCAGCCGATCCGCCTGATCCTGCGCCCCGATCTGGAAGATCGAAAGTTCCATGACACCACCAAGGCCTATACCGGCCCTGAAAACCATTTTCCATCGGCGGTGTCTCCCCATGCAAACGGATTTGATTTCACACCGGAATCCGACCGGCGGCTGAACATGTCCGTCCGGCTGGGCACATTTGTACATGAACCGGAATGGCAATACATGGTCCACCACGCCCTGGAAGCCCGACGGGGGCTGGATCCGGACTCGGATCTATTCAGTCCGGGATACTTTACGATATCGCTTAGCGGTGGCGGGGATGATGCCTTGACAGCCACCATATCCGACCCCGATGCAGTAAACCCTGATTTCACAAAATCCCTGGTTCGGTTTGCTGCGCGTGCCGGCAACAATTCTTCCCTGACACTGCCGCCATGGAAATTATCGGCCGATGCCCTGGATCAGTTTGTGGTCAAGCGAAAAACCGGCCAGAGTATCATTGCCGGTTACCCCTGGTTTCTCGATTGGGGTCGAGATTCCCTCATCGCCACCCGGGGCTTGATCGCTGCCGGACATTTTTCTACGGCCTGTGATATTTTAATCGAGTTCGGCCGGTTCGAAAAAGACGGCACCCTTCCCAACATGATTCAAGGTAACATTGCAGACAACCGGGAAACCTCCGATGCCCCCCTGTGGCTGATCACTGCCTGCGCAGATTTAGTCCGGGCCGAAAACGATCCACATTTTCTTAAGGCGGATTGTGGGGGCCGCCCCATGGAACAGATACTCTTGTCCATCGGAAATGCCATGATCGAAGGGACCCCCAACGGCGTTTTAATGGATCCGTCATCCGGTCTTATTTTCAGCCCGATCCATTTTACCTGGATGGACACCAACCACCCGGCCGGCACCCCCCGGCAGGGGTACCCGGTGGAAATCCAGGCATTATGGTACGCGGCCCTGAAAATGCTGGTTCAAATCGAACCAAAAAATGATACATGGCCATCTCTGATTGCCCTGGTGCGACAATCCATCAGCCAGTATTTCTTTCATGAAGAATTGGGATATCTGGCGGACTGCCTGCATGCAGAACCGGGCATGTCGGCCAAGCAGGCCGAAGCCGATGATGCCCTTAGGCCCAATCAACTTTTTGCAGTCAGTTTGGGGGCTGTCGAAGATCCAGACATTCGCCGACAAATCGTTACCGCCTGTCAGTCACTTATCGTCCCCGGTGCCATTCGCAGTCTGGCGGATCGCCCGGTTCAGCGCCCCATCCCCGTGGTTCACAAGGGTCAAATACTGAACGATCCCCGCCATCCCTATCAGGGGCGATATGAAGGGGATGAAGACACAATGCGAAAACCAGCTTACCACAACGGCACCGCCTGGACCTGGGTGTTTCCGACTTTTTGCGAGGCCTGGGTCATGGCCTGGGGCGACGATGCCAGAAAAACCGCGTTGGCCTGGCTGGCCAGTACCCAGACCCTGATCCGACGCGGGTGTGTTGGCCACGTACCTGAGGTTGCAGATGGAGATGCCCCCCATGATCCCCGGGGATGCGACGCCCAGGCCTGGGGAAACAGTGAATTTTTGCGTGTATGGCTGGCTCTTTGCCAAAATGCGACGTAACGAATATTTGTAATAGATAACGAGCGCTGTACATGACATTGGAAATAGGATAAAATCGGCATATCCTAAACACCTCACATCTGCCGATGTTTTAAAACCACCCCTGGAAAAGGAGCATGGCATGTCACTGAAAAAGCAGTATTTAAAATCAAAACCTGTTTGTAAAGTCACCTTTCGGCTATCCAAGACAGCGGCACAATCGGCCAGGCATGTTCATCTGGTGGGGGAGTTTAACCAATGGAATATCCTCGCTGCGCCCATGAAACGCTTGAAAAATGGAAGCTTCGTGCTAACGTTGGCCCTTGAACCTGATCGGGCATATCAGTTCCGTTACCTGATTGACCAGGTGCGATGGGAAAATGACGAAAAAGCGGATAAATATGTCACCACCCCGTTTGGTGATTGCGATAACTCGGTCGTCATCGTTTAGACACAATTATAAAGGAACGTATGAAACAATTACAAACCTTTCGGGTGTTTCCCAAGATACCCGAGCCCCTGGCCTTTTTGGAAACTTTATCTCGAAATTTATGGTGGTGCTGGAAGCCCCATGCCAAGGAACTCTTTCGGCGGATCGACCCGGGGCTATGGGAAAAATCAGACCGTAATCCCTTGCTTTTTCTTACCCGGCTCCCCCAGGCACGGCTGGAACAGCTCGCTTCGGATGACAGCTTCATTTCACATATGGATCGGGTGCAGGACGAATTTGAAAAAGGGGTGACGCAACCCATTAAGCGGATCGATTCTCCCTACAAATCCCATGAAACCATCGCCTATTTTTCCATGGAATTCGGCTTGCATGAAAGCGTCCCCCTGTTTGCCGGCGGGCTGGGCATTCTGGCTGGAGACCACCTGAAAGCGGCTTCCAATCTTGGGATTCCCCTGACCGGTGTTGGACTGCTTTACCGCCAGGGATATTTTCGCCAGTTTCTCGATGAGAGCGGATGGCAGCAGGAGGCATATCCGGAAACCGATCTGTATAATTTGCCCTTAAAACGCATGAGAGACAAGAACGGCAACGAATTAATCGTCTCAGTGGCCGGGCCTTACGGTGACATGCGTGCCGCCATCTGGCGGATTTACGTGGGTCGTATCACCCTCTACCTGCTCGACACGAACCTGAAAGAAAACTCACAGGAAATCCGCGAGGTAACGGCCAATCTTTATGCGGGCGATCTCCGTATCCGCATAGCTCAGGAAGCGTTGCTGGGCATTGGTGGTGTGCGCATGTTGGAGATGGTGGGACTGTATCCTAAAATTTGCCATCTCAACGAAGGGCATCCGGTCTTTTCCAGCCTGGAACGTCTGGCCCTGGTGATGCGTACCCATAGTATTGATCTTCCCACGGCACTCGAAATTCTGCCCCGCACCACCATTTTTACCACGCATACCCCGGTTCCTGCCGGCCACAACGAATTTCCCGCAGATATGGTTAAACCGGTTATCGAACCCTTTATAGAAACACTGGGTGTCTCGGGAGAAGAGATCCTCTCGTGGGGGCAACCCACCGGCGCCCCCGCCGACACCCCGGTATCGATGTTTATCTTGGGCGCACGTATGGCGCAATTTTGTAACGGGGTCAGTCGGCTCCATGGCTCCGTTGCCCGTCGTATGTGGACCCACCTGTGGCCGGGCCGCCCCGAAGATGAAATTCCCATTACCCATGTGACCAACGGTATCCATTCGGCCAGCTGGATTTCACCGGAGCATGCCCTCTTATTTGAACGGTACGTGGACCCGCGCTGGTATGTCCGGTGCCAGGACCAGAAAAGTGTCAATCGCATTGATGAAATCTATGATGAGGAATTATGGCGCGCCCATGAAATGAACCGTGCCCGGCTGATCGCAACCTGCAGGGAGCAGGCTGTCCGGCAAAGCGGCCAGCGGAATGAACCGGCCCACGTAATGGCAGAGGCGGCATCTGTTCTGGAACAAGGGGCATTGACCATCTGTTTTGCCCGCCGATTCGCGACATACAAACGTGCCGGCCTGCTCTTGCACGATCCGGATCGCTTTGAAGCCCTTTTATGCGATGAAAAACGTCCAGTCCAGATTATCTTTGCCGGAAAAGCCCACCCCAGAGATGACGAGGGGAAAGGATTAATCCGGCAGATTATCGAGTTTAGCCGCCGGCCGGCTGTTCGGCGGAAGGTGATTTTTCTCGAAGATTACGACATGCACCTGGCCCGGCATTTAACCCAAGGGTCCGATATCTGGCTGAACACCCCCCGCCGGCCAATGGAAGCCTGTGGCACTTCCGGAATGAAAGCAGCCATCAATGGCGGCCTCAACGTCAGTATTTTAGACGGCTGGTGGGCGGAAGGGTATACACCGGAAGTCGGATGGGTCATCGGCGGGTGCGAGGACGGCAACGGCGACTGGGCCTATCAGGATACCATCGATGCCCAGTCTTTGTACAATGTACTTGAAAATGAAGTCATCCCGGCATTTTACAATCGACAAAACGCCGCCCCGCCCACCCATTGGATCAAGATGATGAGGGCGTCCATGAAAATGGGCATGCTCCAGTATTGCGCCACCCGGATGGTTATGGAATATGACCGGCGTTTTTATCGTCCGGCAACGGAAAATGAAGAACAATTATGTGCCAAAAACGGGCATAAAGCCAGACAACTGGCCGATCAGTATCGACGCCTGAACGAATCCTGGGAAAGCATCCATATCGAGCAACCGGGCCGGGGGAATACAAAGATTTTCCGGGTAGGCGATACCATCGATTTATTCACCAGGGTTCATCTGGGCACGCTTCGTCCGGAAGAAGTGCATGTGGAATTATACTACGGACACATCAAAACCATTGATGCCGTAGAAACCAGTCATGTCGAACAAATGCGCGTAACCGAAGATCTCGGCAACGGTGATTACACCTATGGCTGCACCATTACCTGCCCTGAGTCCGGCCGCTTTGGATTCACCGCCCGCGTCATTCCCGTTGGAGATGACTGGATTAAAAACACCCCGGGGCTAATGACCTGGGCATAAGGAGTTCATCTAAAATGAGCCCCACGACCAAAACACCCCGTATCCTCATTGTCACACCCGAGGTAACCTATCTACCTGATCGTATGGGAAGTCTTGCCAATTACCTTACAGCCAAGGCCGGGGGGTTGGCCGATGTATCAGCAGCATTGGTCAAAGCACTTTCCGACCAGGGGGCCGATGTACACGTCGCCCTGCCCGATTATCGTGCTATTTTCAAAGACCGGCTAGCGCCGTTTCTTGAAAAGGAGCAAAGCGCCATCCGGCAGATCATGCCGGATGACCGGGTGCACCTGGCCCAGGACCGGGCTTTTTATTACATGAACCGGGTATACTCGCACTACGGGGGCGAAAATACCAAGCTCTCCGTTACCTTCCAGCGGGAGGTTATCAATAATATTATCCCCAGGGTTCGTCCCGACCTGATTCACTGCAATGACTGGATGACAGGCCTGATCCCTGCCATGGCCCGTCAAATGGGGATCCCCTGCCTATTTACCATTCACAATATCCATACGGTCCATGCAACCCTGGCCGATATTGAGGATCGCGGAATAGATGCCGCCTATTTCTGGCATCATCTGTACTACACACATGTGGCAGAGGAATACGAGTCGACACGGACCACCAACCCGGTCGATTTTCTGGTCAGCGGTGTTTTTGGTGCCCATTTCGTTAACACGGTCAGCCCGACTTTTTTACAGGAAATTGTCGAAGGCCGGCACGATTTTGTAACGCCCCCCCTCCGCCGGGAATTGATCCACAAAGTGGCGGCCGATTGCGCCTTCGGCATATTAAATGCCCCGGATCCGGCGTTTGATCCGGCCACTGACTACCATTTGGAAAAAACGTATACGGCACAAAACCATTCTGAAACCAAACGGATCAATAAGGTCTATCTCCAGAAGCATCTGGGGCTCATCCAGGATGAACGGGCACCGATCTTTTTCTGGCCATCCCGCCTGGATCCGATTCAAAAGGGATGTCAGCTCTTGGCCGAGGTCTTCTACCATATGATTTCCATATGGTGGGACAAAAACCTGCAGATCGTGTTCGTGGCCAATGGCGAATATCAGCAGGTGTTCAGGGATATTGTCGGCCGGCACGGGTTTGAAAACCGGGTAGCAGTTTGTCATTTTCATG
>Ga0056107_100163_pt1 | contig 13063 bp, 15 predicted proteins | sample WorMetcrassitun2_FD_77006 | JGI IMG/M metagenome (GOLD analysis project Ga0056107, IMG submission 77006) | Marine gutless worms symbiont microbial communities from Max Planck institute for Marine Microbiology, Germany - Olavius crassitunicatus.2 ...
CAAAATCCTGGTGGTTGATGACCACACAATTGTACGCCAGGGGCTGGCACAACTCCTGGAAGAAAAGCCCGACCTGAATGTTATCGGACAAGCCACCAATGGTCGTGAAGCAGTGGATCTGGCCAAAGAATTGAAACCGGACGTTGTGATCATGGATATTGCCATGCCCCGCATGAACGGCATTGAGGCCGCTAAGCGGATTTATAAAAATCTGCCCAAAACCAAAATCATCATCCTATCCATGTATTCCCACGAACATTATATTCACGAACTACTCGAGACCGGCGTGTCAGGCTATCTTTTAAAGGATTCAAGCGGCCGTGATATTATCAAAGCTATTCATGCCGCCATGAACAATGAAACCTACCTAAGCCCTTCCATTTCAAAAATGCTTGTGGATAGCTACCTGTCTCCTAAAAAAGAGTCTTCAACTGTCGAGCGATACAAACAGCTATCGAATCGGGAAAGAGAAGTTTTTCAACTCATTGCCGAAGGGCATTCGACACGCCGCATTGCGGAAATACTTTACGTCAGCATCAGTACGATAAAATCTCATCGTGCCAAAATCATGGAAAAACTCAGGATTGACTCCCCGGTCAAGTTAGTCCATATTGCCATTAAGCTGGGGATCGTCGATCCAGAGTTGTAAGGTCCATCGCAGAAAAGGTAATTTTTCGAGATTGTCAATCATTCTACGACCTGCCAGGATGTATCACAGGAATACTATTATTTCACTTTGTTCCACGATCCACTGGATTCAAGTTCGGCATGCCGAATTTTGAATTTCCACTAATTTTTTATTTTTTTATTAAAACCACCTGCCCACACTAAAAAAATCAACTTTTGGACGATTTCCAAATCAGACAAATTACACTATTAATAGCGGCACTCTGTAAATCTGCCTGCAGCGGGGATTCAAACCAGTCGATTTTTTCATTTCAAAGGAGGGGGAATGTTTCAATTAAACACCGAACAAAAAGTGTGTGAGGTAGGTGGCGTTAAATTCGGCGGCCAGCCGGGCGAATATCCTTGCGTTTGTGTCAGCTCTATTTTCCAGAAGGGCGACAAGGTTTTTTCCGGTAAACGAAAAGAGGGCTTTGACGAAAAACGGGCCGAGGATCTTCTCAAGGCCCAGGAAAAACTGACGGCCCAAACTGGCGTACCGGGTATGGCGGACATCGTGGCCAACACCGGTGAAGAATTTGAAACTTTCATCGATTTCGTGGCTGAAAAAAGCGACATGCCGTTTTGCATTGATGCCTGGATAATGAAGCCCAAACTAGCGGGAGCGGCCTATTGTGCCGAAAAAGGCTTGTTGGATCGTATGTTTTATAACAGCCTGACCATCTGGGAACAGGACCTGGAGACCGAGATCAAAGAAATCGCCGATATCGGCGTCAAGCATGTGTTGTTGGTGGCGTTTGACCAGGAAGATCAGATGCCCAGCGGACGGATCGCAGGGACCCAGAAATTACTGGATGCCATAGAAAAAGTGGGTGCCGAATTCGAGTCCATCTTCGTAGACACTTCGGTAATGAACGGTCCGGCCACTGCATTTTGCGGCGTCGCCAATAAAATGATCAAGGAAAAATGGGGCTTTCCCGCCGCCAGTGCGCCAAGCAACGGCTCATACATGGACTTAAAACGATTTAAGGATATGTGGGGATTTAAGGGTTGGTCTTCCACCGATGCCGCGCTGGAAGGAATTTCGGCTTTCTTTTACCATGACATGATTTTTTCCGGACCCATGGCGGGCGCCTCCAGAATCATGCCGGCCGTGGCCGAGGCCGAGGCATTTCTGGCCACCGCAGCCTTTGCCGAGACTAAAAAGCTTCCCCGCGACCCCAACCACCCGCTGTTTAAGCTGTTTCCCGATTTTGTTGAACAATTAAAAACTTTATAAATTTACCGTCCAAAACTTAGAAAGGAACCTAACAATGGCAGAGCTTACACCCAAGGAACGTGTTTTACGACTATTGCGTAAAGAACCGATCGATACCATGCCGTTTATCAGTGGAATGGGAATGGTGGTCATGCCCGGCATTGAAAAATCCGGCTTCAATTTTGCCACCGTACATACCGCTGCAGAGCGGATGGCATGGTCGGCCATATGGTCGGCCCGATTGATGAATTTTGACTGTGTGGTGATCCCCTATGACATGACCATGGAATCGGAAGCCATGGGTAACACGATCAGCTTGTATGAAGATTCCGAGGATATCCTCTACCCGACCATCCCCAACAAGATCTGGTCCTCTCTGGACGAGGTGGTTGTTCCGGATAAAATTTGGGAAAAAGGCCGGTTGCCGATCCTTGCTGAAGCAATAAAGATCATCAAAGAAAATGCCCCGGAACTGGCCATCGGCTGCTGGCAATTGGGTCCCTTTACTCAGGCGGTCAGGTACTGGAGCTGGATCTGATGCTCAAGGGTATCTTCAAACAAAAAGAGAAAGTAGAAAAAGTCCTCGATCAGATATCCGAGATGACCATCAGTATTGGGAAATGGCTCCAAGATGCGGGTTGCGACTATATTACCTTACGTGAACCGGGTGTAGCGGCAGACCTACTGAGCCCCCGGACCTTTAAACAATTCATCCAGCCAAGGCTGACCAAGATATTAGCCGCATGGGAATCCCCCAAGCTTCTCCATATCTGTGGCAAGACTGAGCCACTATTGGTAATGATGGCAGAGTGCGGCGCAGATGGGTTAACCGTAGATATCAAATGTGATGTGAAAAAAGGCCGGGAAATATTAGGGCCGGATGTTTTGTTTATGGGTAACTTGGATACGTATACCATGACCTGTGACGAAAAAACCCCTAAAGACAAAGTTGTCGCGCATATCAAGGGGATGATTGACGACGGAATCGATGCGGTAATGCCGGGTTGTGATCTGTGGCCTGCGATTATTGAAGAAAATATGAAAGCCTGCGTGGATACCACCCATGAGTATGGTAAAAATCCAAGTCCGGCGGTTGGCCGGCTGTAGAAACCGCCTGTACAAAAACGGATCATACCGTTCGTTAATGGTTTAACGTAGGAAAAAAGAATAAAAAAAACAACCTATCAACAAGGAGATACAAGATGGCGACAAAAGAAGAATTGATTGAAAAAATGAAAGAGGGCGTTATCGAATACGAAGAAGATACAGTGAACGAAGCGGCTCAGCAATGGCTTGATGATGGATATGTCGCACTGGATGGAATCATGGACGGTCTTGCCGCCGGCATGGAAATCGTTGGCGATCTCTATGATAAGCAAGAGTACTTTGTCCCGGAAGTATTGATGTGCGCTGATGCACTTTATGGCGGTTTGGACATCCTCCGGCCCCATGTTCCGGAAAAAGATGGTGGCCCCAGTGCCCAGGTGGTCATCGGCAGTATCCAGGGTGATGTCCATGATATCGGTAAAAACCTGGTAAAGATGATGTTCGATGTCGCCGGTTGGGATGTGCATGATCTGGGTCGTGACGTTCCGTTGGAAAATTTTGTAAGCGAGCAACTCAAGACCGATTCCGAGGTCGTCGCCATGTCCGCTATGATGACCACCACCATGTTGGGCATGAAAAAGGTCATTAAAATGATCAAGGATAAAAACCCGGATGTGGCGATCATGCTGGGTGGCGCGCCGGTAACAAAGGACGTGGCCAACCTGTTTGGTGCCGATGGGTATGCCGAATCCGCCGGAAACGCCGTTTCCGAAGGAATTAAAATGATCGGTCGGTTGAGAGAGTACCAGAAAAAAAGCTGATTCAATAAAGCCATAAATTTTTAGATGACGTTCTTATCCCTGCTGATAACAGGGCGATAAAGGCCTTTTGCGGAAACGGTGTACCACCCGTACGTTATCATCAGGGAGGACGACGGATACCATCGTCAAAAAAAATTAATCTGGAAAACAATATCGAAGAAGGAGGAAGACGGCGAATGGATGATGACAAGGTAATGGTGATATTTCAACCTTCGGGTCAACGCGGTGAAGTGCCCAAGGGTATCAATATAATTGAGGCTTCCAGATTGCTGGGGGTAGATATTGAAGCACTGTGCGGAGAAACAAAGGTCTGTGGAAAATGCATTGTCCGCATTGAGGAAGGCCACTTTGAAAAGTACGGAATTACCTCCAGCGTTAATAATGTTACCCCATGGCGGGAAGAAGAAGACAAGTTCATCAATGCCGAAAATAAAAAGAAGGGATTCCGGTCGGGATGTGTGGCTGAGATAGAAGGTGACATCCTTGTTTTCGTTCCTGAAGAATCGAGGGCCGGGAAACAAGTGGTCAGTAAAGCCGCAAGGGATATCCATATTGATCACAATCCGGCAGTGAAAGTTTATTCTGTTGAGGTTGCCCCGCCGACCTTTGAAGAGCCCACGGGTGATTTTGAACGGGTTTGCCGAGGTTTGGAAAGAGAATACGGCCTTGAAAACCTGACCATCGATATCTTTTCCCTGCGACAACTTCCCGACGCATTGCGGGAAGGCAACTGGACGGTAACCGTCAGTGTCTGGAACGATAAAGAGGTTATTCGGGTACGACCGGGCAGGGTAAAGCAGGCGTACGGCATTGCCATCGATGTGGGAACGACTACCGTAGCCGGTTACATGTGTGATTTACAGACCATGGAGGTGTTGGAAACCGTATCCATGATGAACCCTCAGTGCAAATACGGTGAAGACGTGATGGCGCGTATCACATACCACATGATGAATGAGGATGGTTTGAAACGCATGAGCGATGATATCATTGAGGGTATCAATGAGCTGATCGAAAAGGCCGTCGCGAGTACGCATCCCCCGAAAAAGAAGAAGAGAAAGAAAAAAGGAGGAAAGGGACCGGTCGAATATGTGGAAGTCCCTGAAGAAGGCAAAGAATATCCGCGCCTGGCCCGTGAGGATATCGAGGATATTACCATCGGTTTTAACACAGCCATGCACCACATCTTTCTTTCACTGAATCCTGAGTACGTCGGACTGGCACCTTTTCCGCCTGCGATCCACCACAGCATGGATATCAAGGCCAGGGATTTGGGGATCCATATCAGCCCATCCAGCTATCTATTTGTCCTGCCCATCGAGGCGGGATTCGTGGGTGCTGATAACGTGGGAGTTTTGATTGCCGAAGAGCCCTACAAACACGAAGAAAATCAGCTAATCATCGATATCGGTACCAATGGTGAGCTGGTGCTGGGCAATCGCCATAAGCTGATCTCTTCATCTTGTGCGACCGGACCAGCGCTGGAAGGCGCCCAGCTTGCTTTTGGCATGCGGGCCGCGCCCGGGGCCATTGAGCGCATTGAAATCGATCCGGAAACGAAAGAAGTTGATTACAAGGTCATCGGCCGGGAAGCCTGGCGAAAATTCTCGGAACCCAAGGAGATGAAAGCCAAGGGAATCTGCGGTTCCGGTATCCTGGACGTATTGGCCGAACTTTTCCGGGCCAATGTTATTTTGAAAAGCGGTGTGTTTAATAAAAAGACGCTGAAGGATCACCCGAGGTTCAGGAAAAATCCGGACACCAAGCAGCCGGAATTTATTTTGGCCTATGCAGAGGAATCCAGTATCGGCAAAGATATTGTCATCACCCAGAAAGATATCCGCCAGATTCAGCTTGCCAAAGGTGCCCTGTATGCCGGCTGCAAGTTGATGGTTCAACGAATGGGTCTGGAAAAGGTCGATACGGTGAAGATTGCCGGCGCTTTCGGGACCCATGTGGATCGTGAAAAAGCCTTGATCATGGGGCTGTTTCCGGATTGTGAAATTGAAAAAATCAAGGGTGTGGGCAATGCCGCTGGCGATGGATGCCGGGCAGCTTTACTCAATGTTACCAAGCGTGTGGAAGCCAACTGGTGTTCACGTAACGTAGAGTACATTGAATTGACCGTGGAGAAAAATTTCCAGCAGGAATTTATGGAATCCATGCAGTTGCCACATATGACGGACGAATTCCCCCATCTTGAGGGAATTGTCCCCGATGACATCTTAAATCAATAGAATATTTATCGTGAACGAGCATAAACCACCAGAAAGCAAGGGAGATATCTGTGCGACTGTGGACCCTGGAATCTGTGGATTTCCTTGCTATATTAGAGCCCACAAGGAAAATTCCCGTTCAGTCTCCATTGAGCTGGGAGGTACGCAGTGCGAACAACTTATTCGGTTATCTAAACAGATAGATAAGATTACCCTAAGGGAGTTGTTTGCGCCCCTTACCCGGAACCCCATATGCGTGGCAGCCCAGAAAGCGGGTTGCCACGCCTCTTGCCCGGTACCGGCGGCGATTTTAAAAACAGCGGAAGTAGCCATGGAAATGGCACTTCCAAAACAGGCTCTCATCAAGTTTGAAACCTGTGACAGGAAAATCAAATGAGCCAATCGGAAAAAAATACGAAAATCGTTTCTTTCAAATCTCAAAATGAGGGGATTTCACAGGCATTGGTTCAACAATTGTTGGAAAAAGGGAAACCCTATGGGATAAATGCGATATTTCCTTTTTCCGTCGATAAAATTCAGGTAGCTCAATGGGTTCAGCTAAAGTGTCGCTACGGTTGCAGCCGCTATAACACAAACTGGTGCTGCCCGCCGGCGACACCGGAGCCCGACAAGGTTCGCGAGATGTTATCGGAATATTCCATGGCACTCCTTTTAGAGGGGACCACCCATTGTGTTGATTTCTATCTGGATAATAATCGGAAAAGGGCCAGCCAGGTACGCTGCTGGAAGGGTAGTGCCAGCTTGGAACGGATGCTCTTTCTTAAGGGATACTACAAGGCATTTAGTCTGGTAGGAGAGTGTTGCGCCTTATGTAAAACGTGTTCGTTTCCAGAAGAATGCCGATTCCCCCAGGAAAAGCGCCCTTCTATTGAATCCCTTTCCATCGATGCGATCGGGACGTTGCGGCACTTGGGGATTTCTCCCCGGGTTGCCAATCATAAAGATGATTGCTACAGTTACTATGGCATCATCTTGTTGGAATGATCCACATCATATGAGACTGGAGACAGCAGAGATTACATACGGATTCAGTCAAGCCCTTAGAAAGGAGGTGGTCATCAATCGCTGTAGTATTTTTTTTAGATTTATAAACCCATAATCACACAAGGAGGGGAAGAATGGCTAAACAAATGCTACTTGACGCCTACCACGGGAAAAAAACAGTTAAACCCCCGTGGGTGCCCTATGCGGGCGTGCATTGTGCTTTTTTGATCAATGAGCCGGCTGACAAGATGCTTCAGGATCCTGAATTACTGGCAAAAGGGGTGGTTGAAACCGCAAAGCGTTACAACGCGGACGGCATTCCTCTGGTATTCGATTTGTCGGTAGAAGCCCATTCCGTGGGCTGTGATCTGAAGTGGTGGGGAGACAATGTGCCTTCCGTTAAAAGTCATCCCTGCTCGGACAAAACGCCTGCCGAAGCCGGTCTTAAATTACCGACCAAGGATTCCGGACGCTGGCCGTTGCTCTATTAGGCCGCCAGAATCGCCAAACCCCAACTTGATGAGCTCGATTGTGTATTGATGGGACTTTTTTGTGGCCCGTTGACACTGGCTTCTCACCTGGCGGGTGTCCGTATTTTTACGGATGTGTATAAGAATCCTGAATTTGCCGCTGAAGTATGCAAGTTTGCTGGTGAAATCGGCGACCTTGCCGCTGGTTTTTATGCCGAGATGGGATGCGAGATTATCGCCATCGTTGACCCCGTGGCATCTCAGATTAAATCGGAAACTTTTAAAAAATTCGTAACGCCTTATTGCCAGGATGCTATTAAGACCATCCATGACGCTGACAAAACATCTTCATTTTTCATTTGTGGGGATGCCACCAAGGTGATGACGGACGTTTGTACCATTGGCACACACGGGTTTGCCATTGACGAACAGATGAACATGAACTTTATCCGCGATCTGGCTCTCAAACACAAGGTCGGATTTGGCGGAAATCTAAAATTGACACTGGCCTTGAGTCTGGGCCTTTTGTCACCCAGGGAGGACGCCATTGTCAGCTTAGCTGCAGGCGGCCAGCACGGATATACGTTCGCCCCCGGCTGAGACCCTACGATGTTCCGGTGGAACATATGGACCAAGCAATCGAAGTTCGGGACTGGTTTGAACAATACTACTCCAAGTATCCGGAATCTTGGTAGCCACAAATAAAAAGGAGGACGGATCATGGCAGACAAAATCACCATAGATGTTGTGACGCTGGATAGTATCCAGTGCGCTGCCTGTGGGTATATGATGGAGTCCATTGCAGCGTTACCTGATGATGTTCAGGAAATGATTCAATATACCGAATGGTCGATTAAAAACAAAGACGGTATCGGTAAATTCATGGAACTCGGTGTTCAAGTTTTGCCATCCATATGCATCGAAAAAGATGTGGTCTTTCCGAGCATCATTCCTCAATATGAGGAACTCATCGATGAAATGGCCAAGCGGGCACCTTCGAGTGAAATGGGAGAGCGGATCTCTTCTTTGAGAGAGAAGGGATTCCAATTTGACAAGATCCAGGAAAACCTTGCCAAGGCAGGCGCAGGAACTGCGACTCGAACGGATTCTAAAGTCAAGCAATAGCACATCTCGAAGACCAATCAATAGGGGCCCTTGCCGGGGTCCCTATTCACATTCGGAGCGGTAGCGATATTTTGAATGCGAACAACATTCTTGAACAGCTAAAATCATTTGCCATCGACCATGGTCTACCGAAAACAGACATGTCACTTTTTGACACCCAATGCCCGTATTGTGGTAAAAATGACCGCATACAGCCATTGGAACATCCTAACGACCTTTCCCATACGATCACCCCCAAAGACCTGAGCGCATACGAGGGCTTCTGGGGACACTTCTTTGCGTTAGGTGACGGATCGCTGGGTGTATGCAAATTCTGTCAAAACCCATTGCGACTTAACAGCGGTGGTCAAGCGGAGCCGCTCTATCAACTCTGAAAGCGAATAAATTATCATCCACACCCCTTTTAGGAGGCAATATGAAAACCGAAGTCCTAGGTTCTGGATGTAAAAATTGCGATCAACTCTACGAAAACCTTAAAACTGCTGTCTCGTCTATTGATAGTGAAACAACCATCGAAATCGAGAAAATCGGAGATATCCAGTATTTCACCAAAATGGGTGTTTTCATGACCCCTGGCCTGGTCATCGATGGCGAGGTTATAGCCGTCGGAAAAGTACTATCTGCCGATGAAATTAAAAAAAGATAGAGGAGAAGATGGGCTGATGTCTGATGAAACCAATGTTTACCTGATTACCGGTTTTTTGGGCGCCGGAAAAACAACCTTTCTGAATCGAATTATTGAGCGATTTCCAAGTGACAAGAAGCTGACCCTCCTTGTCAACGAATTCGGAGAGATCGGCGTAGACGGCACCCTCGTTGAAGGCGATGATATCGACATGATGGAGATCAGCAAGGGGTCGATTTTCTGTGTCTGCGTCAAAACTGATTTCATCAAGGGCTTATATGAACTAAACACAACGGTCAAACCGGATGTCATGCTGATTGAGTCTACGGGTGTGGCCAATCCATCGGATTTGAAAAAAGACCTGGCGCTACCGATTTTTAACGACCGGTTTAGATTCATGGAACAGTTCTGTATTATTGATGCCGTTCATTTCCTGGATGCATATAATGTCTATGCCTCAATAGAGAAACAGATCGCATCTTCCACCATTTTCATCATTAATAAAACCGATGAGGCGGCTGCCGATCAAATTGCCAAAACCAAAAAGGTGATTCGCCAATTCCATCCGGACCCCATGTTTTTTGAGACTACCTATGCGGATATACCGATAGATCGTTTTTTTGGATTCGAAGAGCAATCGACATCAGCGTCAGATGATCCTACACCTGCTGAGACAGACCGCCCGGTCTTATCCGCTGATGAACTCGACGATTTTCTCGACAACCTGCTCGATGACCCTGACCTCGAAATCACCCCCCCGGATATACTCGTCTCCATTGCCTACCACTGGACCGGCGACAATCTGGACGAAGTTAGACAGCTGGCTGATGCAGTACCGGCCTCAGTGGTCCGCGCCAATGGATTCGTTAAGGAAAACGACCAGGTATTCATTTTCAACTTTGTAATGGGAGACTGGACGATCGAAAAATCCGATATCCCGGACGCAGACATCACGCATAAAAATACCCTCGTATTTATTGCACCCCCGGATGCCATGGATGGCATTGATGCCGCCGCAAAAACAGGGAACTGGACCCACGGGGGCGTGTACCAGCCTTTTTCTGAAGACGAATAGTATCCATCACTTTTGACGGAGACACCATGCCTGACAATCAATATGACGTCATGATTATTGGATCCGGGCCGGCCGGAATCACTGCAGCTTTTTATGGCCAGCGACTTGGCCTTAAAACAATCGTTTTTGGTGATACGCCTGGCGGGATCACCTACATGATCGAACATCTGAAAGATTTCCCCTCAATTAGCGAGGGTATTTCGGGGACGGAATTCGGTGTAAAGCTCTTCCAGCAGGCTCAGATGGAAGGAGCGATGTTTACCATGAGCCGGTTGGACAAATTCGAAACGGATGACAATCAATTTATTGCGACGGATACGAATGGCTTGACCTACACCGCGCCCTGCGCAGTTATGGCTACCGGCAGATCTCCGAAACCGCTGAAAGCTGCCCATTCAGACATGAAAGGCGTCAATTTTTGTTCCGTTTGTGATGGCCCCTTGTTTAGAGATAAAGATGCCGCCATAGCGGTGGTAGGCAGCAGCAATGCCGCCGCGCAGCATGCCCTGACCCTGGCACGCATTGCCACCAAGGTATACCTTATCTGTAGAAGTCAGGAACTTTTAATGGATGCCGCCCATAGACAATGGGTAGCCGACCCAAAAAATATTGATATCCTTACCGGTACGGAAGTGACCGGCTACGCGGGTCTTGATTGTCTGGAAGCGCTCGTTGTCACCACCGAAGATGGTAAAACAAAAAACATCACTGTAGATGCTGTTTTTCCAGCGATCGGCTGGGAACCCAACGCCAAGCTACTCGACTTCCCAGTTAAAATGTCGCCCGAAGGATACCTGATTGCCGATGGCACGCTGATGACCTCCAAAGCCGGGCTTTTTGCCGCAGGTGATATTCGGGAAAAAAAATTGTATCAGGTGCTAACAGCTAGCGCCGATGGTGCCCGCGTGGCCACCCACGTATTCGAGTTTTTGCAAAAATAATCCGGATAATCTCTCTTTTCAATCCCACTGACTGCTAATTCATCCCGACTTCCCTGGAAAATCATCTAATGGACACTTGCGGTCTATTGTTTCCCCTGCTATGATACAATGTATAATAAAATACGGTGGAGCATATCGCCATGGTCGATGAAATTGAAAAATGTCCTTGTTCGGGCAAAAGTATGAGCAATTTGGCGGCCCCCTGGATTCTTCTGACCCTTCACCACCATCCGGGAACCCATGGTTACGAAATTCGAAAAATCATTAAAGGATATGTTGAAGGTTTCGCTACGGAAGTAAACATCACCGGCCTTTATCGTCACCTGAATACGCTAGAGGGACGCGGCATGCTTTTATCCGAATGGGATACCACCGAGAAAGGACCACCACGGCGAAGGTATACCCTCACTAAAACCGGGACGGAATGTCTGTGGCGCTGGATGAACACATTGAGTAACCAGGCGCTCTTAATCGGGAGATTTTTTGATCAGGCGCGGTCGGTTTTCCCATCAGCAGGCCTGCCAAAGGTGCGAATATAAGGGACTTGGGAAATGCTTCAAGCAGGACGACACATCCTAAAAAGCCTGTTGCCCATCCTTTTGTTCGTATTATTATGGCAGACTATCGCGTTTATGGTGACGGCTGTCAGGGGGGTTCCGTTTCCAACACCATGGCAGACCGGCGTTAAATTTGTATATCTGGCCGGCGGAGAACGCCTTTCCGACCACACATTGTTCCGTCATATCATAGACAGTCTCACGCGCTGGCTTCTCGGATTTAGCATCGCAGCCATCTGCGGCATTGGTTACGGACTAATGGCGGGATGGTCGCGCCTGTTTGAGACTGCCACCGGTAAAATATTGCAGATACTCCAGCTCATCCCGGGACTTGCGTGGATTCCAGTGGCCATTCTTATCTTTGGCATTGGTGAAACTGCTACCATATTTATGATCGCAATGACCGCCTTTACCCCAATCGCCATCAACGTACTTTCCGGTGTCAAGCGATTAGACGCCACATTTGTCCGTGCAGCCCTCATGATGGGTGCCGACAAAAAAGCGATATTCCTTCAGGTCCTGCTGCCGGGTTCACTACCGGCCATTATCAGCGGGCTCCGGATTGGCCTTGGAAACGGATGGCGAGTGCTCGTTGCAGCCGAGATGATTGTGGGAACAGGTACCGGCCTGGGTTACTCAATCATCCAGGCCCGCTGGACACTGGACTATACGTCCGCCTTTGCCTGCCTGGGGGTTATTTGTGCCATCGGCCTGGTTGTCGAGCAACTCATCTTCATGCCACTGGAGCGACGAACCGTTGAACGATGGACGCTGAATCGTGACACCTAATAATACAAAATGATACAAATTAAAAATATCGGCAAAAAATATCTCGATAACGGGCATGAGTCAACGACCATATTGTCGGATGTCAACCTGACCATTCCAAAGGGACAATTTGTCTGCTTACTGGGACCGAGCGGTTGCGGAAAGACGACCCTGCTTAACCTTATCGCAGGGTTTATCAAACCTTCGCAAGGCCAAATCCTGTTTAATAATGTACCCGTCAACGGTCCGGGGCCTGAACGGGGTGTTGTTTTCCAGGACGCCACCCTTTTTCCATGGCTTACGGTTCTACAAAATGTAGAATTTGGATTGCGCCAGCAGGGGATAAATAGCAATGACCGCACAAAAATTGCCACTAAATATCTGTATCTTGTCGGCATGATCCGCCACAAGAATGCATACCCCTTTACACTCAATGCCGTTGAATTAAGAAATCCGTTTATACGCGAAATGATATTTTTTTAATTTTACCTTGTGTTTACGCTTAAAACTTCTATCAGGGCGAACTTGTTC
>Ga0056107_100164_pt1 | contig 13061 bp, 13 predicted proteins | sample WorMetcrassitun2_FD_77006 | JGI IMG/M metagenome (GOLD analysis project Ga0056107, IMG submission 77006) | Marine gutless worms symbiont microbial communities from Max Planck institute for Marine Microbiology, Germany - Olavius crassitunicatus.2 ...
GAAATCCACTGGAGGTCGAAACCCATAGGTAAAGTTGCCGCCAACCTGCCATTTATGAAAAATATGGCAGAGTATAATTTCACACATAATTGTTGACACTACCCTTCCCTTTTGCAAGCGGATACTTCCCTTTTGCAACACGTTATAGCCTGGATGTACCTGTTCTATTCAAGTACTACGGCCTGGATCAAATTTGGCAAGAAGCTTATGATGAAGTCAAGGGCGTGGAATGGCTGGGTGCCGGGGCATGGGACCCGCTGCATATCTTCACCAAAAAGCCCATTCGGAGCATTGCAGACATGAAAGGTAAGCGTGTGTTCGGCGTACCAACCGCCGGAAAATTCCTGTCGCGTTACGGCCTGGTGCCCGTCACGCTTCCCTGGGATGACATTGAAGTCGCCATTCAGACCGGTGAGCTCGATGGTGTGGCCTGGTGTGGATTTACCGAAGCCTATGAAGTGGGCTGGGCCGATGTGTGTAACTACGCCCTGTTAAACAATGTGACCGGCGCCTGGTTTGGCTCATATTTTGCCAACAGCAAGAGCTGGGCAAAAGTGCCGCCGCATCTGCAGGAGCTGTTCAAACTATCAATGGATAGCTCACACTACTACCGCCAGGTCTGGTATTGGGGGGGAGAAGCAAAGCTGCGTGTTGAAGGCAAGAAGATGGAATTGACCACGATTCCGGCAAAAGAATGGGATCAAGTCGTTAAAGATTCCGAAGAATACTGGGATGAAGTATCGTCGATCAGCAAACGAGCGGCAAAGGTTGTGCAAATCTTTAAAGATTACTCTAAGGTTATGGAAAAAGTTGGCGTACCTTATCGATACAGCAGTTAAACCTGCACCTTCTTGCCCCTGCTTCCACGCAGGGGCAAGGTCTGTGTGCTAAGGGCTCGCGGAAAAAAAGAAGGAATCGGAATGGGTACGACTCAACGCATTTTAGACCGGGAGTTCACCCCGCAAGTCTGCTATGAACTGTTACCGGAGTGGCAGGACATTGATGTCCGTATCTCTGAATTGAGCGGCGGGATCACCAATAAACTCTACCGGATTCAATCGGAAAAAGGCGATTATACGGTTCGTGTATACGGTGATAAAACCGACCTTTTCATCAGTCGTGATAATGAAGCCGACGCCATCGCAAAAATGTGCCGACTTGGCGTGTGTGCGCCGCTGATAAAGTACATGCCCGATCAAGGGGTTACCATCGTCGAATTCATCGATGATGCCCTGGTGTTGACAAATGACCATTTTCTCGATGAATCGCTATACCCTAAAATCGTTTCACCCATCCGGAAAATCCACCAAAGTGGTATTCAGCTGAAAAAGGTTTTCAATCCCCTGGTGGAAGTCATGAAAATGTCCGCCATTCTGACCGGTCTCGATGTCAAATATGATGAATTTGATATTCCGGGCACCATCGACCGGTTAATCAAATTGTCCAGCATTATCAATATCCCTGAAACCGAATACGTCCCCTGCCACAACGATCTGCTGGCGGATAATTTTATCCTCATCAACGATGTGGCCACCCATAAATTTGATTTTCCCATGTATATAATTGATTGGGAATACGCCGGCATGGCACCCCGGTACTACGACTTTGCCGATATGTTCCAGGAAATCTTAGTCCCTTATGCTGCGGAAAAATCGATTGTCGCCGCCTATTGTCAAAACGAAAATGTGGACCGGACCCTTTTCTTCATCGATCTGTTTAAACCGTTCTCGGATATTTACTGGTTTTTGTGGAGTCTGATTCAATTAAATATTTCAAAAATCACCTTCGATTATTATCATTATGGCCAGGTTAAATACGAAAATGCCATAAAAAATCTAACGTTTATTCAAAAAATATACAGCGTCTCCGTTTGACCATAATCGATTCACAAAACTGATATGAAATAATAATTAAACCGTCGATTTTTTATTGACAAGCATGGGATAGCGAAATAATGTAGGTTTGCCTGTCTATACATGTATACCGATAGACAGCAAGAGGCAAATTAATCACAAATACGGGAGTCACAAAATGAAATTTCCCATCGATCTGGGTGTGTTCAACGCACTGGCTTTTTCCACATCCCAAGAGGAACTCACCGAAGAACAAGCGGCCAAGCTGTGGGCAAACATCGACCTTGTCCGTGACAGCATCATTTTTTTTACGGCGCTTGCCAATACCAAAGGCCTGGGCGGGCATACGGGCGGCGCCTATGATATGGCTCCGGAGCTTTTGATCGTCGACGCCTTTATGAAGGGGGACGATTCGATTTTCCCTGTGTTTTTTGATGAAGCCGGCCATCGCGTCGCCATCCAATATATTATGGCGGTGATAAACGGTTACAAACCGGCTGAATCGCTGTTGCACTATCGCGAATTTGAAAGCGGGCTTTACGGCCATCCCGAGCGAGACGATGCGCAGGGCGTATTTTTCAGCTCCGGTCGATTGGGCCATATGTGGAGTCATGTCAATGGCGTGGCATCAGCGCATCCGGACAAAACCGTGATCATGTTCGGTAGCGACGGTTCCCAGCAGGAAGGTGGCGATGCGGAAGCTGCTCGGTATGCGGTGGCCCAAGAGCTCAACGTTAAGCTGTTCATCGATGACAATGATGTGACCATCGCCGGGCATCCCAGCGACTATCTAAAAGGTTTCTCCGTTGAGGGGACACTTAAAGGACATGGCTTGACGGTCGATACCGGCAAGGGCGAAGACCTGCCGGCCTTATATCAGCGGATTCGAAAAGCGTTGACCACGGATGGGCCGGTGGCCGTCATTAATAAACGAAAAATGGCCATTGGCGTTCCGGGGATCGAAGGACTTCCCAAAGGCCATGATGTCATTCCCGTTGATCTGGCCATTGCCTATCTTAAGGACAAAGGGCAGCAAGAAGCGATTGTGGCCCTGGAATCTTCAACTAAACAATCAACGGCCGCCACCTATCTTGGCAGCACCACCGACAAGGCAAAGAACCGGGATAATTTCGGAAAATTTGTATGTGATATCCTTGCCGATATGCCGGATCGGAAATCGCGGGTTCTGGTGGTGGATTCGGATCTGGAAGGCTCCTGCGGGCTCCATCATATCCGTAAAACTTACCCCGACGTTTACGTCACGGCCGGGATCATGGAGCGTAACAATTTTTCCGTGGCGGCCGGTTTTGGAACAGAAAAGGGCCGGCAGGGCATATTTGGCACCTTTTCCGCATTTCTGGAAATGGTGGCCTCCGAGATCACCATGGCCCGCTTGAACCGGGCCAATGTCCTGGCTCATTTTTCCCATGCGGGTGTCGATGATATGGCGGATAACACATGCCATTTTGGAATCAACAACTTTTTTGCCGACAACGGCCTGCCGGATAATGACACGACCCGGTTGTACTTCCCTGCGGATTCCAACCAGATGCAGGCGGTCCTTAAAATGGTTTTCCATGAAGACGGGCTTCGGTTTATTTTTTCTACCCGATCGGCAACCCCTTTCATTTTAGATGAAAAGCAGGCGGCACGGTTCTCCGGAGATTATGAATTTATCCCCGGCAAGGACGAGGTCATTCGAGAAGGGGATCAGGGGGTTATCGTCTCTTACGGCGAAATGCTGTACCGCTGCCTCGACGTGGTGGAACAACTAAGGGCAGACGGTATTCGCGTTGGCCTGATTAATAAGCCGACCTTGAATGTGGTGGATGAGGCCATGATGGAACAGCTCGTGGATAGCCCGGCTGTTTTGGTTGTGGAAACCCAGAACATCAAAACCGGTCTTGGTGCCCGATTCGGTACCTGGTTGCTGGAAAGAGGCTTTAAATCCCGCTATGCCCGTATGGGAACGTCCAAAGAAGGACGGGGCGGTCTGAGCGAGCAGATCCCTTGCCAGGGTCTCGGAACGGATCATATTCGGGAAAAAATCATGGGACTTTTAGACAAGTAGATCCGGGTCTGGAAAATTAATGCCCGACGCTGAATAAAAAAATGAAAATCGTTGATCCCAACAACCCGATCCCTAAATATCTCCAGATCAGTGCATGGCTGCGCGAATCCATCCTGATGGGAAGATACGAAACCGGTGAAAAACTCCCATCTGAGATTGAATTGTCCCAGATGTGCGGTGTCAACCGAAATACATTGCGCCAGGCCATTGGTGAGTTGAACGCCCAGGGAATGCTGCGAAAAGTCAAAGGGTTGGGGACTTTTGTCACGGCGTCGGAGCCTGTGGCTATAAAGCACAAGCTAAACCGAATTTCCAGTTTCAGCCAGGAATTGAACCAGGCCGGTATCCATGAAAAAACCCGGCTGTTGGAAAAAGGTTACGAAATCCCGCAAGCACAGGTGGCCGAGAACCTGATGTTGAATCCTGAAGACCAGGTGATTGCCATTCGGCGCCTGCGAACCGGTGAGAATCTTCCCCTGATCTACGAAGAAACCTATCTGCCGGTGGATCTTTTTGAGGGAATCCTGGAAATGGATCTGACCGGTTCCATGTACAAAATTTTCACCGAAGACTTTAAAATTGCATTGGCCCGGTGTGAGCAGACCATACGGGCAGTGAATCTGAACAAAAAAATGGCGGCACTCCTTGGCATCAAAACAAACACGGCCGCCCTGTACATGGAAAGCGTGACGTACAACGATCGGAACATACCCGTTGAAGTACTCTGTTGTTACTTTAGAGGAGATAAATATACGTTTGAGGTTGAACTGGGGCAATACCATCTGACCCAGTGACGGACTTAAATAATCCATTTAAGGGAGGACGCAAAAGCCGCAAAGAATTGATTGGACTGTGAAACGTTTCGTTTAACCACAATGTCATTCGTAAACATTATAGATCGAAGGAGAAGACCAATGGAAAAAAAGAACCTGCTTGAAAAACTAGTCGAAGTGAGCCCCGGGATGGAAATCTGGTGGGATTCGTCTCCCGTGATTTTCAATAACTGGTGCCGTAAACTACTGGGCGACGCTACACCGGAAAATCAGCCAATCATCCAGGGCCAGTTTGATCGTATGTATGATCAAAGCTCTCCGGAAACCCAGCTGTTTCGAGGCGTTACCACCAACCCAGCGCTATCGTTGCAGGCCATTCAGGATGATCCCCCATTTTGGGAGGGCGTTGCAAAAACCATCATCGCCGAAAAACCGGACATCGACACGGAAAGCCTGTTTTGGACACTGTACAAGGATGTGGTCAAGCGTGGATCGGATATGTACCTGCCCCTGTTTGAGAAAACCGGGTACAAGGAAGGATTCCTTTCCGGCCAGGTGGATCCCCGTAGCGTCTTCGATAAAGACGCCATGCTCAAACAGGCACTTGAGCTGGCTACCATCAATCCCAACGTCATGATTAAGATACCTGGCTCCAGCCAAGGGTACGAGGTGATCGAAGAACTCACAGCCAGAGGAATTGCCACCAACAATACCTTAACTTTCGTTTTACCCCAGTTGGTGGATTGTGCCCGGTCCGTTGAAAAAGGACTGGCAAGGGCCAAGGCAAATAATGTGGACCTCAGCCGGTGGCGATCGGTTATCACCCATATGGAATCCAGATTTGGAGACCTGGGGGGATTGCGGGAACTCGCAAAGGAAGAGGGTGTTGAATTGACCGAAGGCGACGTTCGCCTGGCGGAACTGGCGATATTTAAAAAAGCCTACAAATACCTGGAAGACAACAACCTGCCCAGCAAGATGCTTTCCTGCTCTCTGCGTTTTGGCCCCACGGTCAACGGTGAGACCCGGCTCTGGCACCTGGAAGAAAAAACGGGTGCGTCTGTCGTCGTCACCTGCCCGCCGACGTTTATCGGCCAGGTCATCAACTTTGAAGGGGCGGACAAAATCATTTTTGAAAAAGATCGGATTCATGCGGATATTCCCGCCGATGTATTGGAAAAACTGCTGCGAATTCCATATTTCGAAAAATCGTTTGCCGTGGACGGGTACAGCCGTGATGAATACAATACCATTCCGGCCCTGCAGAAAACAGCCCAACAATTTTCCAAGGCCACCGAGGAAATGGTGGCATTTGCCGGCAAATGCCTTGGCGCTACTTGAAATTGAATGCAACTTATAAACTGGCTACACAACTCCTTACGAAAGAGGTCATGTCATGCAAATTGGTGTTTTAAAGGAAATAAAGACCAAAGAGAACCGGGTTGCCATGACGCCGGCCGGTGTAGAGCAAATGATTTCCCGCGGGCACAAGGTCAATATTGAAACCACGGCGGGAGAAGGGTCCGGTTTTACCGATGAGGCATATGTTCATGGGGGCGCCAAAATCATCAGCACACCCAAAGAAGTTTATGACGGGTGCGAAATGGTGATGAAGGTTAAAGAACCGCTGCCGGTGGAATTCGATATGATCCGCGAAGGGCAGATCGTGTTTACGTATTTTCATTTCGCGGCGGCCGAAGAGTTGACCCGGGCCATCATCGCAAGTAAATCCATCGCTATTGCCTATGAAACTGTGAAGACGACAAATGGCAACCTACCTTTGCTTACGCCCATGAGTGAAGTGGCCGGCCGGATGGCGATCCAGGAGGGGGCCAAATACCTTGAAAAAACAACCGGTGGCAAGGGGGTGCTGCTCAGCGGCGTCCCCGGCGTTAATCCGGGAACCGTGGTGGTCATCGGCGGCGGGATTGTTGGCACCAATGCGGCCAAGATGGCCTGTGGCATGGGCGCCAAGGTCTACTTGCTGGATACCAGTCTGGAGCGATTGCGGTTCCTTTCTGATGTGATGCCGAAAAATTGTTTTGTCCTCATGTCAAACCCCGCAACCATCCGAAGCCTGCTGCCGGAAAGTGATCTGGTGGTCGGCGCTGTGCTGATACCCGGCGCTGCGGCACCGCGGCTGGTGACCCGTGATATGCTTGGCCTCATGAAGAAGGGGTCGGTCATCGTGGATGTAGCCATTGACCAGGGCGGCTGTGTCGAAACAGCCAAAGCCACCACCCATGACGATCCAATTTATGAAGTCGATGGCATTATCCACTATTGTGTCGCGAATATGCCGGGGGCCGTTTCCATGACCTCAACCGTGGCCCTGACCAACGCCACATTGCCCTATGCGCTGATTTTGGCGGACAGAGGGTACAAAATCGGGGCCCGGAAGCATCCCGACCTGGCCAAGGGAATTAATATTATAGATGGGAAAGTGACATATAAGGGCGTTTCCGATGCGTTTGACATGGAATATAGCCCCCTAGAGTCAGTATTGTAATGACGCGAAAAGTGGCTGGTATAAGCGAACCCATAAATTAAAAATAAAGCGTAACTACTTAGGAGAAAAAAAATGACAAAAGAACTCAAAGACTGGTTTGTTCCCTGGTTGTATTCTGCTCGAGAGTACAATGTCGGTATTTTAGACCAGGCCATGGATAATCCACAAAATGCCCGCCTGATGCTCAATGAAAATCCGATTCCCCCTTCGGATAAAGTCATCGAAGGTGTCACCAATGCGCTTCAGGAAGGCAACTGGTATCCGGATAGTTTTTTACGGCTGAGAACCAAGATCGGTAAAATGTATGGCCTGGGTCCGGACAATGTGGCCCTGTGCAATGGTTCTTCTGATACCATCGATACCATGATGCGCGTTTTTCTACATCCCGGAGATGAGTTTATCCTGTCCACGCCAACCTTCGAGCTGTTTTTGACCCGGGCCGAACTGTGCAATGCCAAGGTTGTTCAGATTCCGGTGAGAAAAGATGATTTGCAGTACGATGTGGATGGTATGCTAAACGCCATCAGTGACCGGACAAAGTTGATGTTGATCATCAACCCCAACAACCCGACCGGTGTTTTCATCGACGATAAAGACCTCATTCGGTTTTGTGAAACCGGTGTCCCCCTTTGCGTGGATGAAGCTTATCTTGATTACAACCCGGACCGGCCGTCAAAAGCACCCCTCATCGAAAAATACCCCCACGTATTTTTGTCGGTAACGTTTTCCAAGGCATATGGATTTGCCGGTATCCGATTTGGATTCGTGCTGGGTTCCGAAGAGATGATCGCTGCCTTTAACCGGATGTTTCTCCCCTGGAACGTCAGTCGAATGTCTGCGGCTGCGGCCGAAGCCATCATTGACAATCCGGTTGAGGTAAAAGATAAGGTGGCGCATAACAACAAGTGGATGGCCATTTTTACGGAAGAGCTGAAGAAATTAGGGCTTAAACCGTATCCGGCCAACGGAAATTATATGTTGATCGACGGGACCATGACTGGTAAGACCACGGCGGAGATCTTAAAGGCCGCGTTGGAAGAGAATATTTATCTGAAGAAAATCGGTGAAATTCATGGGAAAAACGGATTTTTCCGTGTCACGCCGGGCAAGGATGAAGAAAACGAGCGCTTTTTGGCATTCATCCGGTCCTATTTTGGATAAATTCACCCGGTTTCGGAGAAATTCATCCGGCTCTGGATAAAATGATCGGGATTTATGAATGATTCCCGCAGTCCCGCTCGGCGGGGCTGCGGGTTTTTTTATGATGTAATAACATGCATGCAGGAAACGGATGGATATTTACTACATTAACGACGCGTTTGTAACCGAAGACAAAGCCACCTTATCGGTGAAGGATCTGACCGTATTGAGAGGTTTCGGTGTTTTTGATTTCCTGGTTACGTACAACAAACGCCCCTTTCATCTTAAAGAACACGTCCAGCGGCTGGTAACCTCGGCCGAAAAGATTGGCCTTAAACTCAATCACACCCATGAAGCGATCTGCGGAATTGTAAAAGAAACCGTTCGGCGCAATACGCACCATAACGAATCGAAAGTCCGGATTATTTATACAGGCGGTATCAGTTCGGATGGGTTAACCCCTGCGGGCAATGGCCAATTAATGGTGATGGTCACACCCAGGGAGGATCCGCCCGGTAGGTGGTACGCCGATGGGGCCAAGATCATCACCCTTGATACGGAACGGTTTATTCCGGGCGCAAAAAGCACCAATTATCTGACCGCCGTCTGGGCATTGGAGCAGGCCCATCATCAAGGCGCCATAGAAGCCGTCTATGTCGACCGGAATCATCATATGCTCGAGGGGACCACCACCAATTTTTATTTTTTTAAGGACAACAAACTAATCACCCCCCCAGCGGATATCCTGCCGGGTATCACTCGCCGTGTGGTTCTGGATCTGGTGAAAGACCATTTCGAAGTCGAACTCCGGGATATTGATAAAGACGAAATCGACACCATGGAAGAAGTCTTTATTTCCGCATCCAATAAGGAAATTGTACCGATTGTTCGGATTAACGAAACGATAATCAGTGAAGGGAAACCCGGCGTAAACACCCGGAAAGTGATGCAACTTTTTAAAGACTACACCACCGCGTATAGCAGGGAGAACGATTGATATGGCGCTACCCGATGAGAATAGCCAAAACCATCCGGTGCCGACGTGGGCGGAAATTAACCTGGGTGCACTGGCCCACAACTACCGGGAACTCCGGCGGGTCACTGCCCCTGCGGCCGATATTATGGCGGTGGTTAAGGCCGATGGGTATGGCCATGGTGCTTCCCAGGTGGCACGGGTGGCCCTTGACTGCGGTGCAACATATTTAGCAGTCGCAAGACTTTCCGCAGCAATAAAGCTTCGGCAAGCTGGAATCGATGCGCCTATCCTTTTGTTCGGGTACACATTCCCGGCCGATGTGGCCTATATGGCCGGAAATAATATCCGGGCATCCATCAATTCACCGGCATCCGCACGGATGTTGTCGGTCCAGGCAGTACAAACCGGCAGCCATCTTAAAGTCCATATCAAGATCGATACGGGTATGGGGCGTCTCGGCCTTGCCTCTGATGGATTAGCCGCCGGCTCATCTGGAAACGATCAGGCCACCGATACAATTGCGGATATCTTGACCATCTCATCGCTACCCCACATCGAAGTTGAGGGGATTTTCACCCATTTTGCCAACGCGGATGCCAAAGATAAAACCGATGCCCGCGATCAATTTGCCCGGTTTTCCGCTTTGCTGGCGCGCCTTGCAAAGGAAGGACTTCAGGTTAGATTTCGTCACGCCGCCAACAGCGCCGCTACTATCGACATGCCCTTAACCCATCTGGATCTCGTTCGACCCGGGGTATCACAATACGGTTTGTGGCCCTCCGATGATGTGGACAAAAACCGCATCGATCTCAAGCCCGTCATGGCCATAAAATCAACTGTGATCCAGGTGAAGTCGGTGGGGGCGGGCTTTGCCGTCAGCTACGGTAGTACCCACCACACATCGTGTCCTACTATAATTGCGACGGTTCCTATCGGATATGCCGACGGATTTGCCCGGATTCTTTCTTCTAAAGGTCACATGCTGGTCAAAGGTATTCGTGCACCCATTATCGGGCGGGTGTGCATGGATCTGACCATGATCGATGTGGGACATATTGCCGGGGTGGAAGTTGAAGATGAAGTCGTGATAATGGGTCGCCAGGGTGATGAAGAGATTACGGCAGATGAAATCGCCGGTCATGTGGGCACGATCAATTATGAGATTGTATCTTCGCTGACATCACGGGTGCCAAGGGTTTACATCGCGTAGTATCCCAATGGCCGAAAAACGGATATACAATCTCTTAATATATTGCGGGGAGCCGGTGGGTTGACCCCTCCTGCCGACGCCAATAGTCGTATCGTTACGGAGGTATTGATCGATAAAATGGGCATCACTCGCATCAACTGGGAAACGGGAACCTGGGAACGGCCACATGGCGAAAAACCGGCCGCCGAGATCATCATTGCCGGTGACTGGGCGCCGATTCGTGATTTTAGCGATAGAATTTTGCATAGCCCCAAAGCCATTTATGGGGATTTGTTGCCAGTGCTTCGAGACAGCCAGCTGCGGCTGGTGAACCTCGAATGCCCCCTGGTGGACGATGGGATTTCAGTACATAAAAGCGGTGCGACCCTGAAAGGGGTATCCGGACATATCAAGGGCCTGACCACCGTTCCCTTCGACGTGGCCACCCTGGGAAATAACCATATTTTCGATTATGGCACCGAGGCGTTTGTCCAGACCCGGGCGTTGCTTAATCAAAACGGGATCCAAAGCACCGGAGCCGGGCACTCACTGGCCGAAGCGGAAAGGCCGCTGATCGTTGCCGTCAAGGGTATCCAAATCGGCATCATCAGTTTCAGTGAAGGCGAAGATCTTACGGCCGCCGGCCATGAAAGCCCGGGCGTATTGGGTTGGGAAATCGACCGGGTGATGGCCAAGATCAAGCAGATCCGGTCTGATGTGCATGTGGTGATCGTCATCTGTCATGGGGGCGTAGAGTACATACCCTTTCCCCCGCCCTATCTGGCTGATGCCCTTAAACGTATCGCCGAAGCAGGGGCCGATCTCGTCATTGGCCACCATCCCCATGTCCCCAGGGTGTTCAGATCCATAAAGGCGTTCCCATCTGCTACAGCCTTGGAAATTTTGTTTTTTTCCAGCCCACCGATCTGTTGTATCGAAAAATTGGCTACCTGGTTAAAGCCTTCGTGGGTACGGGCGGTATGAGCGCTATCCAAATCATCCCCTATGAAATCGGACCTTGCGGGCTTATGCGGCTTAAAGAAGAAAAATTGCAGGGGATATTGAAAAAACTTGATGCCCTCTCCGCCCCACTTGAAAACGCCCACGGAATTGCAGATGCCTGGCATGGGTTCCTCAACTACTATGGGGCCGATGGGTTCAAGAATGAAATCAGACATATGATGAACCGGTTTGAAAATGAGCGGGCTAAAGGCGCCGCCATGTTCAGAAATCGCTTGACGACCTTGCAGCATTCCCACCACCTGACCGATTTGATGACCCGGATCATGGATGATACCATGGACGAAACCCCGGCATGGGCCGTTGCGCAGGTTGCCGAATATTTCACCCGGAAGGTGGGCGATGAATGGCCGGCGTAATGATATGAACCCTGTCAAAATTAAAAACCTGGTTAAAATCGAATCGATCACGCCATTGTTTGCTAAAAAGAAGGTCACGATCCTCATTACCGATTCGGGGCTTGGCGGGTTGTCCATCTTTGCCCGGATCGCCGCCCGATTTAAACGTGATCCAATTTTCTCCGAAATATCCCTCATCTACTACAACGCCTGGCCCCAACAGGATCGTGGATACCACCGCTTAAAAAATGAAAGCGAACGGATCCGGGTATTTGATCAGGCACTGGCGGGGATGGCGGGGATGGAAGGATTTCATCCGGATATCATTATGATCGCCTGCAACACGTTGTCTATCCTCTTTTCCAAGACCGATTTCTATCGCCGGAAAACGATTCCCGTTATTGATATTATCGGGTTCGGCGTGGACATGGTTTACGAAAGCCTCGCCCGGAATGCAGATAAAAAAGCGGTGATCATGGGCACGATCATCACCATTGCATCCGATATTCATCGATTTCGGCTGATCGAAAAAGGCATCTCCCCGGAGCGATTGGTGGCCCAGCCCTGTGACCGGTTGGCCACGCAGATCGAAAAAGATCCGGCCGGAGATACCGTGGCAAAGTTGGTGGATACGTTTACGGGTCAGGCCGCAAAACAACTTGGCCCGAATTGCACTGCTGTGTTTGTCGCGCTTTTTTGCACCCATTTTGGATATTGTAGGGACCTGATCAAAGACGCACTGGAAAACAGAAATATAGCACCGGTGACGATACTCGATCCGAACGAGCGGATGGCCGATTTTCTATTCGCGGTGGCCGGCAAGGAGCGATATATCCATACGGCTTTAAACCTGCAGGTGGTTTCGCGAATCATTTGGGATCAGCAAAAAGTAGATGCGATTTCGAAAATTGTTGAAAATCAATCGGTAGAAACGGCGCAAGCTTTGAGAAATTACGAACGAATACCGGATTTATTTACATTTTAAGGAGGTATCATGGATGGGAAAAATCCTTATCATTACCGGGCCTGGCGGAGATGCCCAGGGCTGGGGAGATCTCGATGTAACCCGCACCACAATGCCGTTGACTTAACAATATAATACGACATATCTCTTGTAAATATAAGTGGTTGTGATATGTTGGGGACAATTAAGCATATCTTTTAAATCTTACAAAAGGAGATAAAAATGTCA
>Ga0056107_100165_pt1 | contig 13051 bp, 14 predicted proteins | sample WorMetcrassitun2_FD_77006 | JGI IMG/M metagenome (GOLD analysis project Ga0056107, IMG submission 77006) | Marine gutless worms symbiont microbial communities from Max Planck institute for Marine Microbiology, Germany - Olavius crassitunicatus.2 ...
TAAGCGTAAACACAAGGTAAAATTAAAAAAATATCATTCCGCGTATAAACGGATTTCTTAATTCAACGGCATTGTGGATAACAACGCGTTACGTACCCTCCAATTACTAGAGGAAATCGGGCAGAACAATACGTCCAGCCAGCGATACCTGGCGAAACAGCTTAATGTTTCCCTGGGGCTGATTAATTCTTTTATCAAGCGGTTGGCCAAAAAGGGATATTTTAAAGTCACCACCATCCCTAAAAACAGGGTGGCCTATATCTTAACACCGATGGGAATGGCAGAAAAAAGCAAATTGACCTATGCCTATATCCACCATTCGTATCAATATTATAAAGGGGCCCGGAAAAAATTGCAGTTGCTTTTCCAGGAGCTGGATGAGGCCGGTGTGCGTCGGGTCGCATTTTATGGGATGGGGCATTTTGCGGAGATTGCCTATATTTCCTTGCAAGAGACTTCGATTATCATGGTTGCCACAGTCGATGACAACAAGCCCGGCCAAAAATTTATGGGACATGCCGTCACCGATCCGTCTTACTTGCTAAACCTTTCTTTCGACCGGGTGATTATAACGGCCATTAATTCTAGGAAAATTATTAAGGAAAAACTTATCAAGCAGAGCATTGCGCCCAACAAAATTGTTATCCTCGACTAAAGTATAAAGGAGAGTCAACCATGCAGTTCATTGACCTGGCAGCTCAGCAAAAACAGATCCGCGCACAAATAGAAACCAATATCCAGCAGGTTTTAGATCACGGGAAATATATTCTAGGCCCTGAAGTGGCTGAGTTGGAGGAAAATTTAGCAAAATTTTGCAAAGTTAAACATGGCCTAGCCTGTGCTTCCGGCACCGATGCCTTGCTACTGGCGTTATTGGCCCATGGGATCGGACCGGGCGATGCGGTTCTTACTGCGCCGTTTACATTTATTGCCACTGCCGAAGTCATACGGTTAATTGGTGCGGTTCCCGTTTTTGTCGATATTGACTCTGGGGATTTTAATATGAGCCCATCAAAATTGGAACAAGCTATTATCGCAGTAGAAAAGGCAGACGGCCGTCTGCATCCATTGCCGCAAATTAAAGAAATGGGTGAAACAAAGCCGAAGGCGATCATTGCGGTAGATTTATTTGGTTTACCAGCTGACTATGACCGGATAAACGCCACTGCCAAAAAACACGGGTTGATCGTAATAGAAGACGCCGCCCAATCTTTTGGGGCGCGATACAATGACAAGCCTGCTTGCGGCCTCTCTGACATCGCCTGTACTTCATTTTTCCCGGCGAAACCACTGGGTGCATATGGTGACGGGGGAATGTGTTTTACAAATAGCGATACGTTGGCTGAAAAGATTCGGTCATTGCGGGTTCATGGTAAGGGTTCCAGCAAATATGATAATATCCGTATTGGCATTAATGGCCGCCTGGATACGCTGCAGGCGGCGATTTTGCTGGCTAAGTTTGATGTTTTCAAAGACGAAGTCAGGTTGAGGCGACAGATAGCGGGTCGGTACACGCAACTATTAAAAGAATCCGATCTGGTGGTGCCAATCGAGCCAAAGGGCTACGAAAGTGTTTGGGCCCAGTATTCATTGCTGGCCCGTGATGGAGATGCCCGCGGGGCACTTCAAGCGCATCTTAAAGCAGCTGGTATTCCCACTGCGGTTTACTACCCGCTACCGCTGCATTTGCAGACGGCATTTAACGATCTTGGCTATTTAGAAGGAGCTTTTCCAGTGAGCGAAGACTGTTCACGAAGGATATTCAGCTTGCCGATGCACCCGTATTTAACGAAACCACAGCAGGAAAAAATAGCCAATGCAATCCTGGGGGCTTCATGAAAGGACAAGGACCTATAAAAGAAGCGGGGCTTGAGAATGACTGAAAAATTTAAAAAAAATCTTCTGTGTATCGGCGCCGGGTACGTCGGGGGGCCAACGATGGCAATGATTGCCCACAAGTGTCCCCAGTATAAAGTTACCTTAGTGGACATCAACCACAAACGAATCGATGAGTGGAATTCCGACCGGTTGCCTATTTATGAACCCGGACTCGACGAAGTGGTCAAGGCGGCACGTGGAAAGAACCTGTTTTTCTCTACGGATATTGAAAACAGTATCCGCAAGGCAGATATAATTTTTGTCAGTGTGAATACACCGACCAAGACTTTTGGGGTGGGTGCCGGCATGGCTGCGGATTTGCAATATTGGGAAAAAACGGCACGGCAAATTCTCAAGTGTTCGGAAACCTCAAAAATTGTCGTTGAAAAAAGCACCTTGCCGGTGCGTACGGCCCAGGCGATGGAGCGAATTCTAAATTCGAATAGCCGGGGCCTGCACTTTGATGTCCTTTCCAATCCCGAATTTCTGGCGGAAGGGACTGCAATCAACGACCTGTTGTATCCGGACCGTGTCCTTGTTGGCTCTCGTCTGACTGAGTCCGGTATTGACGCCAGGCAGCAGGTGGTCGATATTTATGCCAACTGGGTCCCCCTTAAAAAAATTTTATCCTCAGATGTATGGAGCAGTGAGCTTTCGAAACTGGTTTCCAATGTATTTCTTTCCCAGCGAATTTCCACAATCAACGCGATTTCGGCGATCTGTGAAAGGACTGAGGCGGACGTAACCAACGTTGCCAAAGCCGTAGGGATGGACCATCGTATTGGGGCTAAGTATCTCAATGCCAGTATTGGATTTGGGGGCTCGTGTTTTATGAAGGATATTTTGAACCTTGTTTATATCAGCAAAAGCTATGGACTGGATGAAGTGGCCGATTACTTACACGGCGTAGTTCAAATGAACGATTACCAAAAAGAGCGTTTTGTGGGAAATATGCTTCAGGCCATGTTCAATACACTGGCCGGCAAGCGGATTTGTATCTTTGGTTTTGCGTTTAAGGCAGATACCGGAGATACAAGGGAAAGCCCTGCCATTTATATTGCAAAACGCTTGCTTGAAGAAAAAGCCGACCTTGTTATTTCAGACCCAAAAGCCCTGCGCAATGCAAGGGTAGACCTTTCAGGTACGGGGGGGCAGGTGGAATTTATTGAAGATCCTTATGAGGCGGCATCTGGTTGCCACGCCATTGCTGTTTTAACGGAGTGGGACCTATATAAATCACTTGATTACCAAAAAATATTTAAAAAAATGATTAAACCGGTGTTTATCTTTGATGGAAGAAATATCATCGATCATGAGCACTGTTTTGATATCGGCTTTAATATTTATCCCATTGGAAAACCGCCACTCACCAATTTAGAATAATTATTTCTGGAGATTGTTTATGAAAGGAATCATACTTTCCGGGGGGTCTGGTACTCGCCTTTATCCCATCACCCGAGTCGTCAGCAAACAATTACTACCCATATACGACAAACCGATGATTTACTATCCGCTTTCCGTATTGATGTTGGCGGGTATCCGGGAGATTCTAATTATTTCAACACCGGAGGACTTGCCTCGATTTGAAACCTTATTACAAGATGGCTCTCAATGGGGCCTTTCATTTTCTTATGCTGTGCAAGAAAGACCCGAGGGTCTTGCCCAGGCTTTTACCATCGGCCGAAGTTTTGTGGGAAATGGCTCGGTTTGCCTGGTCCTCGGTGATAATATCTACTATGGGCATGGATTATCTGAAAGTGTGACCCGGGCGGCCAAATTGACCGAGGGGGCCAGGATATTCGGGTATTGGGTCCGTGATCCTGAACGGTACGGCGTGGTCACTTTTGATGATGCTGGAAAGGCAGTTCATCTGGAAGAAAAACCGGAAATTCCCCAATCCAACTGGGCGATTACCGGGCTGTATTTTTATGATAATCAAGTGCTCGATATTGCCGCAGCACTCAAACCCTCAGCCAGGGGAGAACTCGAGATTACCGACGTCAATCGCGTTTATTTAGAGAGGAAACAATTGTTCGTGGAAAAAATTGGCCGTGGTGTCGCATGGCTTGACACTGGAACCCATGAGAGCCTCATGGAGGCAGCGAGCTTCATCGAAGTTATTGAAAAACGCCAGGGACTAAAAGTGGCCTGTGTCGAGGAAATTGCCTATAATATGAATTATATAGATGCCGAACAAGTTTTAAAGCTGGCCAAACCGCTTGAGAAAAACGGTTATGGCCGGTATTTGCTTGATATGATCGACACAGACCAGAACGTAATCAAGTAATAGTAGCAGATTAAATCAAAAACCAGATGAGATTATAAATCAGATTAGATTAACAACTAGGGTAAGATCAATTGAAGGAAATACCATGAAACTGCTTGTCATCGGGGCGAATGGCCAACTGGGTTGGGCGCTGGGGGAAAAAGGGAAGGGCGGCGATTTTGATATGGAGCATGTTGACCTCCCGGATTTTAATATTACCGATCAGGAAAATGTGAGCGCCCAAGTCGAAAAGTCAATGCCGGACCTGGTCATTAATGCGTCGGCCTATACGGCCGTCGACAAAGCCGAATCCGAATCAGAACTGGCTTTTGCAGTCAACGAAAAGGGGCCCGCCTACCTGGCTGATGCGTGTGCGGCCCACGATATTCCCATGATTCATGTGTCAACGGATTATGTCTTTGATGGCGAAAAGAAGACGCCCTACCTGGAATCGGACCCGGTATCACCCATCGGTGTGTATGGCAAAAGTAAGGCCGCTGGAGATGATGCAATTCGAAATAAGCTGGCCTCGCACATCATTATCCGGACCGCCTGGCTGTATGGTACCCACGGGCAAAAAAACTTCGTTAAGACCATGTTAAGGTTGGGTGGAGAGCATGAGGCCCTTCGCGTGGTTGCCGATCAACATGGATGTCCCACCTATGCAGCTGATTTGGCTGAAGCGATACTCACTATTTCCCATCAAATATTGGATGGATTAAAAGGGCGGTGGGGGACGTATCATTATTGTGGTGGCGGAAGTACAAGCTGGCATGGTTTTGCCGAGGAAATATTCAGCATCGCCAACACACGGGTTTCACTGAAAGTCAGGCACGTTGAACCGGTGACGACCGCTGACTACCCAACACCCACCAAACGACCTGCGAACTCTGTTCTCGATTGCAGCCTGATTCAACAAAATTTCGGTGTTGAGACGAGTCCATGGAAAGAGAGCCTGGGGGAAATGCTGGGAATCGTCTTGGCTGATTGAAAAATATATTTTTCAATATGGCAGTGTATAGGGGTGAAAAAATGGAAGAAAAGAACAATAATATTGACGTCATTGACTTCAGAATCCGGTTTCGAACCAAACAAATGCTATTGCCATGGCGTCCTGAAAATCCAGCGCCTCATTTTGAACAATATATCGAGCTGTATAAAATGGTGCCCCGACTGACGGAGATGACCCTGCCAGAGTTTGTCAATAATATGCAGTCGCAAGGGGTGGCCAAGGGGGTCGTCTGCGGCGGTAGCACCGAAGAAAACGACCATCTATTGGAAATTAAAAACACGGAAAGTGGGAAACACTTTTATTATATTGCAGGTGTTCACCCAAAATATGGCATCAGGCGCAACCTGGAAGAGTTAAAACGTTGCCGTGAAAACGGTTTTTTAGGCGTGAATATCAGTCCTTACATCTGGGGCGTCGAGGCCAATGCAAAACAGCTATATCCGCTGTATGCCTATTGTGAGACCCACAAAATGGTCGCCATTGTTCATGGTAGTTTGCATTACAACCGTTATCAAAGCATGTGGTTGGGAGATCCGAAATATATGGATGAGATCGCTATGGATTTTCCGCACCTTAAATTGGTGATTTCTCATGCCGGCAATGGATTCGGTGTTTTGGGCTTGGCCGTGGCCCAGAAACACCCCAACATTTATTTGGAATTCAGCGCTTTGTGGCCCAAATATCTGCCGCCCGCGACCCTTCATGCCGTTAATTCTTATTTGAAAGATCGATGTCTATTCGGTACGGATTATCCCCTGGTCGATTTTCGAGACGGATACGAGGCATGGCATGATGCCGTTCATCCGGATATTCGCAAACGTTTTTTTCAAGACAATGCCGTGTCATGTCTATTTAATGATGCCGTTTGATCGTATGTCACAACGAGAATCTTACGATTTCAGTCTTTCAATACTCATTCCGGTCTATAATGACGAAGACGTTCTCCATGCGCTTTTTGATCGCCTTATTAAAAACATCGAACCCATTTGTGCGGCATATGAAATTGTTTTTATTGATGATGGCAGCCAAGATCGATCAGTCGATGTGCTGAGGGCGATCCGGAAACAAAACCGACATATTAAGATTGTTCAATTAACGCGCAACTTTGGCCAGGTAGCCGCCATAACGGCAGGCCTTGACCATGTGTCAAATGATGTTGTCGTAATTATGGACTCGGACCTTCAGGATCGCCCGGAAGATATCCATAAGCTTCTGGATGCCATGATTAAAGAAGATGTTCCCGTGGCAATTGCCAGATGGGTCAGCCGGGAGGACCGTTTTTTTAAAATCTTCGCATCAAGATTGTTCCACAAAGTATCTACCCGAATGACGCCGATCCATCACCCACAGGGCCTGGGGATGTTTAGAGTGATTAAAAAACAAATTGTGGAAGCATTAAAAACACATCCGGAAAAAACGGCCAGCTCGGTCAGCTTACTATACTGGATGGGATATGATTATGCTGTGGTAGATCTTAAACGCGATGGGCGATATGCCGGTGTAAGCGGGTATAATCTCAAAAAAATGTTCCGACTCGGTTTCGATCGAATCTTTTCGTATTCCTTATGGCCGATCCAGGCGGCCAGTATCCTGGGCGGTATCCTTGGACTACTGAGTGTGATTTTGGCAATGATCCTGGTGTTTCAGAAACTGGTATTTACCGATGTGATGCTGCCGGGGTGGACGTCATTAATCGTTGTTATTTTATTTTTATTTGGCGTGAACTTTCTTTTTCTCGGAATCATCGGGGAGTATCTGGGGCGCATTTTTATAGAAGCAAAAGGACGCCCCAAATATGTGATCGGGCGTATTTACGAAAAAGGAGGCAATTGAGGTGCCTAAAAGAGTAATCCTTATCGGGGGGCGCGGCGATCCCATTACGATTGGCAATGCGATGATCGATGCGATGCGCCATGGAAATAAGGAATGGGAGATCGCGGGGGTACTCAATGACACACTTGCCGTCAATACCATGTTGGATGGGTTTAAGGTACTCGGTGGCTTGGATCGAATCACAGATTTTATAGACAGGGAATATTATTTTTTAAATGGTATTTATCGTATTGATGGTAACCGGAAACGGATCAATCTATTTAAATCTCATAAGATCCCAGACGCCCAGCTGGTTAAATTTGTTCATCCCACGGCTTATGTTGCATCGGGGGTGACCTTTGGGCCAGGCTGCATAGTTATGCCCAATGTGGGTATTTCCCAGGAAGTCCGTTTTGGAAAATGCTGCATCGTTTTGCAAGGCGCCACAATCGGCCATAATAGCCGTATTTCAGACCATGTCCATATTTCGGCACAGGCATGCCTTGGAGGGTATGTTAATATCGAAAAGGGTGTGCATGTGGGAATGAACGCAACGGTTCATGAAGGTGTGAAAATCGATGGCTATTCAACGCTGGGAATGGGATCGGTTTTGATGAAAAATATAGGGTCCGGAGAAATCTGGGCGGGCAATCCGGCAAGATTCCTACGCAAGCCGAGAGAAAATGAATAAGGCCGGGAAGCGATGCATTTAATTTTCATCGCACTGCTTTTAAGATCTTTGGCAACGATCTTTGCCAAGCAGGCAGCTATAACCAGCGTTGGCCATGGGCTGTATGGAATGATATTTAACGTCTGGCTGTTGGCCGAATTAATGACACTCGGACTTCAGGCCGTGGCCTGGGTACTGGTTCTTCGGCGTATGGCGCTAAGTGTTGCCTACCCGATATTGAGCCTTTGCTTTGCATTAAACCTTCTGGCCGCCTGGTGGATTTTTGGCGAAACCGTTTTACCGCAGCATATTTTCGGAGTTGCCATTATTATAGGGGGGGTTTTAATACTGAACCCAACCGCCAGGTGAATGTGGATCCCCAGAATTATCAAAACATTTTTGCCTTAGCGGGTGCTATTATTTTAACCGCCGTTTCCCAGGTGATGCTCCGGGTCGGGGCCAAGGGGAAAACCAGTTCTAAAGCGGCAATATTAAGCCGAAGTACACTGTCCGGGTATCTGCTTTTTCTCATTGTTATCTTCTTAATGATTTTTGCCATGCAGGAGATACCGTTAAGAACTGTCAGCGCCTTTCACGGTATTACCTATATTTTAATTCCATTGGCAGCCCGAGTTTTCGTAGATGATCCGTTGGATGTTCGCATGATGCTTGGCTCTGGAACGATTGTCTTAGGAATTGTTGTTTTCTTTATTTAGCCTCCGGGATTCAACTTAAAGGCCAACTAAAAAATATGTATCGTATTCCTTTTAATCAACCATTTATAGTGGGAAAAGAGCTATATTATATTTCTCAGTCGGTGTTAAGTGGGAAAATTGCCGGCGACGGCTTGTTTACGAAGAAATGTGAAAAATTTTTAGAAAGTAGATACGGTACCGACCGAATCTTGTTGACCCATTCCTGTACGGCCGCCCTGGAGATGGCTGCTATCCTCTGTAATATCGGCCCGGGAGATGAGGTCATCATGCCGTCTTTCACCTTTGTCTCGACCGCGAATGCTTTCTACCTGCGCAGTGCAAAAATAGTATTCGTTGATATTCGTAAAGATACATTGAATATGGATGAGGCAAAACTTGAAGATGCAATTACACCAAGAACCAAGGTTGTTGTCCCTGTTCATTACGCCGGTGTTGCCTGTGAAATGGATACCATTATGGCCATTGCTCAGGCGCATAATCTAATAGTCGTTGAAGATGCTGCCCAGGGGCTTGATGCTAAATATAAGAACCAGTACCTTGGAACCATAGGTGATATCGGGGCCTATAGCTTTCATGAAACGAAAAACGTGATCAGCGGTGAAGGCGGTGCCATCAGCTTGAATTCAAAAAAGTTTGTAGATCGGGCCGAGATTATCCGGGAAAAAGGAACCGATCGAAGTAAATTTTTTCGAGGGGAAATTGACAAGTATACCTGGGTAGATATTGGTTCTTCATATCTGCCTTCCGATATCGTGGCCGCTTTTCTATTCGCACAACTCGAAAATATTGACCAAATAAGTAAGAAACGAGAGGCGCTGTTTGCGTACTATTATAAAGCGTTAACCCCCCTGGCCGACAATGAGCAATTGGTTTTACCGTATGTGTCCGATGAATGTCTTTGTAACAACCATATGTTTTATATCCTGCTCAAAGATGAAAAGAGGCGAAACGCCCTGATTGACCATTTAAAATCAAAAAACATTCTTTCGGTTTTCCATTATATCCCGCTACATCAATCCCCAGTTGGAAAGAAAATGGGATATGATGACGGCTGTCTGCCGGTAACTGAATCCGTCAGCCGGCGGTTGCTCAGGCTCCCATTTTACTTCGGTTTAACTCGCAAAGAACAGGACTTCGTTGTTGATGAAATTAATACCTATTTCCTGTGCAATTCTTGATTTGGTAAAAAAATACAGATATCGCACTTATCGAGATATTTAAACATGTCGAATCTAAAAGCATTTATTCAGTTCATTGGCCAAATTATTAGTAGCCGCAAAGTACTGTTTTCTCTTATTAAGAGTGATTTTAAAGCTCAATATTTAGGCACCTACCTGGGGCTAATATGGGCATTTGTCCAGCCAATGGTGCTGATTGGGGTGATGTGGTTTGTTTTTCAGGTCGGGTTTAAAGCCGCGCCTGTAAAAGATTTCCCCTTCATTCTCTGGCTTTGTTGCGGAATGATCCCCTGGTTCTTTTTTTCTGAAAGTGTATCCAAAGGGGCGGATTCAGTTGTGTCCAAGAGCTTTCTGGTAAAGAAAATCATCTTCCGAGTCAGCACCTTGCCGATTGTCAAGATTGCTTCTTCTCTTATAATTCACATCTTTTTTGTTTTTTTCCTTATGGCCATGTTCATTTTTTATGGATATCTACCTTCTATCTATTGGCTACAGATTCCCTATTTTATCGGTTGTACTGTGGTGCTTGTTCTTGGAATTTCATGGCTTACCTCGTCTTTGATGGTATTTGTGCGAGACGTCCGACAAGCCGTAGGCGTCATTCTACAACTCGGGTTTTGGATGACACCCATTTTTTGGTCATCTGAAAGAATTCCCGATCAGTATATAATTTTTCTCAAACTTAATCCCATGTTTTATATTGTGGAAGGTTATCGAAATACCTTTATTGACCACATGTGGTTTTGGGAGACAACCCGTGGCACGCCCTATTTTCTTTTGACCACGGGGTTTATATTTGTTATTGGCGCGATTGTTTTTAAACGTTTGCGTCCCCACTTTGCGGATGTTTTATAATGGCTGAAAATTCGATTACTGTCGATCATCTAACAAAAATTTTTCATCTTTTTGATAAGCCAACAGATCGCTTAAAGGAGGCATTATTGCCTTTTGGGAAGGCGTATCATAGAGATTTCTATGCGCTCAACGATGTCAGCTTTGAGATAAAAAAAGGGGAAACTGTCGGGATTATAGGTAAGAATGGTGCCGGAAAATCAACTCTCTTAAAAGTACTGACTGGCGTTTTAACATCTTCCTCCGGTCAATACTTTGTTGATGGCAAAGTTGCCTCATTGCTTGAATTGGGTACGGGGTTTAACCCTGAAATGACCGGCATAGAAAATATCTATTTGTTTGGGAGCCTAATCGGTTATACCCATCAACAAATGAAGGCCAAGATCGAGTCTATTATTGAGTTTGCAGAGATTGGAGATTTTATTCGGCAACCAGTAAAAACGTATTCAAGTGGAATGTATGTTCGTTTGGCATTTTCCGTGACCATTAATGTGGAACCGGATGTTTTGATTATTGATGAAGCATTGAGTGTGGGAGATATTCGTTTTCAGTTAAAATGTTATCGGAATTTAAAAGAAATCCAAGCGAGGGGAACGACCATTTTACTTGTTACTCATGACACTGGGGCAGTCTTATCGTACTGCTCAAGTGCCATTTGGTTAGAAAATGGCAAGGTAAAAGCAACGGGCTCTCCCAAGAATATTTGCAAGCGGTATTTGTCTTTTATGACTTACGGTGTCACGACCAACGATGAAGAAAATAATTCGGTTTGTAAGGAAAGAAGTGCTGATGACGGACTATCTGCCATAACGGCGATTCCATTTGAAACCGTTGATCATTGCAACAGTTTTGGTGACGGTGGGGCTAAAATTACCGGAGTTGCCGTGTGTTGTGCCAAAACAAGATCTTCGCTGCATACCATTGATACCATCAGCCCTGTTTCTTTGTTTATTGAATTTGAAGTCTATCAGGATATCTATCAGCCCATTGCCGGATTCTTTTTTAGTGACGTGAAAGGAAATGCTATTTTTGGAAGTAATAATATCTATCGTGGCATCCCATTCCCACCATTTCGGGCACAAATAAATAAAAAAGAAATCATTGAATTTAAATTTACATTCCCAAGAATTAGAAACGGTGATTACGTCCTAACAGTTGCTATAGCAGAAGGCTCTTTGGACAATCATATTCAACACCACTGGGTACACGATGCCTTTGTGTTAAAAGTGCATATCCCTACGGTCGAACACCAGGTGGGGAATCAAATTATTTTAGAAGAGATTGATATCAGGTGTCCTACTTATGATCAAAAATACTGTGAATAAGATGCTGATAAAATGACTTCAAAATATAACTTTAAGCTTAATCTAATAGATAAAAACACCATGAGCGTGTTTATCGACCGAATCGAGCCGAACAGTACGGTCCTGGAATTCGGGCCTGCAAATGGGAGATTGACCCGTTACCTGAAAGAAAATCTTAACTGTAAAGTATATACAGTTGAGATCGACGAAGAAGCCGCGAAAGATGCAGCTCAACACTCAGAAGAAATCATCGTGGGTGATATTGAGGCTTACGAATGGAAGGAGCAATTTAAAGCATATCGCTTTGATCATATTGTTTTTGCAGATGTTCTTGAGCACCTTTATTACCCAGAAGAAGTCTTAAAGTCTGCGTCCAGTTTGTTGACTGATGACGGAAGTATTTTGATTTCTTTGCCAAATATAGCGCATAATGCAGTTATTTTAGACCTTTTCCGGGATGAATTCATGTACCGTAAAGTGGGTCTTTTGGATGATACCCATATACGGTTTTTTACTAAAAAGTCGGTAGACCGGCTTATCGAGAATGCGGGGCTTCATACCCACTATGAAACCGCTACCCACCTCGATCCAAACCGTACGGAAATTGAACAAAGCTATGAAACAATTCTCCCCCCGGTAGCCGACTATTTGAAATTTAGACCTTACGGGGAAGTATATCAGTTCATTATCGAAGCAAAAAAATATGTGGGAGAAAAAATAAGCGAACTAAAGGCAGAAATTCCGATGGTCCTTTATTGGGACACAGGTTCCAATTTTAATATTTACCAAAAAAAAGTAGCATATATTGGATATTCAGATAAAAAAGTTTGTTTTGATCTTCCAGCAAATATTCAAATTCAGGCATTTCGATTCGATCCGGCACTATTCCCAATTGCAGTTGAACTTGATTGCGTGCAAGTCGATGGTATATCGGTACCGATCACTGGACACAACGGAATGGAAATGCCGGACGGAAAAACATTGGTATTTGTCGAAAACAACCCTATTATATACTTCCAATTCAACTCAATGATCTCTCCGGAAAAAGTTGAAGTGTTCTTTAAAACCATAAAACCGGTGGACGAGTTTTATCGCATGCAGATTCGCTCCAAAGAATTTGATATTAAAAAGCTTCGCGCTGAGGTTGATCAACAAAATGAGATAATCCAATCAAAAGAGACAAAATAATTACACTTAACGCTGATCTTAATCAAAGAGAAGAAGCGCTTCAGGAAATGAATAAAACGGTAGTGTAATTTATTTTGTGTGAAATTGATAAAGCTCGAAAAAAAGGCGCTTTCCCTTTATAAGGGTGTCGACGAAAACATCCACAAAGAAAGGAGAAGCGCCAATGAAGATGGAA
>Ga0056107_100166_pt1 | contig 12963 bp, 13 predicted proteins | sample WorMetcrassitun2_FD_77006 | JGI IMG/M metagenome (GOLD analysis project Ga0056107, IMG submission 77006) | Marine gutless worms symbiont microbial communities from Max Planck institute for Marine Microbiology, Germany - Olavius crassitunicatus.2 ...
GATGCGAGGGTTTAAGTCAGCGAAACAGGCCAGCGATTCTTGTCGGTTCAATCTGGTGCGTGCCGAGACCTATCGATTTCTAAGAATGCGTTTCTTTGCTTGTTGGGAAAATACAACAATGACCTAGGTTGATATCAAGCAGGTTTTAGTAGTTCAAGGAAGTTAACTTGGCAATGTCGGCTTACAGTTTGCTTAACATCTAAGTCTTCCCGCGCTCGTGAGAGAAATGCCTGTTTTTGCCTAAGTGACAAAGTACTTAGTATTGCTTCAAGTTTATCAATACTTTGATAGTTTTGAAGTATTTCTTTCGGACTTCTGGTCGATTTATCACCAATATTTTCCAGGGGTCTTCTGCATCATCAAACCTAAGTCGAGAGCGAAACCTGTTACGGACAGAATTTCTTCGATAACAGTCATTGATCCTGCTATGCAATATTCTATGAAACAGTGGCCCTCATTCTTTCTCTTTTCGATCAAAATATTTTTCAACTAATTTAAATATCGCATCCTGAACTATCCAGAGCATCTTCGACATTGCCTGTGACAATTTGAGCCATTCTGAATGCACGTCGTTCAATACCAGCCAGAAAGCTGTCCAATGCCAGATTATTATCCAGATTTCACTCCCAGGAAAATGTTTTTTCATTGAATTTAATCTATTACAGATAGTTCAACCGATCATTTTAAATGATCGGTTGAACACATTAATAACCTCTCGTTAGTTTCCTGGTTGGCCGTCACGACGCTGGCCATTACCTCGCTCACCAAATCCATCACCGCGGTTAAAGCCACCTCCGCGATCAAACCTGTCTGGGCGCTGTGGTGAATTTGCATGTCCCTCTTTAATTGCAGCTACTCTTTCCGGATCTCTCGCTTCTAGCTCTGCGAATCTGGCTTCTCGGCTTGCCCTACGTTCTTCAATACACGCTGCAGCATCAGGATTGTTTTCAAGGAACTCCACTCGATGTGCCTCCTGCTCTGCACTCCTGAAAACGTACTCTACGATCTTCCCGAGTTAATCGAGTATCCTGATCTTGCTCCTGTACCTGAACCTGCAAAGCAAAGGTCAAGCCTAGAACTAAACAAGGCAGAAGCTTTTTTAAGTAGATTTGACTGTTGTAGCATTTTTGATTCTCCATTAGACAAATTTTATTTACACTCCAATAAACGCCCAAGATGAACATTGGTTGACAAAAAGCTAGGCTGGTAGCCAGTATCGTTCTTGTTGATTATATAAATCAGTCAGATAGCTTTGCTAGTATCAGCGATCTTTTCCACACCAAGAAAATTGGCAGATAACACAGGAAGAGTTTTATTCAATCTTCCAATCTTGAAGGGATGAGAGATTTCTACTGACTAATAATAAAACTACGCATGATGGAAAAGTGCAATAGACTCGACATGTGAAGTGTGGGAAACATATCCATCGCCCCGGCTTTCATAAGTCTTAGCCATTTATCCTTTATAAGGATACCAACATACCGCATCATAGTGGCAGGATTGCAAGAAACATAGACTGTCTTTTTCAACTTCACTAGAATCCAGTTGTTGAATGATCTCCAAGGCACCACTACGTGGTGGATCAAGTAATACTTTTTGATAGGATTTTTTAACTGGGTGTTGCCAGATTCAGTTCGCGTTAGATCCATGGCATGGAAACTAACATTATGGATATTATTTACTTAGACATTGTTTTTCGCTCTTGCGACCAGTTTTTCTGATCCTTCTATGGCGCATACTGTTTCGGTGTACTTCGCCAGTGGTAGTGAAAAATTTCCCAAGCCCACAAAATAGATCCGACACGTTTTCGTCAGGCTGTGAGCTCAGTAAGCCTAGCACTTGCTCGATCATTGAGATATTAATATCGAAGTTAACTTGTGTGAAATCATCTGGTCGAAAATGAATACTCAACTCATGCCTGCTTAATTCATAATAAAGATCCGTTTTAGTAGACTTGTCCAGCGGTTCGACAGTCGACGGGCCACCTGATTATAAATAGACAGAAATACCGGTTTTTTTCTGAAAGACAAGTAAGTAGTCTCTATCCTTAGGTCAGCAAGATATCTGAAGATTAAAGCTGTTTTGTTGTTGGCCACTGCGACTTCTATTTGTGAAACTTGCTTGAATATATTCAAACCCATGATCAGACTTTACAACTGCGGGATCATATTGCCGATTTGAGAATGTAGTATTCCACATCTTTTCAAATCTACTGTGCTTTTCTCGAAAACCCACTAGCAGTTTTTCCTTTTTTATTACGTATTTCACTCCCAGTCGTGCCTTGCGTCGATAACCCTATTCCGGCCCACATAGTGGCAACAGTACTTGTTCGGGTTGTATCCCACCTATATGCTGCAATTGTTCCAGCAGTACACTTTTCTTATGAAGGATCTGTTCCTGAGCTGACATATGTTGCATGCTACAACCACCGCATATACCCGTAGTGAGCGCATTTTGTTTTGATCCGCTTACTGGATGGTCATAGTATTTCTACAGTATAACCTTCTGCATGTTTCGCGCATTTACGAGAATACTTAAATAGAACATATTTTCCAGGCAAGGCGCCATCAATAAATACAATTTTACCATCTATCCGTGCAATTTCACAGCCTTCGTGCGACAGAGATTCAATTTTCGCTGCGACTGGATTAGCGATGAATTTGTTACGACGTCGGAATATTAACTAGTTATTATTTTTAGAACAGAAGTTAAAGCTCGCCTGTTAGAGCCTACCTGCCGAAAGAAATTGTAGGTGACAAAGACAACAATCAAGCAAGCCAGACCTTAAGAAAATCATTCAGATGCGGCTTGTTTTCCTTTGTTAACATTTCCTTAACTCTAGTACATTCACCATCATAACCGTTTTTTGATAATTTACCACGGATTAGTTGAAAGCGAAGATAAACCAGATAGGTATTCAATACATCTGTCTCACAATAATTTCTAATTGCCTCGATATCGCCATCAAGATAGCTATCCCAAACCTTACCTCCATCCATGCCCATCTTGCCAGGAAAACTTAACATCGTGGCTATTTCTGTAAGCGGAGCGACACATCGATATTCATAACCAGCGATGACATCCATTAGATCTGTGTGTCGTTGATGATATCTATTCAGATAATTATTCCAACGAAAAGCTTGATCATCATCACCGCTCTCCCAATACCGCTGCGCCTCTATGCCGTGAAGTAAGGCGCGATAGTGTAATACGGGCAGATCAAAACCTTTTCCATTCCAGGAAACGATTGTCGGAGTGTATTTTTCAATACCATCAAAAAATCGCTGGACGATCTCATCCTCCTTGGAATCAATCTCTCCTAGACTCCAAACATTCAATTTACTGGATGTGTCTAACACTACTGAAATTGCCACAACCCGATGCAAATGATGCCTGAGAAAATCACTGCTACCATCTGTTTCCTGCCGTTGTTTGGCAAACATAATTTCACCGACCTCTTTGTCGGTAAGTCCTTCAAGACCATATAAGCCTTTACCCGTCACCACATCAGGTACTGTTTCTATATCAAATACTAGGACATTCATCGTTATTCGTTATTTACTCTATTAAACTTTTTGAATGGCATTTATTTCGCCTCTAATTTGCTCCGAACGACCATTGACTATTTTTGTTTCCAACCCCCGTCTACTCCTCGATACCACCACCCTGCAGGAGCATTTGCTATCCAGCAACTGGCAAATATTTTTCGAATATAATTTTCCCATTCCGGATGATTGTTTGCTTTGGTGATTTCCCTGTACAGGGAAATACGGTCACGATTTTCATCGCTTATCAATTTTTTTTACTGTATTTCGATCTTTCGATGGAACTACCTTGGTATCTCACAATGTGATTAAACCATTGTTATCCATACCAACTGCGCCACTATAGTATTTACTTAGTTTTTGATGACGGTCTTTCATTAAAGACTTCAGTTTATTTATGTCTGGAGATAAAATATTGATATCCGGTTGTTGAGCATGTACGACGGGAATTAAACTAGACATAAAACTTACAAATAAGTTTTTATTTTCCTGAATAATTCTCGATTGATCATCCTGAGAAGTAGAAGTTTCTGAGTTTAATTCGCTTGTTGCCTCCTCTCCATAGACCTCATGAATAATCCTGTCTGCGGCTCTTTCTGTTGCAGTGGCTGGAGAATACAAATTGATCGTGACAACAGACTGTCAAAAATAGCAGAAATACAAGGTACGGAGATTTCTTTAAGCTATTCATAATAATTACTCTTTTTACGTTGTTTGTCATTGGACAACCTTTTAAGCAGTATTATTCGCCGATATTATTCAAAGGATATTTCTTCTTCAGCGATCTGTTTTAGTCCACCAAGTAATTCATCCCATTGTATTAAACGTCCAGTACCTTTCACTTCAACCCAGGGAGGAATTAAACCACCTCGTGTCCGTATGTAAAAACCGCCTTTATTCTGTCCTACTCCGCCCAGCTTGTATATGCCGTTGTTCAGTCGACAACTTATACTCAGTTGGCCATAGGAGTAACCCGGGGAAAACCGTACAAAGCCCTGCGAAAGTGTACCACTCAAACCATCACCGAGTTCGTTGAGGTTTTCCAGGGACTTCTGACTAATTCGATGTGGCCTATCACCATCATCCGGTGTGGCAAACTCAGCTTCAAAATAACTGAGTTGCCAGTCTTCCAGCACCGGGTCGTGCATCTTCCCATCGAGACTACCCTCGATCTTACCAAAGGCAAATACTTCGGTCAGCTGTTCGAGATCGAGTCCTTTAAAATCTATATCAGTGGATAGGGTTGAATAAAAGCTGAATATATTTTCTATACTCAAATTTTCTATAGTGACTTCACCATCAAACATACGAACCTCAATATCACACCTTAGTTCAAGCTTGTTTCGTGTATAGCTTAATCCCGAATAAGACCGGATAATTTACCCAGCAGAATGATCCAATCAAGCGCATGAGTAAACTTCCGCATAGATACTAGCGTTAAGCGACCATCAATACTCAACTCAAAGTCCGGACTGCCTAGTTTCCGGATATTAAAGTTATCAATCTGCAATGTACCATCAAGAATACTGAGATCCTGTCATTTAAGTACGCGAATATCCTTTGCCAATCGACTCAAAAAGGATATCCTCCTACACCAACATCGAGACGGTAAAAACTCATGTCGGATCATCTTAGCTCGGATTGTAGAGTCATCGAACTATCATCAATATTAAACTAACCACTTAATCATGAAATACTAAATCTACTATTAACATCATCAAGATAAATATTATCAAGGGTAAATTGTAAATAATCCAATTGTTTTTCTTTATAAGAAACATCAACACTGATCCACCTGACAATTCCAGATCACTAAAGTTAGTTTGTAAAAGCAAAGGTTGAATATAGGAAGGAAATGGCTGTTCTAAATCAGCGATATCAGTATGCAGACTAAATACTACAAATGGGTCGTCTGCAACATCCACTTCCACAGCTCCCGGATCGGTCTCTATATAAAAACCTGGCTGAATATACATCACCCTATCGCTTACGACAAAGTTACTGTCAAAAGAGATATCACCAGCAACTTTATTCACAGTACCGGAGAATTTCATACTAATATCTTCCAGCACACTCGGTCCATCGATGCTTAATTCCGAAAGATTTCCTTCCAACTGTGTCCGGCACTAATGTCTCTTCCCTCTCCGGCAATCATCGTATTCATACTTAGTATTCCATCAATTATTTCACATTCTTCTGAAAGAAATTCCAGAAGTAATCCAGAGGAACGGCTTAATTGGAGCTGGACCACATTCAAATCAAGTTTCCAGACAGAGTTATTACTATTGCTATAGGAAAGGCGAATGTCGCTACCAAATAATGAGATCGTTCCCATGGCAAATACAGTTTTTTCCGTTAGATCATAACTAAAGTTTATTGCTTCCTCTGCCAGTTGGCCGTCCGCTTGTTTGATAGCAATATTTCCTCTGTTAAGTACCCTACTTTATGAGTCGATACGAATACCGTCGAGCATTCAAGATAAACTGTCGCCGTATCTTTAAAGTAAGTCGAAGTAACCATGATCCTGCTGAATAATCTCCACGTTGACCTGATCAGCAGTAAAAAAGGCAGTCTCTAACGAAGCCAGTTCAAGCTCGACAGACTCCAGAGCATGAATGTTGTAGGGGATGAGAAATAATACGATCCATGTGATTCGTAACACTACTAAAGAATTTATACGAGGAAAATCTTCGAAAATAAATAACGATCTCCTCGGTCACAGACTATTACGACGATAACCGTATTTTCTACTTCCATGGATAATTCCAATGTCGCATGTACAGTACCACCAGATGAAATGCCAGCAAATATACCTTCTTCAACAACCAGCCTACGAGTCATATCTTCCGCTTGTTCTAGTGTAATATCGATCACCCGGTCAACCCTGCTCTTATCGAAGATACTTGGTAAATACTCCGGTCGCCAGCGCCTTATTCCAGGGGTATTTTCATCACCCACTGGCCGCACACCAACAATCTGAATTTCCGGATTTTTTTCTTTCAGATATTGTGAAACACCCATAATTGTGCCGGTAGTGCCCATGGAGTTAACAAAATGGGTTATCTTTCCGTCAGTATCTCACCATATTTCCGATCCTGTACCTTCATAATGCGATCAGGAGTTATCCGGATTCGCGAACTGATCTAAAACCTTGCCCTTACCCTTTTCCTGCATTGCCAAAGTCAGGTCGCGCGCTCCACCCTTCCATGGTGACCAAGATTATCTACGGGCCGAAGGCTCGCATTGAAGCACGTCGTTCTTCACTCATATGCTCCGGCATAATAAGGACCATTTTATATCTGCGAATGGCAGCTGCCACTGCCGGAGCAATTCCTGTATTTCCACTGGTTGCCTCAATCAAGGTATCGCCTGGTTTAATTTCACCCTTTCTTCAGCGCGCTTGATCATACTTACAGCCGGCCGGTCTTTTACGGATCCAGCAGGACTGTATCCTTCTAATTTTACCAGTATCAGATTACTGGTCGCTCCTGCCAGTCTCTGCAAAACTACCTATGGTTGTATTTTATCAATACACGACCAATGATTGCGCCACGATTAAATCAGTTTCAGTTAAGTTTGGTGAAGTCATATACCGATCATACCAAACTACGGGCCATGATTAACGCATCTTCTCGCTCACTTTCCGCTGGATAATAATTGCGACGCACGCCTATTTCATTAAATTTTACTTTATTGTAAAGTCTGATAGCATTTTCATTTGACGGGTGAACTTCCAGAAAGGCCATTTCAGCATTATGCCTTCTCGCCATATCGAGGAGGAAATTGAGCATCATCTTACCAAGACCGACGCCTTGTAGTTCTTGGCGCACACATAGGTTCAGGATATGGCACTCATTAACAGCAATGGACATGATGCCATAAGACGTCACTAGTGTCTCACGTTCAAGCACCCAACTGCAATAACTTACGCGAAGGCAATCCTGAAAGATAGCGAGGCTCCAGGGAAAGGGATAGACTGATTGTTCAATTGTCATAATTTTCGTTAAATCATCCTTTGACATAAGTCGAAAATTCAAAGTATCTTGTTCAATTACTGCACTCAACCGTTTTCCTCAACTATTTTCATCGCCAATTGCAAATCCTCCCAAGCTTTCCGTTTCTCTCTGGGAGATCGTAGCAGATACGCTGGATGATAGGTGGCGATAATTGGCACTTTAGGTTCCGGATACTCATAAATCTTCTCGCGCATCCGTCCTATAGATGTATCAACCTTTAATAAATTCTGTGCAGCGATTCTACCAAGTGCCAGTATAATTTTTGGATTAACCAGGGCAATTTGCCTCTTTAAGAACTCTTCACACGCAACAGCTTCTTCAATTTTTGGATTCCGATTATTTGGTGGCCGACATTTCAGAATGTTTGCTACGTAAACCCGCTGCCTGTCCAGTCCAACAGCTTCTAACATGGCGTCTAATAATTTGCCGGCACGCCCGACAAAGGGTTCCCCTTTTCTATCTTCCTCGGCACCTGGTGCTTCACCGATTATTAACCAGTCTGCATTACAATTTCCAACGCCAAAAACGGTCTGTGTCCGGCTAGTATGTAACCCGCACTGCTGACAACTAGAAACCTGCTCGCTAAGCGCATCCCATGCTTGGTCTAGCGTGTCGCGACTAACAGTAGTAACAACTGCATTGTCTTCAAGCGCGGTATCTATCGATGTTGTTTGATTGGCTCGATCCAGCCACACATCAATTCCCATTAACTGAAGATAGCGCTGTTGCTGGGTTGACAAGAGCTGACTCATACCTGCGGGTGCACCCTCTTCACTGGAGACATGGCTTTATTAACAGCATTTATATAAGCCTTTGCTGAAGCAGTAACAATGTCAGTGTCGGAACCTCGACCATTGACCACCCGCCCATCCTTTTCCACCCTGATTGTTACCTCACCTTGCGAATCAGTACCATCAGTTATGTTGGTGACTGAATAAAGCAATAGATTATAGTTGCTATTTATCACCGTTTCAATTGCCTTGATGATTGCATCCACGGGACCATCTCCCGCAGCTTGCCCCGGTTTTTCCTCACCATCGACAGACAGGATAATTGATGCTGTCGGCATTTCCCCTGTCTCTGATACAGCTTTCATAGAGACAAGTTTGATACGCTCCTGATCGCTATCGTGCAAGCCGTCCGCTACTAGTGCCTGCAGATCCTCATCAAAGATTTCGTGCTTCTTATCTGTTAATTCCTTAAACCGTTTAAAAGCATCGTTCAGGTCTTCTTCCGTATCAAACTCCAGTCCCATACCTTTAAGCCTTGTCTTAAAGGCGTTACGCCCGGAGTGCTTACCCAATACCAACTTATTTGTATGCCAGCCCACATCCTGAGCACACATAATCTCGTAGGTCTCTCGACTTTTTATAATACCATCCTGATGAATACCGGCTTCATGAGCAAATGCATTAGCACCAACAACCGCTTTGTTCGGTTGCACCGGAAAGCCGGTAATACTTGAAACTATACGTGAACAATTAAGAATTTCTTTCGTATCCAGGCCAGTGTCACAATTAAATATATCCTGTCGAGTTCGAACTGCCATAACTACTTCTTCCAGAGCAGCATTGCCAGCTCTCTCACCCAGTCCATTGATAGTGCACTCGACCTGGCGAGCACCGTTAAGTACTGCATTTAGTGAATTTGCCACGGCGAGTCCCAAATCATTGTGACAATGGACGGAAAAAACAGCTTTATCTGAATTTGGAACAGTTTTTATTAAGTGTCTGATGGTCTCTCCGAATTGGTGTGGTAATGCATAACCAACCGTATCAGGGATATTGATGGTATTCGCACCAGCATCGATCACCGCCTCAATAATCCTGCAAAGAAACTCCAATTCGGATCGACCCGCGTCCTCCGGAGAAAATTCCACATTATCAGTGAAATTCCGTGCTCTTTTTACAGCATGTACTGCCTGCTCTATAACTTGTTCCGGCTGCATGCGTAATTTCTTCTCCATATGAATCGGTGAAGTAGCAATAAAAGTGTGAATTCGAAACGAATTAGCATCTTTTAGCGCCTCCGCTGCTGTATCAATGTCCTTGTTATTGGTTCGCGCCAAACCACATACAGTACTATTTTTTACTGCTTTTGCTACACTGCTGACAGATTCAAAATCACCAGGGCTGGCGATAGAGAAACCTGCTTCTATGACATCAACCTGCATCTTTTCCAGGGCTTTAGCAATCCTCAATTTCTCATCGCGAGTCATTGATGCACCGGGACTCTGTTCCCCGTCACGCAAGGTTGTGTCGAAAATAATAAGTTTATCGTTCATGGTACTGCGTCCTATTTTATAGAAATATAAGCCTCAAGTCCGTTATTAACGGATTGAATATGACTAAGGCTTTTGAGGGGTGAAATTTATTTGTCCAGAAAGGGTAGCAGCAGGCGTAACAAAGCAATTAACAAGTAAGCACTGGTTGCAACAAGAGAGAAACTTGTTTGATAACTGATCCTCATACAGCGGACTATAGCTGCTAGTCAAAAGAATGCAAGTAGGAATGTAATAATATTTTAATTCTATGCCAATTATACTTTGCGTCTGATCCTGTGTTTTCTAACCATAAAAAGCGTAAATAACGGACCTAATATAGCATAGCTAATCGCTATCAGTAATAATACCAGGGGAGGTTCAATTGCGATAAAAACAAAAATCAGGACCACAATCAGTATTTTGACAAAAGGCACTCGACCATTTAAATCAAATTGCTTGAGACTGTGGTAACGGATATTACTTACCATCAGTATACCGGCAATGATGGTTATGAGAAGTACAGTCATGGAAATTCCTGTACCATCTTTCATTCCTTGTTCATTCCCGAACCACACCATGCCTGCTATTAAACCAGCAGCTGCCGGACTGGCCAGTCCCTGAAAATACCGTTTACTGACACTTCCAACCTGAGTATTAAACCTGGCTAAACGAAGTGCAGCGGACACGGCATAAATAAATGCTGCTAACCAGCCAAGCTTACCCAGACTAAACAATGACCAGTGATAGACCACGAGTGCCGGAGCCAGGCCAAATGAAATAAGATCAGAGAGACTATCATATTGCGTACCAAAATCGCTTTGCGTGTTCGTCATACGGGCGATCCTTCCGTCTATTCCATCGAGAAACATGGCAACAAAAATTGCTATTGCGGCTGCTTCAAAACGTGAAGTGTCTGAGGCAATTATTGCGTAAAACCCGGCAAACAACGCTCCCGTTGTGAACAGATTAGGTAATAGATATATTCCTCGATGACGCTTGGCCATTAGTTGACTCTTGATTAATTTCAGTAAAGAATACAAGAACTATCGGCTACAAGCCAATAGCTTCATATTATTTACCCAGTACTGTCACTCCCTCATTATGGACAAATTGCCCCAGAATATCGGTTCCGGAGCAGAAGTGCGTACCTACCTCTGCATCTATCTTCGCGTTCTCTGGTAGATATATTTCAACTTTACCGACGTAATAAAGAAAGCCGCATGGCTGTCCTTGTCCCACACGTTCTCCTGTCCGCAATAACATTTTTACAAAAGGAGACTTCTTACCAAGCAATAATGAAGCTACAATGTCGTCGCCTTCATCTGTTTGCAGCCAATAGGTATATCGACGATTGAAACCCGGCTCATCACAGTCTGCTGACCATTCATTCATCACCTTCCCTTCGGCAGGGCTACATAAATTATGCACATCCCAGACAGAAAGTTTTAGCTGGATTTTTATTGCGGTACGTGACAGCCATTGATCATGTACTTTGCTAATCGACTTGATCTCGCCACTGGCGGGGCTAACCACCGCCAGAGGTGTCGAGCATATTAGCCTTGCCGGATTTCGAAAAATATACAATCCGAGGACTAATAGTAAGCCAAAAAATATAGCTGGAATAATGCCGACATAAAGCTGGCTGACAATAGCAAGAACGCCGATAACGGCAAGTATCGACCACCCTTCTCTAGCAATATAGTGATGTTCCTTTGCCATAGCGGGTTACTACCTGAACTTTAGTACTACTATCGAGTTTTTGGCTGAAGCAAGATCTTCGTTGATGTTAGTTCTTTTCCTGATCAATCAACTTGTTCTTACTTATCCAGGGCATCATGGCACGCAACTTTGCCCCAACCTGCTCAATTTGATGTTCTTCACACAAACGTCTTTCCGCCTTCATCACTGGCGCACCGCTTTGGGTTTCCAAAATAAACTCCCGGGCAAACTGACCGTTTTGTACTTCTCGAAGGATTTTTTTCATTTCCTTACGTGTTTCATCGGTAATAACCCGCGGACCGCGACTAAAATCTCCATACTCAGCTGTATTTGAAATTGAATAGCGCATATTCGCCAGACCACCCTCATAGATCAGATCAACAATAAGCTTGGTCTCATGAAGGCACTCAAAATATGCCATTTCCGGTGCATAGCCAGCTTCAACCAAAGTATCAAAGCCTGCCTGGATTAAGGCTGTAATACCACCGCAAAGAACGGCCTGTTCTCCAAACAAATCTGTTTCTGTCTCTTCTTTGAACGTTGTCTCAATTACGCCGGCTCTTGCACCACCGTTTGCACAGGCGTAAGAAAGCATCAGTTCTTTTGCCTGGCCGGAAGGGTCCTGATGCACCGCTATTAAAGATGGTACGCCTCCGCCTTGAGTGTAAGTAGAACGAACGAGGTGTCCTGGTCCCTTTGGAGCAACCATAAAAACGTCCAGATCACTACGTGGTTCAATCTGACGGAAATGGATATTGAAGCCGTGAGCAAAAACCAATGCAGCTCCCGACTTGATATTTGGCTCAATCTGCGTGGTATAGAGTTTTGCTTGATGCTCATCTGGCGCCAGGATCATAACAACATCAGCCCAGGCCACAGCACCCTCTATAGACTTCACAACAATACTCGCTTTTTCTGCCTTGGTTGCCGATGCGGAACCTTCTCTTAAGCCTACGCAGACATCAACGCCTGAATCTTTCAAATTGTTCACATGGGCATGCCCCTGTGAACCATAACCAATGATCGCTACTTTCTTAGATTGAATCAGGGATAGATCCGCATCTTTATCATAATAAATATTCATTTCTTCTCTATATAACTAAAGTTTTTATACAACTAAATATAAATGCTGAGACTCTGAACACTCGACGAGTTCTTAGTACAGTCAATGCCGATGTCAGTGTCTTTGGAATACATGGACACTGACTTAACTGAATAATTAATAATCAATTATTAACAACTGGCTATTAATTATTATTTTTGGTAACTATATACAAAGTTATCTTAAAATATAAATTAATCAATAAAAATACTTAACAACCCCATTATGATCCTGCAGTATTTACTACATAGATTAAAGAACTACAAATCTCATGATCTATTTTATCAAACATTTTCATAGCGAGGAAGTGTGCTTAAA
>Ga0056107_100167_pt1 | contig 12888 bp, 14 predicted proteins | sample WorMetcrassitun2_FD_77006 | JGI IMG/M metagenome (GOLD analysis project Ga0056107, IMG submission 77006) | Marine gutless worms symbiont microbial communities from Max Planck institute for Marine Microbiology, Germany - Olavius crassitunicatus.2 ...
CGTAGCGTTTTAAAAAGGCGGTTTCTGTATAATTATTGAGGTAAATCCCGCAGCTTCGGATGATGAAAAGGAGGGCGGCGGTCCATAAAAACAGGGATATCTCGTTTTTATATACATTGAACCACCGGCTGAGGATTTTAGTCATCTATTTCCTTGGTTTCTATGCGATGATTTAAAAGGGGTACGCTTATTCTACTTCCCGAACGAGTCGAAAGCCGGTGGTCCGATACCGGACACTCGAATGACTATACGTGCGATTGGCGGATCGACAGGACCCACCCTTCCCGAACCAGCTTCCGCCGCGTCGGATTCGATTGTTGGTCGATCTACTTATTATCGGGTCAACTAACTCATATGTCGTATGCGGATCCAATCCGTGTTTGTCCGGGTCAAACCCGTCTTGACACCATTCCCAGGCGTTCCCGTGCATATCGTATAGCCCCCATGCATTGGGCGGATAGCTTTTTACGGGTGCCGGCCTGTCCGGCTTTAGCCCTTTTGAGCGCACATGATCAACACAGGCATCGGATTTACTCTGGTTGTTGCTATACATGGCGTTGGTGCAATCAATTTTTGCACCCCAGCTATAGGTGGTGGTTGTTTTTGCCCGGGCAGCGTATTCCCATTCGGCATCCGTGGGTAGCCGGTAAGTTCCTTCACCCCGTGCATTCATCCGATTAATATATTTTATGGCATCATGCCAGGAAACTTTGACGATCGGCAGGTCATCTGTTTTTCTGAAATTTAGTAGGCGTCGGCCCATGATTTTTTCCCATTGCCCGACGGTGACTTCGGTTATTTGGATATAAAACGGACGACTGATGGTTATTTTATGCCGGGCTTCCGACGTTCCGCGCCCCTTCTCATCCTTCGGGCTTCCCATGGTAAAAGTTCCCGCAGGAATCAGGGCAAACTCCATCCCCAGCGAATTGGAAAAAGAGGCCTCCTGGGCCCAACCGGTACCCTGGATAAATGAACAGATTAAAACAACCATTAAAACGAACGTTGCTTTTTGGAACGATCTGATGTGCACAGCCTTCATGCTCCGTCCCCCTAATGCGTCTCGGTTTGATCCGGTTGATGAAAAAAATGTCGAAATTTCGTATATGGATATGAAATCCCGATGGCTGCATTCACAAACTTAAACCGGTTGTCTTTTTCCAGCTGGTAACGATTTGTTATCCCCATATAGGTATCGCTATAGCACAGGGTTGTTAGTTGGAGCGGGTTACCGTTAAAAAAATAGTCAAACCAGTAAAATTGATATGTTACGTCTTTTCCCTGGGCAGGGTCATAATCCAGGGCCAGCATTAACTCTTTTTGGTAGCGCAAAAGATCCCCAATCTTTTTATCGACCCGAATTCCTTCCTGAATAAGGAACTCACGTAAAGTAGCATAAAAATCGTCGCTTGTCTCTCCAATAGACAACCATAGATAGGTCCATAAGTGCCACCCTTTCCGTTTGGGATTGTAGGACGAAAGGAATGACACCATATCCGGCTGGGAAAGGATTTTATGAATCTGAGGCATGTGAGGATCCTGGTAATAGGCATCGATCAGGACCTTCACCCGATTAAATGCGGCGTGCGATTTTTTATTCGAGCGTAACATCGATGTCAGCAGGTGGTTATAAAAATGCTTGTACGACATCTGTCCGGTGTCGTTTAAATAGATGGCAGTATGGCGGGTATAGGCGCCATTATGCAGAGCCTGAATCATTTCACCGAGAAGAAAGCAGTAAGCCCAGTCGTCATAGGGCATGGTGTTTGTTTCAAAAACGATTTCCACCGTTTCTTTTTCACAATTTTCCGCCGGTATCCGAAGGGACTTTATTTTTGTCTTCAGGCCGAATTCTTCCCGTTTTGCGATTGCCAACTGTTGGTTGTTGTTCCATACATAGCAAGATGCACACAGGATATCCGGAGAATTTATTTTTTCTGTGGTTGTGCCTACCGCTTCAATTCGGGTCAACGGCTCTTGCCATGTATAATTGTCGGTAATGCATGGATCCTGTCGCGCAAAACTCTGCAATAACCCATATGCATAGGGAACAAATTGAAGCGCGTTGAGGGATAGGAAATAAATGGATTTCATTATTAAATTATAGTCTCGGATAGTGTTTACCAAAAGTTTTTAAAACGCCCAAAGTCTACACGCAATGATGCCAACTGTTGTAACGATGTCGCAACCGTGCGTCAATCCTTACACGAGTTGATTATTGTACCGATTATTAGCAAACCTTAGCGCAAATTGTAAGGAAGCCCGAACCAAATTGACATACAGGTAATATCCCCTTAATATCCCCTTAGGATGGGTGTATCAAGGGCCAAGGGTGGACCCTGTCTATCCATCTTTGCATTTTGTCATTGATCTGACTCGTATTGAGAAGGTGAACCCGATGGAACATGGCGACCAGCATAGACTAAATTTGTTTGAAATTCGTTCGTTTCCTTCATCCGCCGTCGATCCTTCTTTCCCCCCCCCTTTCAACTACGCGGGTGCTGATAGACCGTCCCGGGCGCGAAAGCCCGTTTGACCCGGCATCACAGGCCGCCCTGGTTCGCACTCTCAAAGATCAAATTAGTGCTGAAAAAATCAGCGGGGCTCAGCTTGGTAACCGATTTACGTTACCGCAGGCCCTTTCATTTAGCACCGAAATGAACCAGAGGGCCCATCCACTTTGCCTGGCAATTAAAGTCCGATTAGACGATAAAGGGGATGCGCCGACCGAGGCGCCGGCCCCTTCATCCGGGATTAAACTGGTTAAATGGGTTGAGCCGGACGGCCATATCGCCTCATTGACCCAAACTTTACGCCTGTATTCAAAAGCCGGCATCTGGAATCATATAGTCATACCGGAAAAGGCGCCTGCATCTTTAACTGAATCACTTTTGCAACTGGCCATTTCCAGCCCGAATATTGTCCACTCCTTCCAGGTTCAGGGTCATGATTTTCCAGTATCTTTTGGCATTGAAAGGCAGATCGAGTCCCTGGGCATTTCCCCAGCTCAGATAACGCCATTGCCCGGTCGACCCTTTTGGCAGGGGCTGCCCGATCCGATTCATCTGCTGCTTTACCTGGATAGATACGGGTTAAAACAGGTCATGCGCTGGCGATGGTTAGCCTCAAAACATCAAGTGGTGGCACTGGGAAAAAACCTTTCCTATTATTTTGTCGCACCGAAGCGGCTGTCTTCGGCCCGTTTAGATGAAATCTGTCAGTTGGTAGAATCCGGCGGTTCCGTTGCAAAAAAGTGGGTACGCTATAACCTGGAACGTGCTTTTTTAATTGCCTATGTGACGGAAATGGATGTGATTGTTGCCAATTCCAGTCTGAAGCATCCCCGCCCCGAATACATTAAGGCCCTGGGCGAGCAAGCCGGCATGGATTTATCAACATTTCTTGAACGGGGATATACATCGGTCCGTCCCGAATACCGGGGGATGGGTATCGGTACGAAGCTGCTGGCGGGGCTGACGTCGCGGATCGGAGATCGGATGCTTTTCTCTCTGATCAGTGAAGACAACCTGGCCACGCAGAAGATTGCGTTGCGAAACCATACCCGGAAAATTACCACCTTTTTCAGCCAACGAACCGATAAGCAGATGGGCGTCTGGATCCCGGAATCGATGCTGGATCGTTTACAAAAGAGAAGCGGATAATGGGACTTCATATCGGCGTTATATCGGTGAAGGGTCACAAATATCATCCCACCCGGCGGTTGATGGAAGCCGCCGCTACGCGGGGGCATACGGTTTCCCGGATTCACCCCTATCGTTTCTGGCCTGCTTTTAATAATCAGGGGAAAACGGCATTTTTACGGGCGATGAAGGGAAAATGCCGGATGCGGTATTGCCACGCCAGGGGTCCGATGTGGGGCCTTCCTGTCTGGCCTTGATTCGTCAATTTGTGCTATTACGTATTCCGGTCATTAATGATTTTAATGCGGTGCGTATCAGCCGTCACCAGTTCCATACACTCCAGGCCTTCTCACTTGCGGGCATCCCTTTTCCAGATTCGATATTTGTCAACTCGGCCGATGGGTTTTTTCAGGCGGTTAAGGCGCTGGGGGGATACCCGGTGGTGGTCAAGCAGGTGAGTCAACGCCAGGGAAGTGGTGTTTTAAAGGTCGATTCCGATGGAATGGCGCGTCCGGTCCTTGAAGACGGCTTGGGGGAGGATCAGGCCAAGCGGAAGGGATTGCTGGTTCAGCGATATATATCCACCGAAGGTCGACAGGATATTCGTGTATTGGTGATTGGAGAGCAGGTTGCAGGCGCCCAGGCATTGACACCCGCGGCAGGCGATTTCAGGGCCAATTTCCACCTCAGCGGCCATAGCCGGCGATTTGAGATAACACCCCGGATCGAGGACCTTTCCATTCGGGCGACCCAGGCAGTGGGGCTTGATATTGCCGGTGTTGATCTGATGATAAAAAAGGGCGAAGCCCCCCTGGTGGTGGAGGTGAACTACGCACCCGGCTTTGAAGGCCTCGAAGCGGCCACAGGGCACGATATCGCCGGAGAAATCATCGATTACGTCGTATGCCGGGTAAAATCTGCCGCAAAGGGGTGACCCAAAAATGGCGCCGGTTCAATATGGTGTTAATTATATGTGAGATTTAAGGCGAGACCCTTTAACCTGGAGATATATTGATGCGGATTTCAAATCTTAACATTTTTGAACGAAACGAAGGGATTCAACTGGGCGCTCGTATTTTGTGGGAAGATTGCGATCAGCCGGAACGGGATATCTATATCAAAGTAGATAAAAACTTCGAGAGTGGTCTTTCGTTCAACCCGGACGCCATTTTAGTCGGCTGTTTGATCCCCGCCATGCATTTTGGTGAAAAACGGATCGTCATGGAAGAGGCTATCTGCCCTTACCTGAAAGAGGGCCTCGAGACTGTGATGGCGATTATGCAGTTGTGGTCGGGCGGCCGCTTAAAACCGCTTGATATGGATGCGCCTGTTCGATCAGAGATACATCCGGATCACCACAATCCCCACGCAGCGATGGTTTTGTCGGGTGGAATTGACTCGCTGGCTACCTTGAGCCTGAACAGACGCCATTATCCCAAGGGCCATCCAGGCGCGATCCGGGATGGTTTCATCATTCATGGCTTTGACATTGGCGGCGTGGTTGAACGGGGCATGAAATACCCTGTTTTCGACCGGGCGAGACAGGCCCTTTCCGCAGTGGCCGAAGACGCGGACATATCTCTGATCCCGGTTTATACCAATATTCGACATTTGTGCGACGAGCGGTCGCTCTGGTTGGATTATTTTTTCGGAGCCGTCCTGGCGGCTGTGGGCCACGCTTTTTCATCCCGAATCAATTTATTGTATCTGGCGTCATCCTATGATTTACCCAACCTGGTACCTTGCGGATCCCATCCGTTGCTTGATCCGGAATATTCCAGCTACTCCCTTCGCGTCCGGCATTCCCATGTGGAGTTGTCACGGATGGCCAAGCTTCAAATTGTGTCCGAATGGCCGGCCGCCTTTCAAAATTTCAGGGTTTGTCTGGCCAATGTGCCGGATCGTCTCAACTGTGGTAAATGCGAAAAATGCATCCGTACCATGTTGGGGCTGGTCGGGCTCGGTATTCTCGATAAAACACAGGCTTTTGCAGAAGATGATGTGACCGCCGATATGCTGGATCCGTTTGAAATCGTCATTCGTCATCGCCCGCCTTTCTATCGCGAATTGTTGGAACCACTAAAACATCAGGGAAGAGATGACTTGGTCGCAGCGATTGAGCGTAAGCTTTCCAGGTAAAAGTTGTTTGTTCCAACATGGCGCATCAGACAAACCTAACGAAAAAATACACATTATGTAATAAAATATCCAATCTTTGGGTGATTATTCCATTATTTTGATGGTCATGTCAAACTAAATATCTCTTATATGTTTGATAATAAAGAACTTATTGTTAATCCAGATTTGTGGCATACGTTTTGCAATTCTTTGGTAATAGATAAAGTTGCGCGGGAAGAAAAAAACAAGCGCATTAAAAAAAATGGAGCCACAAATGATTATCAAAGCAAAAAATTGTGAATTAGAAGTGGATAAAAATAAAGAGGTATACGTGGGAAGCACGGCCAGCGGTCAGATATTCAGAGATTGGAAAGATCTTGATAAAGATGTCAGAACCCAGCTGGAAGCGATCGAGCTGCAAGCCGTAAATTTAATTCAGCAGTCCGAACGAATTATCGCCGCTGTAAGGAATTAGCTAAAAAAGGCGACCCACATATACAGTTTGAAGCCATTTTTTTGGTTTTCAGGTATTTCCATTGAACGTCACCGATTGTTTTATTTTTAAATTCAAACGGGAGGTGGAATCATGGGCAAATCCAAGTCTGGAAACATCGGTATCAGGTTATTGATAAAAACTGCGAAAAGGAAATTTCGGATCCCCGAAAATCTAAATTATTACTCCGCAAGAGACTTCAAGCAAGCGGAGAAAAAATTTCTCAAAGTTTGTGTGTTGGGCGGGAGGTGTTAATTCTTATTTTGCGTACCTCATTCGCTTTTCTGACTCGAATCCCCGTCTATTTGTAATTGTGTTTTTGCGCAACGGTATCCCTCCTTGATAAGCCGCCGGGCCTGTCTTTGTGAAAAATTCATCAGTGAATAAAAACCGAGCATTCGGGTGGGGGCCACCATTTGGATAGGGGGGCCGCTTACGCAGCCATTCATGGGTTTAAACAACAATGCCCTATCCAGAGAGCCGATGAGGGCTTGCTCGAAAACGCGTTGTGCTGTCTGAAGAAGAGATTGCGGCAGGGGCAGTCGAAACACACCCACCGGTGATGGAAAGATCACGATCATCTGTTCAACATTGTTAAGAAATGGGGGAATCGGGATATTATCCATGATCCCACCGTCCCAGCAGGGTTCACCATTGATCCGCTGCCAGGGAAAAAATAGCGGGAAGGCGCTGGATGCCATCACATGGTCAATGTCGATCTCATCTTGATCAAAGTAAGCCACCCGGCCGGTTCGTACCTCAACTGCGGTGATACGGATTTGAATGGGACTTTGTCGAATGGCCGAGATGCTCAAATGTCTGGCCAATAAGGCCCTTACCGGTGCCGGGTCAAAAATCGGGCCGACCCCTCCGCATTTAAAGAGTTTTAACAGCCGCAGGGGGAAGATGCCGGGCATCGATTTAGGTGCTTCAAATTTCCACAACCGGATGATTTCTTCAGCGGTTAACCCGGAGCCCATGGCCGCGGCATTGATCGCACCGGAAGATGTCCCGCAAATCAGGTCCGGCACCCACCCCTTGTCCGATAGATATTTCAATGCACCCGCTTGAAAAGCCCCGCGACCACCACCACCGGCCAAGACCAACGCCCGTTTCATCGGGTACGTCCTTTTTTTACAGGGGTTTCCTTCAAGAGTTGATGGTGCCAGGCCATTTCCCGCTCGAAGATAGTATCGATGAAGTAGTCGATTTTTTTGATCTTTTGAAACGCCGTATATCCTTCATTGATAAAACTCATGATTTCCCCAATGTTTAAGAAATGTGAAGCGATATTAACAGTCTTTAGGGATAAAGCGACCACCCATTTCTGGCTCAGCCTGTAAAACTCCCGGGTGGTGTCGATGGTCAGGTTAATCTGATGGACCCGCTGGTCATTATTGCCCATCCGGCGATAAATCGTTTGATACTGATCCAGGGTCAAACGTGGGCCGAATTTATGTTTTAGCATCTTTTCCACCATCAGATCGTCCAGATGATCGGATAGCTCATGGAGTTCAACGACCTTTGTCATCGCTGAGGTCATGGGGCGATACACCCTGCCTTTCAGCGCATGCTGCAGGCTTTTAATGCTCGTATTTCTAAACGAAAAGTCTTCAGGTGCATACAGGCGGGTAAAAAAAAAGTCGCCAATGGCGGCATATTGGGAGTCCGCCTTCAAATCGACATATGTCCGGGTTAACCGCTCAGACTGAAATCTTTGAAGGCCGCGCTTTAATGTCGGAAAATTACGGGGGTGATTTGGTTTTTTGTTTGCCATTTCTTTTCCATGGGTTGAATCCGTATGGTGGGTCAAAATAATATTGGCGGACCATTTTATTTTGACTGAACCCTTACTATCTGCTATGCGTCACCCACGTTGATTTGTCAATACCCACTGATAATATGGAATTAACAACACAAATGATGGGTTGAAAGCGGGCTTAGTGAAAAAGATTATCTCTTTTATTGTTATTGGCGTTTTGTTGGGCGGTCTGGGCGCTTACGCGGTTGTGCGGTATATCGCCGGCCAGCGGGTTGAAAATGAAATTGCCGCATTTGTCGAGAAAACACCTGCAGTTGAACGGATCAAGTATGATGCCGTGCGGGTAGGACTCATTCGTCCGGCTGTTCAATTAAAAAATATCCAGATAAAACTGGCCGAATATCAAGAGTCGATTCGTATCGATCAGATTGACCTGGCTGTCAAAGAGCAGGGTGACCCGATACCATCCCGGGCCCGGGCGGAAATTCGAGGGGTTCATCTAAGCACGCGCCACAGGATATTTCAGGATTTCGGCGCCGCTCTAAAGTCAATGGGGTACGACGATGTCACAGGATTGCTCACTCTGGACTATCATTATGAACCGGCGAAAAAGCAATTAAATCTAAATGATGTAACCCTTGAGGTAGATGGCATGGGGCGCCTTCAAGTAGAGCTTGCATTAACCAATCTGGATCTATCCCGCCTGGTCACGCAAGAGGGACAAACCGATATCGCCTCGTTACTGTTTGCCCTGCCCACGATGGGTATCGCCCGGGGTCGGTTTGCTTATCAGGATGATACCTTTGCCCAGCGGCTGTTTCGTTTAAATGCCCCGCGGTCCGGCCTTAACACGGCAAGCGATAGGCTTCCGCTCTTTTCAAAACTGGAACAACTCCTGGCAGAAGAAAAAAATGAACGGACCCGTCAATTTATTTCTATTATTCAAAAATTTATCAACCATCCAAAATCCATCACCGGGACGATGACACCGGCGAAGTCTGTGCCGCTATTACGATTCTTGTGGGTTAAAAAGTGGGTGGACCTAATTGAACTACTAAATGCGGATATTTCGATTTGAACCGTGGGAAATTGTGAATCCAGGTACTTTTACGCCATGGTATGAAATGGTTATGGATCACCTTTAAGTGGTTTAGAATAATCACATTTTTCCTTATTGACCATCATGTTTGAGGGGATGCCGCTAGTGAAAATCCGACAGGTTAAGGGACCCGTCCTGTCCCGATCGCCAAAGTTAAAATTGTCGCACTGCAAACATTGTGATACAGCATCTTTTGAGTCCCATGGATATTCCATATCGGTTTTCTAATCTCTTATTTACGATTATTTATTTTTAGTACAAATAACAGCAAATATCATACCAGAAAAAAATATATAGGTATAAAAAGTAATATCATGTATTATATAACATAGATATGAAGGTATCAAAAGAATATTTCTTGTGGGAAAATTTCTAAGGAATATTTTATAATAGACGAGATTTGTAATATGAATTACGAATATTCGAGCGATGCCGGGAGTCGATTATTTTTTGAATCATAAGGTTTGAATCATAAGGTTTACCCCATATCTTGCACCATAAATGTTGAGATATTGCCGAAAAGGGGGAATGAAGTGACCCAGAGCGTGGTTGAGCGGACGATAATGTGGGGGGATCTGGATGCATTGGGGATCGTATTTTATCCCCGCTATTATGAATGGATCGATGCCTGCGGCCATATTTTTTTAATGAACTGGGGTTGAATTTAGATACGCTATGGTCCGAGCGGGGTATTCTGTTTGGTTTAGGGGAAACCAGCTGTCGGTATCACCGGCCGGGGCGATATCTTCAAACGGTCCGAATTGTCACCGAAATTGAATCCCTGGACGATAAACGCATCCATCTCTCCCATCGAATTTATCTTTGCGAAGATAACGCCCTGTTGGTTGACGGCCTTGAAAAGCGAATCTGCATGGATGTTTCCAATCCGGCACGGCTTCATGCTTGTAACATTCCAACGGATATATCCGAGATTCTTCGCGGGGCGCTGTAAATTCTGTTAGGATTCAGGCTTTTCGCATAGGTATTGCTTGATCGCTTCATAAAATATCGCCACCCCGATGCCCAATACTTTTTCATCCATGTCGAATCTGGGTGAATGGAGCGGATGCACGATTTTTTTGCTATGATTGGCGCAGCCCAGCCGGATCATGGCACCGGGCCGGGCCTGGGTGAAATAGGCAAAATCTTCAGCCCCCATCACCGGCGGGATGTAGGCGACATTTTTTTCGCCGACAATTGTTGCCGCCGCCTGAAACAGATCGGCTGACACGGTCGCATCGTTTAACCCCGGCGGAACACCTTCGAAGAGCAGGAAGTCGGCTTTTACCCCAAACGGTTTTTCCAATCCATCGGCCAAATCATTTAATCTTTCAATCAAAAGGGCTCTTACGGATTTGTCCAATGCCCGCACGGTTCCTTCGAGAACGGCAGTCTCGGGGATGACATTGGATGCCACACCGGCGGTAAATTTACCCACTGTGATTACGGCAGCATCCTGTGCCTTGATATTCCGGCTGACAATCGATTGGACCTGGGTGATAAAATGGGCACCGGCGAGAATCGGATCATTGCACTCTTCGGGCCGGGCACCGTGCCCTCCCTTTCCCGTGATGGTCAATACGAACCGATCAGACGAGGCAAAGCCAAGGTGCTCGAATATGCCGATTTCTCCTACCTCAAATTGCGGGGTGACGTGGGCGGCGATCACCCGGTCAACCCGGGGATTTTCGAGCACGCCCCTTTCTATCATGGCATGGGCACCGGCAACGCGTTCCTCTGCCGGTTGAAATAAAAATTTCACCTTTCCCGGAAGCTTTTCCATGAGCCCCGTACCGATTATTTTTCGTGCCACCCCAGCATGATGGTGGCATGTGCGTCATGGCCGCAGGCATGCATAACGCCGTCAATTTCGGATTTATAGTCTGTTTCATTCAGCTCGGTCACGGGCAGTGCGTCAATATCGGCCCGCAGGGCAATGGTTTTTCCTTTAGATGAGCCGGTGATCAGTCCCATGGCTCCGGTAATGTCGTCAAATCGTTGGGTCTCGATTCCCAGTTTGTCCAGGATGTTGACAATTCGGTCGGTGGTGCGTGTTTCCTGAAGTGACAGTTCAGGGTTTTTGTGGAAATCCCGGCGTAATTCGCTTAGCCAGTGGTGAAAGTCTGTATCATTAACAGGCATGGTCGTCTCCAATAAAAAATGAACCTAAAGAAATTGAACTTTCCCATCTTCCATATGGTAAATCCCGCCACATATTCGTAGGGCCTGCCGGTTTAAAAGCGTGGCAAATCGTTCCGTTCGGTTTAATCTGGTTACAATCTCGGTAATATTGGCTAACGTCGCCCCCTCGATCAGGTCCTGGCTGAAAAGGTGGGCATTTTCAATGGCCGGTTTAAGAAAATGAGCTATTTTTCCGTCGGCGACCCTGTCTTTTTCCCACTCAGCGGCTGCGGTAATCGCCCCGCACCGGGTGTGCCCCAGGACTAAAACGAGTGGTACCAAAAGGTGACGAACAGCATAATCAATACTTTCAACTTCCAAATCGTCCACCAGATTACCCGCCGTTCGGACGACAAACAGATCACCCAGCCCCAGGTCAAAGATGATTTCGGGCGAGACCCGTGAATCCGAGCAGGCCACCACGACCGCCATGGGCTGCTGACCCAAAAGCAACGTATCCCGATGCCGAACCGATGTATCCGGGCCTTGATATTGTCCGGAGGCATAGCGGGTGTTGCCGTCGGTCAGTGTGTCTATGATTTTTTGAAACTTTCCTGTCGTCACGGCCGCTGCTACCTAATTGGGTGAAAAAATAAACGTGATTTTGTCGGGTTTTATTTTTACGATATCGATACGGTCGTTGGGCAAGGTGATGTGATACGGCGTAACCCGAAATGTATTTCGGTTTTTATCGGCATAAGATAGATCCAGTTTGATGCCCACATTGCGTTGTGACAAAACGCTGGCATCTTTTCGAAGCCCCCTTGCAGTGATAAACACAACCGGTTTTTGCGGTTCGATGATTTCGAATCGTGGCGGCAGATTTTCTATTTCGACCGGCACATTAAAGGTTACTTCAAAGTCCTGCTGACCGGCAAACAACAACCAGACAATGTTTACCAGTGCAAAAGTTCCCAGCTTTACCGGCCACCGCTGGGTTACGATCCGTCGAAGATGGTCCAGCAGGCCCTTTTTACGCGGTTTGTCGAGATAAAGCGCCCGGTGAAGGAGGTCTTTCAAACTATCCGGATTTTCAATACCCCCAATATAACCGCCCCTGGCCAGGGATACCTCCCCGCGCTCTTCGGATACGATGAGCACCCAGGCATCGCTTTGCTCTGTCAATCCCAGGGCCGCACGATGTCTCGTCCCCCATTTTTGTGGGAGGTCATCAGCGGATGTCAATGGGAGATAGTTGGTAACGGATACTATTTTCCCGTTGCGTAAAATCGCCGCCCCATCATGAAGCGGTGAGTTTTTATTGAAAATACTAAGAAGCAGCGCCTGACTTGGATCCCCTTCGATGGGAATCCCGCCGGTAAGCAGCTCATCCAGCCGGTCATTGCGTTCGATGATCAATAGGGCACCCATATCTTGCTTGCTCATATGGAAACATGCCTCGGTAAGATCTTCAATCCAGCCGCCGGAACTGACGCCGGCCCGCCAGTCGTAACCTTGAAACGGGTTGACCCTTTCAAGGACCTGGCGAATTTCCGGCTGGAATAAGATAATCAAGAGAATGATCAATACCTGCCACAGGATTTGAAAAACCCATGTGGTAAGAAAAAGACCCCACGTCTGGGCAATGGTGAAG
>Ga0056107_100168_pt1 | contig 12826 bp, 13 predicted proteins | sample WorMetcrassitun2_FD_77006 | JGI IMG/M metagenome (GOLD analysis project Ga0056107, IMG submission 77006) | Marine gutless worms symbiont microbial communities from Max Planck institute for Marine Microbiology, Germany - Olavius crassitunicatus.2 ...
CGGAAAGCTCGATAAAGCCGAATTCGGCGGTTGACCATAAAATAAGCTCTTCCGAAAACCGGCTCAAATGAACCATGCATAAGCTGGCATCCGCCAAAAACTCGATAATGAAATCCCGATCCGACACCGCATCCATGCTGTTGTTCGTCACCCGGGGAAAATCAAGATGGGTCGCCACATCACCCGGGTCAATCGGATACGTGGTCCCGGCCAGCGCCGCAGCGCCAAGCGGCATCACATTGATCCGTTTCATGCTATCGTTAAATCGCTCGTGGTCCCGGGTAAACATTTCGTAATAGGCCATCACGTGGTGGGAAAAAAGTACTGGCTGGGCACGCTGGGTGTGGGTATAGCCCGGCATCACTGCATCCAAATGGCTCGCGGCCAGATCAATCAGCACGCCTCTCAAGGTATGCAACTGGCCCATGATCCCGTGGACGGCCTCCCGCAGGTACATCCTGATATCCAGTGCGACCTGATCGTTGCGGCTTCTTCCTGTATGAAGTTTGGCAGCCGTATCACCGATCAATTCCTGGAGCCGGGATTCGATGTGCATATGAATGTCTTCCAGGCTATCGGTGAACACGAATGTGCCTTCTCTGATCTCAACGCGGATACGGTTTAGCCCTTTAGTCATTAGCGCCGCGTCTTCTTTTTTGATCACACCGACTTTGGCTAACATCTGGCAATGGGAAATACTGCCGTTAATATCACAATCATAAAGACGTCGGTCTTCATCAGTAGAGGCGGTGAATGCTTCGACCCCCCTGTCAGTTTTTTCGCTAAAGCGGCCATCCCATAGTTTTTCGTTCACGAAAGTCGTATCCTTTCTTTTTCCGCCACCGCCCGGTCAACTGGCTGACGGGCCGACGGATTCACTATCCAACCTGGGCAAACACCTCATCCAGACATTTCACCAACGCATCAATTTCGGAGTGCGAAATAATCAAAGGGGGGGCAAATCGGAGAATCTTTTCCTGGACACCATTGATAAGAAACCCCTTTTCAAGGCACAATTGAACAATGGGTGCCGCCGCCGCCTTTAATCTCAACCCCAGCAGCAACCCCATTCCCCGAACATCGAGGATGATGGTATGGCGAGTCTTTAACGCTTCAAGTTGCCCTTTAAAATAATCACCGATTTTTTTACATTTATTGACGATATCTTCTTTCTCTATAATTCGAACAACGGCCAATGCCGCCGCAGTCACCAGCGGGGTCCCGCCAAAGGTGGAGGCATGGGCACCCGGTCCGAATGCCGCAGCCGTAGTCTCCGTTGCCAGCATCGCACCGATGGGCAACCCATTTCCCAGTGCCTTGGCCAGTGTCATGATATCGGGTGCCGTTTGGAAATGCGTGTGGGCAAACAGCTGTCCGGTCCGCCCCATTCCCGTCTGAATTTCATCAAAAATGAGGAGAATACAAGCGTCATCGCACAACTTCCGGACCGCCGGTAAATAATCTGTATCCGGAACCCGAATCCCGCCTTCTCCTTGTATCGGTTCCATCAAAATCGCCGCAGTTCCTGGCCCAATGGCCGCTTTTAACGCATCCATATCATTAAAGGGAACAAAATCGAACCCTTCCAAAATCGGTGAAAACCCCTTTTTTATCTTTTCCTGCCCCGTTGCCGATAGGGTAGCCATGGTGCGACCATGGAACGATTTTTCCATGGCAATGATCCGATAGCGTTCCGGCTTAACCTTGTCTTTAAAAAATTTTCGAGCCAGCTTAATCGCTGCTTCGTTGGCCTCGGCGCCGCTGTTTGCAAAAAACACCCGATCGGCAAAGCTATGATCCGTTAACCAGGCGGCCAATTCTACTTGGGGTATGGTGTAATAAAGATTGGAGGTATGAATCAGGGTAGCGGCCTGCTCGGCCACAGCTTTTGCGATTGCCGGGTGGGCGTGGCCCAGCCCGCACACGGCGATGCCTGCTATGAAATCGGTGTATGATTTTCCGGAATCATCAAAAAGTGTGCATCCGCTTCCCTTTGCAAACACAACGGGAAACCGCTGGTAGGTGGCCGTAATTACCCGGTCGGCTATCTCGATAATGGGTGAGGTTGTCATTTGTGTTGTTTCCAAATAATGGGTGTTGGTTTCCGGTAAAAAAAAGCTATGGGGTACCGGCGGCATGTTTTACAAAATATACCGGCTCAAATCCTCATCATTTTTAATGTCTTTGAGCTTGTCGTTAACGAATTCATCGTCAATCGTCACCTTGGTTTCTTCCAGATCGGGGGCATCGAATAAAATGTCTTCCAACAGATGCTCCATCAATGTATGCAGTCGACGGGCACCGATATTTTCCGTCATATTATTGACTTCCTCGGCCATGGTGGCAATCAGGTCGATGGCGCCTTCCGTAAAATCGATGGTAAGGCCTTCGGTCTTGATCAATTCCTGATACTGCAATATCAAAGCATTTTTCGGTTCGGTCAAAATTCTGACAAATTCTGATTTTCCCAGCGAATCCAATTCCACCCGGATCGGAAAACGTCCCTGCAATTCCGGGATGAGATCGCTGGGTTTTACCGTATGAAACGCACCGGAGGCAATAAACAGGATATGGTCCGTTTTGACCGGGCCGTACTTGGTTGTGACCGTCGAGCCTTCCACAATCGGCAACAGGTCCCGCTGGACCCCTTCCCTGGAAATATTCGGCCCGGTGTCACCGCTGTTACCAGCAATTTTATCAATCTCATCAAGGAAGATTATACCGGTTTGCTCGACCCGCGAAACAGCATCTTTGACAATTTTTCCCATATCCACCAGGTTTTGAGCCTCTTCCTGGGTCATAATCTCCATGGCTTCGGGGACCTTGATCTTGCGACGTTTCACATTTTTAGGCATCATTCCGCCGAGCATATCTTTAAAATTGATCCCCATCTCTTCCGTGCCGACATTGGAAAAAATTTCCACCATCGGCATGGACCGATCCGAAACATCCAGGTCAACATACCGATTATCCATCTTTCCATCCCGTAACATGGTCCGCAATTTTTCCCGGGTGGAAGATCCGGCTGACCCTGGCGATGTCACCAGTTCGATTTGAGATTCACTGCCCTCTTCGCCTTTTCGCTGCTCGCGGCCACCGGACTTTGGTAGAAGCAGGTCAAGCATCCGCTCTTCGGCGATATTAAGAGCTTTTCCCAGCATTGCTTCCTGGGCGCGAATCTTACCCTGGTTGACGGTCAACTCCACAAGGTCACGCACCATGGACTCCACGTCCCGGCCCACATATCCAACTTCGGTAAACTTTGAGGCCTCAACCTTGGAAAAAGGGGAATCAGTGAGCGAGGAAAGCCGCCGGGCGATTTCTGTTTTACCAACGCCGGTCGGGCCGATCATGATGATGTTTTTGGGTGCGATTTCATCCCGAAGCGGTGGCGGAACCTGGCGACGACGCCATCGATTTCGCAGGGCAATGGCCACTGAGCGCTTGGCTTTACCCTGTCCGATAATATATTTATCTAGTTCTTTAACAATTTTTACGGGTGTCAAATCCTGCATAATATTTTTATACCTTAGAAGTCATTTTTTCCATCGTTATGGTGTCGTTTGTATAAATACAGATGAGACCGGCAATTCGCATCGCCTCATTTACGATTTCTCCAGCATTCAAATCGGTTTTTCCTATCAGGGCCATGGCGGCGGACTGGGCGGCAACGCCCCCGGATCCAATGGCAACCACACCTTCATCCGGTTCAATGGCGTCACCGGTACCGGAAACCAAAAACATGCGATCGCCGTCGACTGCGATCATCAAGGCTTCAAGACGACGAAGATATTTATCCGTACGCCAGTCCCGGGCCAGCTCCACAGCTGATCGCGTCAGGTTTCCATTGTAACGCTCCAGTTTGGTTTCAAGCCGTTCGGATAGATTCAACGCATCCGCAGTGGCACCGGCAAACCCCACAATAATTCGATCGTTGTAAATTCTCCGGACCTTTTTCGCCCGGTGCTTGACCACATGCTCGCCCAGGGTGACCTGGCCGTCTCCGGCTACGGCTATTTCATTTTTATGGTGAACGGCTAAAATCGTTGTCATCTATTTTCCTTCCATGGTGGCGCCGCGTTGTTCCCCAGCCTATTTTCGGGGATGGGCTTTGTCGTAAGCGGCCATCAATCGGTCAATGCTCACATGCGTATACCGCTGGGTAGTCGATAGGCTCTTATGACCCAGCATTTCCTGGACAACCCGTAAGTCGGCACCGGCATCGAGCATATGGGTGGCAAAGGTATGGCGCAGCGCATGGGGCGACACCGGGATGGTCAGACCGCAATCCGCCGCAATTTTTTTTAAAATTCGATCAATGGACCGAACAGTCAACCGTTTTTTGCGGTGATTTAGAAACAAAGGACCATCCGCCACCACCCCGATCCCTGTTTCTTCGGCCAACCGGTTCCGATAAGCAAGTACTGCGGCAATTGCCGAGCGACCCAGCGGAATAATCCGTTCCTTTCGCCCCTTACCAAACACACGTGCCGTGCCCTTTTCAAAGTCCAGATTCAAAAGGTTCAACCCGGCCAGTTCCGACACCCGCAGACCACCGGAGTACATCGTTTCAAACATGGCCTGATTCCGGCTGCCCAAAAGGGTCCCCGCATCGATGGAGTCCAGCAGTCTGAACATGTCATCAACAGGTAGATAGACCGGAATGGTATGGCCTTGTTTCGGCGTCAAAATTCCATCGGCCGGGCGGCCACAATCGATACGGTTTCTTTCCAAAAATCGGAAAAACGAACGGATCGCAGACAGCTTCCGGGCAATACTGGTTTTTTTATTGTGCCGGTGCAGATACCCCAGATATCGCCGAATCGCCAGGGTATCCATCTCTTCGAGTCGGCATGCGTTCCCGGGCTGATCGGGCGTCTCACCCGATACCACAAAGTCGGCAAATGCGTTCAAATCATTTTTGTATGCCCGGCAGGTGTGGTGTGAGTACCCTTTTTCAGAAATAAGGGACTCAATAAATTGATCGATCAACGGGTATGCCAGTTCCGATTTCAACCTTCACGCCCTAGTACTTTTTCCGTTTAAAACTCAATAATCGCTTCAAGATCATACCAGTTCCCTACTTCCATAAAGGGATGCGGGTTGCGATTCCATGGTTGCCGATACAACACCGGCACCACCCCGACTTTTTCGACCTCATAACACGTCTCAAGCCGGTCCTCGACAAAATAGCGGATGCCGCGCCGGGTCAGCTCATCCGCTTTGACATCGAAAGATCCGGTGGGGACAACATTGAGCATCCCAGGATCAAGAGACAAAAGCTGTTGCAGCCAGTCGTCAACCGGTTTCGAGTGGGGGCGCGCCGTAATAAACACCAGGGGGCCGTACCGTTCCCCCAACCGTTGCAAAACATCTGCTGCACCCGCCATCGGTTCCAGAGGATCGGTATAGCGCCCGTCCTGGAGCCTGTCGATAATATCCGTCAGGGTGTCGGGATCAATATCGATACAATCGAGGAGCTTGTAACAGGTAAAGTCCTCATACTTAAGATGATCGATCCGATGGATGCTCCGGGCCACCTTGATAAACAGATTCATGGTATCCGCCACCACCCCATCGAAATCGAACGCCACTGACCGCGGATCAATCATCATGATACCTTAAAAGTAGTCAGGTCGGTGTGAAATTCATCCTATCCGGCAGCCGCCTGTCGTGAATGCTTCTTTAATCGTGAGATACGCCGGCGAAGTATTGCCGCCTTTTTTTTATCGTTTTGCCTAGCCGCTTTTTCCTTTTTTGAGCGCAGGAGACGAATTTTCTTCTTAATCTGGCGGATGGAACGAGGTGATCTACGCGGTTTGGCCTCTTCAATCCCCTTGGCTTTTTTGATGGCTGCCACAAGCTCCGGCTTATTGAGCCCATGCGCACCGGTAATGTCAGGAAGGTCTTTGGCAACATTGCGCAATTCCGTTGCAGTCATTTTCTCCAGGGGTTTTTCCTTGTCTTCTTTTTCTTTTTTTCCCATTGCTTTGCTCCATTTCAGTTCAGTCAAAATCACAAGCGGAGGCCTTACGCCTCCATCTCCGGTTCATTTAATTTTTTATTACATTTCATCGGCCACCCAATGGTGCCGATATCTGCTATAGTACTCGCTTCCGGAATGCTTGTTTAATCGCCTTGTCAATGCTGATCATTCAAGGGCATCAGGCCGCCGTTTCATGGCCGCCATCAACTTTTGCATATCCTGCCAGACCTCACGTTTTTTTTCAGGATTGCGCAACAAATAGGATGGATGAAAGGTCGGTATCAACTGGATCCCCTGGTAGTCGAAAAATTGTCCCCGCAGCCGAGAGATCGGTCTATCCGTTTTAAGCAAGGTCTGGGCAGCAAATTTTCCAAGCGCACAAATATAATCCGGCTTGATGGACCGAATTTGTTGATCCATGAAAGGTGTGCATGCGGCCACTTCATCGGGGAGCGGATTTCTATTTTTTGGCGGCCTGCACTTCACCACGTTTAAAATATACACCGCATCACGGGTCATACCGATGGCCCCGATGATTTTGGTCAACAGTTGACCCGCCGGCCCTACGAAAGGCTCTCCCTTTCGATCTTCCTCGTATCCGGGACCTTCACCGACAAACACAAGCTTGGCCGTAGGGTTACCACTACCAAATACAATCTGCCTGCGTCCTGCAGATAGATTACAACGCCGGCAATCACCCAGAGCCGCCCGAATATCGGCCAGAGATGGTGCTGATGTATCCTGGCCGGATGTCCCGGTTTTTGATGACCCAGACTTTAATAACCCAGACTTCAATAACCCGGGCTTTAACAACCCGGGTTCGCTTAATTTGGGCTTGACCAAACGGCGTTCCGACAAACCGGAATTTGTCGACTGCCCAGGAGTCGACAACCCAGGATGGGGTTGCCCCCATGCCTCCAACCGCGACAGGCTCTTCCCGGAACAATTAAATCCGGGGTATCCCCCCCGGGCCATAAGCTGGATCGTCCGCCTAACGTCATCAATGGTATCGGCCGGGTTGCTCACCGCCAACAACTTCTATTCCTTCAATAGACCTGAATTAGATCCACCCTGAGTGGGTGACACCCAAATTTTCACATGTGTCTTGAGGCTCTTTTCCAAGATATCAATTACACATGAACGTCCTGGTTTTTGGAACAATAACATGGTTTGAGGGGATTTAAATGCGCTAATCTGGTGCCAGTTGTCCTTGGCCATGTTGTTTTCAAAAAATGCAATCAGAGAACTCCTATCCACACGACCTTTCAATGCCAAAACACCAGCAGTAATACCGGCGCTTTTATATGCAAACGAGTCCTTTTTGTTCACTTTTAATTCTTTGGGAACAAGTACGTCGCCAAAGTCATAGTAAACCGGCATCGGGCCCATATCGTCCTGTACGGATGCGGTCCGGGCGCCGCTTTTATTTTTTTGAAAATAAGAACATCCGGTGGTCAGGACAAAACAACTTGTTAATACAAGGGCGAATAGAAGAACTGATTTTGTCGGCTGGCGATGGGTCATGGTTTTTCCTCCTCAATTGTGAACGGATTACATTATTTTTCCATTACGGAAATTTGATACTATCGTCTTTACGGGTTTCTTGTCAATTCGAGATTCCTAATCGTCAAAATCTCCTTCAGGCCCTTTGTCGGAACAAATTTCTTCGGCTTTTTCCCTGATTTTTTCTTCGGTCCAATCGACGGGGTCATCGATCCGTCCAACCTTGGCCCCGGGATCGTATGATCCGGTCTCAAGGATATCCGCCAGTACCAACGGTGCGGTATCTTCGCAATTTAAAACATTTACCAGCATGTTGTAGACAAAGTCTTCGACCCGTTTAACCATCCGTTCCCGGATGTCAGCCGGTTGACCCAGCAAACGGTTCTCGAAAGGCAGGTTCAGTTTTTTAAAATTACCCCCCGAAATTCCTTGATCTTTGGCAGATGCTACCATGGCGGCCCACATGTCTTCGGTGACGCCTTGATCCGGATCTTTAATGAAGTTCCCATTGTCATCCATCATGGCATTGCCATAATCATTGACCTTCACCCCCCAGGAAATCATTTGGAGGGCCGTGGCCACGTTGGCCTTGGTGGTGTGGGTCTGCCGGGCAATTTCCCTTAACCGGTCGGAACTGTTTCCCGACGTTCCATGCTGGGCACCAGAAACGGAATACGGGGCCAGGGCGTCGTGGATTTCTTTGGTCAGGTCTACCTGGATCCCCTGGCCACTGGCTTCAAGACCATGGGTCGTACCATTATTTAAAGCAATCCAGTCCGGGAAAATTCCATGTGCGTTTAACCCTTGAACGAGAAACAACGCTTCTTCCCGGGTGGACAGCCCGTCTTTTCCCTTGATTTCACCAATCTCAGTTTCAAATCCGGCCCAGTCCGGTATCTGAGAATATAGCTCGATACTGGCCAAAAGGTTCTGATCATCGGGCATATGCGAGGCATCAATGGCTATGGACGTCATTCCTGCCTCAAAAAGCGTGGGAATCTCCACTTTCGCCGGTCCAACATCTTCCGGAGTCTTGATCCCATAGTGATCCGCATGGATCGCCACCGGTATGGTGATGTTTAGCTCGTTGCAAATGGCATCTACCTGACGGGCCATATTCCAGTAATTAACCGCGCAATAGGCACTGGCACCCCCTTCGGAACGGGCGATTTCAATCATCAAGGCAGCATTGGCCCGCTGGGCGCCGCGCAGGGCTCCCCGAATGACAAATTGGTTGCGGCCATTGGCCGCCATGGTAATTGCCGCCCCTTTTTTCCGCATGGCCCGGTCGATATATTTACCGCTGACCAGCAGGGCTTTCGAATTGGGAAATAGGTGTGACACGTTGGGTGGTCGACCGACCTTTAACGCCTCATTAAATCCATCCGGATAACCGGGTAAGCTTTTCGCCATTTGGAAGCCTCCTGTTAATAATCAATATAGTATTTATTGAAAAGATAGGGGATGTTCCCATACTTTTCAAGACAAAATCGTCATCGGCGAAATAATATTCCCATCCGCCGGTCAATTTATAGGGAATCGATTGACATTTTGCTCAAAGACAGCCAGAATCAGTCAAGTTTTATGAACAATACCATGACGATGTCAATTTTTCAGCAAATAAATGATAAGGATATTTTGGCAACTGATAAACATCAGCCTCAATCAATTTCATCGCTCGTCCGGCGCATAATTACATTTTTCCAGGCGGATATCTGGCGGATCCGGTTGGCCGATCTTCCCCGCAAAAAAGCCCTTCTCATCCGACTGACCCGAATGATCTTGTTGTCGTTTCGTGGTTTTAAAGAGGATCGCTGCCAATTGAGGGCGTCTGCGCTGACCTATTACTCACTGCTTTCTATTGTGCCGGTGGTGGCAATGATTTTTGGTATTGCCAAGGGATTCGGGTTTGAAGAAACGCTCCAGGCCCAGATACTTGAGCGCTTTCCAGGGCAGGAAGAGGTCTTTAGCAGGGTATTTACCTTTGCCAAGGCCATGCTTGAAAATACCCAGGGCGGCATGATAGCCGGAATCGGGATTGTGGTTCTTTTTTGGTCTGTGATTAATTTGTTAAGCCATATCGAGCGGTCATTTAATCGCATCTGGCATGTTAAAAAATCAAGCTCCTTTGGGCGCAAATTTGCAGATTATCTGGCGTTTATGCTGCTTAGCCCGGTTTTATTTTTTCTTTCGTCAAGCACCACCGTATATATAACCACACAAATTACTCATATTACCCAGCAAGTGAGCCTGGTGGGAACTTTCTCGCCCATTATTTTCTTTTTTTTAAAATTGACACCATACGGCCTCATCTGGATCCTTTTTTCGATGGTGTATATGCTGATGCCCAACACCCGGGTCCGGTTTTCTTCCGGCATTTGGGGGGGGCGTTGTGGCCGGTACGATTTACCAGCTGGTCCAATGGGCGTACATTGCGTTCCAAGTGGGTATTGCCAAGAATAATGCAATTTACGGGAGTTTCGCCGCCCTGCCCTTGTTTCTTGTCTGGCTGAATATCAGCTGGTTGATCGTTCTTTTCGGTGCCGAGCTGGCATATTCCCATCAGAATGTCGATACCTTTGAGTTTGATACGGGTCACGCCCGAGTCAGCTACCGGGAGATGCAACTGGTCGGCTTACAGATTGCCCATCTGGTGGTCAGGCGGTTTTCGGAAAGCCTTTCACCCCTGACGATCCCCAAAATCGCCGACCGGCTTCAAATCCCCCTGAACCTGACGCGTAAAATTGTAAAAAATTTTCTGAGTACCGGTACCTTTGTAGAAATTAACAACGGGGCATCAAGAAACCCCGCTTATCAACCCGGCCTGGATACGAATCAATTGACCATTCACCATGTGGTCCAATCGCTCGACACCGTCGGCGCCGATCAAATCCCGCTGATTGACAATAGGTCGATGAAGAAACTTTCCAATGTCCTTCACGCGTTTGATCAACACGTTCATCAGCTATCGGAAAACGAGCTTTTAAAAAAGATTTAAACAGCAAACCGATACCATCGGTTCCCCTTACGGGGCGAGAGGAAAGTACACGGGTGACAGGTATTTCAAACTATACGTTTATTTCTCGATCTGATATCGATCAATTTTATTCAATAAGCCTTGCCGGGTAATGCCCAGTATACGAGCCGCCTTGGATCGATTACCTTCCGATTGTTTGAGCGCATCTGAAACCATTTTTCTTTCAAGGCGCTGGGTGGCATCCTTGAGCTTTAATTGACCTGCTTTTTCCGAGTTAGCCTGTCTGGCTGTTGTGACTATTTTTTCAGATAGATGGGCCACGCTTATCCGTTTTTCATTCACCGAGAGGACCATGGCCCTCTCAACTTCATTCTCCAATTCCCGCACATTTCCCGGCCAGTCGAACAGCGAAAGATATTTTAGGGCCCGCGGTGTAAACTCGGTTACCGGGCTTTTGAACTTTTTGTTGAACCGATTTAGAAAATAGCCGGCCAGCAGTGGGATGTCCTCTTTTCTTTCTCTTAAGGGGGGGATTACCAGGGGGAAAACATTGATTCTAAAAAACAGATCCTGGCGAAAGTGCCCATTTTTGACTTCGGCTTCCAGATCACGATTGGTGGAAGCAAGCAGCCGGATGTTGATGTCAATGGGCCTTTCGGCACCCACTGGCCGTACCTGCCCTTCTTGAAGGACCCTCAGCAATTTAACCTGCATGGCCGCAGAGGTCTCGGTAATCTCGTCTAAGAAAACCGTGCCCCCGTCCCCCATTTCAAAAAGGCCTTTTTTATTCGACAAAGCGCCGGTGAACGCCCCCCGAACGTGACCAAAAAGTTCACTTTCCAGTAGATTCTCGGCAAAGGCACCGCAATTTTCAACGACAAACGGTTTATCCTTTAAAAGCCCCATATAGTGAATCACTTTGGCGATTAACTCTTTACCGGTACCGGTTTCGCCCTGAATTAATACGGATATTTTTGTTTCGATTACCTTTTCCATCAATAAAAACAGCTTGCGCATGGCCGGACTGGATCCCACAATCCCCTGTAAATTAAACCGATCCTGGGCGTCCGACCGAAGCCTGCGGTTTTCCTGTACCAGGGAACGGGCTTGCTGCTTAAGGTCCCCATATAATCTTGCATTTTCAATGGCAATCGCAATTGTACGGGAAAGGGTTTCCAGCAATTGCCCTTCTTTTTCGGTGAATTCGCCTTTTTTCTTGTTTAACGCATAAAGAACACCGATCAACCCCCTTCGGGTCCGCAAAGGGACACAAATCATTGACCGGGTAACAAAGTTTTCCTGCAAATCAATACCTTGATAAAATCGTTCATCCTGTTCCACATCCGGAATGACCAAAGGGCGATTCTCCCTCAACACCCAGCCGGCTACCCCGACATGATCTGGAAATCGCATCCGGTTCATTTTAACAAAATCTGATTCTTTTTCGGATTCCACGGTTTTAATGAAATAGAGTTCTTTTGCCTCGGCATCGTGCAAGGCGATGGATGCGCCCTCAATCTGAAAAACAGACTTGATCTTTTGCAATATCCGCTGAAGCATTTCATCCAGTCCCCGAATCGCATGGAGTGACTGGGACAATTCATAAAACAGGGCCAGATCCTGTTTAGTCAAGGATGATTTTTTCATAACGATTTCCAGTGGATTATTTATTTGAGGTTTTTATTCTTATATCGCCAAGCGCATCGGCCTGTCAATTAAATTTACACAAATCCATATATTTGTATATTTACTTTACACAATTGGTGATGCACCGGGTTGCGATATCATCGCCTACCAGCGCACTCAAAACAACCGACAATATTAATACTCTAACTTTTCAATATGTTAACTTCGTCACCATTGTCGCTATATTCTATTTGGCATTAGTTTTGCGTATTAGATACAGTACAAGGAAGGGTTACTGATAATTCACTAATGAAGGAAGGGGGTAAAAAATGAATGCTCGAACATTTATCATTTTCTCGATCGTACCTTTGGCCGTCGGGTTGTGGGTCAGCCAAACCATAAGCGGGCAAATCAATGCCAATGCCCAACAAGCCATGTATGCCGATCTCATCGATCAAGTTATCGCCTGTTGTGATGCCAAATCGACTTTACGAAGTTCCAGGAGTGAAAAACTCCGGCAAGCAGCCGCCATCGCCTGTCTGAAATCCGCGTATTTAAAAAATTACCGGGAACAGATCATCGAGGAGATGGTGATTCGCCACATCCGGCCATCTCGGGCCCGGGTGCAGGCAGTAGGTAGTGTCAACAATTATGTGTGAAATTATACTCTGCCATATTTTTCATAAATGGCAGGTTGGCGGCAACTTTACCTATGGGTTTCGACCTCCAGTGGA
>Ga0056107_100170_pt1 | contig 12775 bp, 9 predicted proteins | sample WorMetcrassitun2_FD_77006 | JGI IMG/M metagenome (GOLD analysis project Ga0056107, IMG submission 77006) | Marine gutless worms symbiont microbial communities from Max Planck institute for Marine Microbiology, Germany - Olavius crassitunicatus.2 ...
GGCCCGCCAAAAATCAATTGATCCCGGTCATTTAAAGTGACCCCATAAGCGGAAAGCACATCCGCCACCGGTGTACCGATGCGAACAGTTGCAAGGGACTGGGAACCAGCTTTATCAATGAAGGTAATTGTTTTTCTTACCGGTACTGCGCCATCCGTATACGCTCGTCCCATAGAAGCCACCGCCTCAATGCTGAAAAAACAGACCCCGTTTTCTTCCGGGGATTGACCGGCCGGGACAGGCCTTTTCAGGAGATTGTTCATAATGAGAAGGGGGTTTCCGGCCGGGTAGTCAAGGTCAGCGGCCAGCACCTCTGCACTGATATGGCCGAACCCCTGAACACTCTCCCGGGGAACGACCAACACGATCCTTTCCACATCCGTTATCTGCCGAAGAATATCGATTCCCTTGACGACGAAAGAAAAATCGGTTTTCAGTACATACTGCCGGGTACCAATCAGTAGGTCTTCGTCCATGGCGGAAATCACAATGGTATCAATCGATTTTTCCGAATCGGCCACCGGATCGATTAGCTGGCTTAAACGCAGATTGCCAGGAACATTTGACAAATAAGTCCGGGCCGTTTCAAGACCGGGAGACGCCATATTGGCGGCAAAACCCGTATCAACTTCTTCATTATTAATAACAGTAAGGGTCACCGCGGTACAGCGACGGCCAAGATCGCCGTCATAAGGCGTAATGGATGCCACCGTACCGGCAACGGAACTAACCAATTTCCCGCCAGGCCCATCCTTGATTACAATCGGTTGCCCGCGTTTTATCCGGTTTCCGATTTTCAACATCATATCGGTCGTTTTTTCAAAGGGCGTATTAAACAGGTACGTGACTTGACCAGGCGATGAAATGTGTCGAATCTGTTGGGGGAAAGAGACGAGCCTTTCATATTTTAGCCAGGACCGAGTTAAGCCGAAAAATGAATTCTTTAGCATCGATAGGTGTTCCTTGAAATAGTAACCCTTATTAACTTAAGCCGATGTCTTAACTATTTAACGTGGCATTCGGCACAGTCCACCGGTCCTGCGCCAAATTCCTCATGGCATCCGATGCACTGACCGTGAAACGCATCGCCACTGTTGAGCATCTCGGTATCTTCGACCTCTTCTTTGTCATGGCACTCAAGACAGGAAGCCGGCAACGATTCCACCTTGCCGGGGGTGTGACACTGGCCACAAGCCCTCAGGTCGATTTCATCCTCCAGGGGGTGATGATGGCAATCCAGGCAGGAAAGTCCGTATCCGGGTTCTCCTGCGTGCGTTTTATGATCGAAAAGCACCTTACCCGTTGCACTTTTATACATCACCCGAATCGGTGTTTCCGGGATTTCGGCCGAAAAAACGGTATAGCTGATGATACCGACGAAAAGAAAAAAAATGACACTGCCGTAAGTGATTTTAATTTCCGGTTTTAAAGCCATCCGATTTCAGGTCCCCATTTGCGCTGACAAATACCGCTCGGTCACAAGCAAAATGATCTATTTCAATTTCTACCGACTGATCACCTTAATCCCAGGTGCCGATTCGAAAATGCTATATTCAAATTTAACAAAGATTATTAGCTAACATAACGCGCTATCATTTTTCAAGTGTTTTTTACTAGCGGACAGGCACCACATCGCGTGCATTGTACGATGGGACACGGCTTGGATGGACATTCACGGAGGGCTTTTTCATACTCTTTCTGGAGGAAGACCTTGCTGACACCCGAATCAATAAAATCCCACGGCAATTGCTCGCTGACGTCCCGCTTCCGGCACACAAAATAATCCGGATCGACCTTGGCCTCGGCCAATGCCCGGGACCAGTTTCCGCCATGGTGATGGGCACTTTCAAGGATATGACTTATCCGCCGGTCTCCCCTGGACAATAAGGCCTGAATGTAAGACTTGCGGGGGCTTTCGCTTCGAAAAATCACATTAGCCATCCGGCCAAGGCCTTTTCGGACCGTCATAATCTTCTTTTTCAGGCGGGCAATGTCGTCCATTGCCGCCCATTGAAACGGGGTAAACGGTTTCGGCACAAAACAATTCAGGCTAACGGTGATATTCCCCATTCGGCCCAGGCGACGGCTTTCCTCCAAAAATATTTTTTTGATGTTTGCCGTCAGCGTGATGATGGCAACCACATCGGCCTCGGTCTCTTCGGGCAACCCCACCATAAAATAGAGCTTCAAATTGACAATACCGGCGGACACCAGGGCTTTTGTACTGGTGAGGATATCCTTTTCCGTCAAGCCTTTGTTGATTACCTGCCGCATCCTTTCGGAACCGGCATCCGGCGCGATGGTTGCGGTTTGAACTCCACTATCCACCATTACCTGGATAAACGACTCTGTAAGGGTATCGGCTCGCAGCGAACTAAATGCGAGGGAAATCCCGATTTCGGATGCGTGTCGACACAACGATTCAAGACCCGGCAGGTCAGAGACCGCAGGTCCGACCAGGCCGATCCGATCAGCCACTTTTTTTCCTTCTTCCAGGCAATGAACCAGTGAAGAAATATCTCTAAAGCGGGGAGGGCGGTAGATAAAACCGGCGCTGCAAAATCGGCACCCACGCGCACAGCCGCGACCGATTTCAACGAGGAAAGGGCTATCAAATGCGGTGTGAGACGACACCACCGTGGTATGGGTGCTTAAACCGGTTAGATCGGGTACAATCATCCGTTGAACCCTTGGCGGCAACCCATCGTTTGTCGGATGAAATGCGGTCAAAGGACCATCCGGGTGATACGTCGGCCGGTAAAAACCGGGCACATAGACACCCGAAATTTTTCGGGCAGCCATTTCAAGAAAATCCGACCGGGTGATACCTTTTATATAGGACTGCATAAATGCGGGTAAAAGGACTTCGGCCTCTCCAATGAGAAACAGGTCGATATAAGGGGCCAGTGGTTCAGGGTTTAACCAGCAGGCAACCCCGCCAGCGACCACAAGGGGGTGGATGTTTCTATGTTTCGATCGCAGGGGGATGCCTGCCATATCAAGAATGGTCAGGATGTTAAGATAGTCGTTTTCAAACGATACGGAAAAAGCAACCATATCGAACTCGGACAAATGCCGGCCGGATTCCACGGTAACCACGGTGGGGTCAATCCCTTTTCGATCAGGACCCTTTCGGCCGGGTCCTTTTTTATCCGTTTCCGGTAGAAAGGCTCGTTCACAAACCACCGCATCCATGTCGTTTAACAAGCGATATACGGCTTGAAACCCGAGGTTGGTAATACCCACGGGATATGTATTGGGAAACACCAGGGCGATGGTGATCCGGTCCCGTAAAGACTTGCGGATGATGCCGATTTCATGCCGCCGGTCGCGTTGTTGGGGGTGATTACCGGTTTTTAATTTCATGACGTCATCCGTGATCACTCCCGAACCGATTTTACCCCATCAATTCGATGGTTAATCGGCACTTCGCCGTAAGAAAGTCGGGATCTCAAGGTCGTCCTGATCAATAACCAGGCCATAATTTCGCCGGACCTTTCCGCCTTGTTCTTCGACGATAACCTCTTGTGGTGCGATCTCTCCATTGCTGTCCGCCCGAATTTTGTTTTTTAGATCTTCGGGTGTAACATCGCGAACTTTTCCGCGGGGTTCAAATTTTTTGACCACACTACCCGGATATTTTTCTTCTTCAACCTTATCGGCCGTATCATCTTCTCCGATACCGGTAGCAATAACGGTTACCCGCATTTCATCACCGACCTGATCATCGATCACTGCGCCCCAGATGATCTCGGCATCATCGCCCACTTCCTCATGGATCCGCTCCGAAGCCTCGGTCATCTCTTCCATGGTTAAGTCACTATTGCAAGTAATATTCATCAACACGCCCCTGGCGCCGGAGATAGAGATATCCTCTAAAAGCGGATGGGAGATTGCCTTACTCGCCGCTTCCATTGCCCGATTTTCGCCGCTGGCCATCCCGATCCCCATAATGGCCATGCCGGCCTTGGACATCGTCGTTTTAATATCGGCGAAATCAAGGTTTACCAATCCAGGCATCATTATCAGATCGGTGATCCCTTTGACCGAATGAAGCAGAATTTCGTCCGCCTTCTTAAACATGTCTACCAAGCGAGCGTTGCGGGGGGCAAGGCCCCGTAACCGATCGTTTGGAATGGTGATCACTGTATCGGCTACTTTCTTCAACTCCGTGATACCCGCCTCCGCCATATCATTGCGCTTGCGACCTTCAAAGGAAAACGGTTTGGTAATCACCGCCACTGTCAACGCGCCAAGCGATTTACAAATTTCAGCCACAACCGGTGCCGCGCCGGTACCGGTTCCCCCGCCAAATCCGGCGGTAACGAATACCATATGGCTGTCATCAAGCAACTGTGTCAGTTCTTCGTGAGATTCAAGGGCCGCTTCCCTGCCCTGGTTGGGATTGGCACCGGCCCCCAACCCTTCGGTGAGCTGTTGGCCCAATTGAATCTTGGTGGTGGCCTTGGACACCTCCAGCGACTGGGCATCGGTATTGGCCGCAATAAACTGGACCCCGACCAGATTGGAATCAATCATGTTATTGATCGCATTCCCACCGGCACCGCCCACGCCAATCACCTTGATTTTAGCAACTGATTCTTTTTCCACATACGTAAACATCGGCTTCCACCTCCCTTGTTTAGTTGTTCCTAAAAAAATTACACCTTTAAAATTAGATCACATCCTTGAACCATCGTTTCATCTGCGCCATCACTTTTTTGAAAATATGCTTATCGCGAATCCTGAATCCTGCCTTTTTCCGAACTTGCCCGGCACCAAAAACCACCAGTCCGACCCCAGTGGCATAGATAGGGTTGTTAACCATATCGGTTAATCCGGTAACGCCGGATGGTTTGCCGATCCGCGTGGGAACCTTAAACACCGATTCGGCCACCTCATTGGACCCCTCTACCAGGGAACCCCCGCCGGTAAGAACCATTCCCGCGTTCAGGCAGTGGGACAATTCGCGGCTATCGATCTCCCGCTGGACCAGATTGAAAATTTCCTCCATGCGGGGTTCAATTATTTCCCCCAGAATCTGGCGGGGAAGTTTTCGGGGGGGGCGCCCGCCCAATCCCGGGACTTCGAGCATCTCTTCCGGCCCGATATTTTGTAAAATGCAGCACCCGAATTTCTCTTTAATTTTTACGGCTTCGGCAATGGGTGCCCGCAAACCAATGGCGATATCGTTGGTAAAATTATCGCCTCCCAGCGCCAGCACAAAGGTATGAATAATATTTTTCCCTTTGAAAATGGCCAGATCGGTGGTTCCCCCGCCAATATCAATCAAGGCGACGCCCAGTTCTTTTTCTTCTTCGGACAACACCGCCCGGCCGGACGCCAGTGATTCAAGAACGATTTCACTCACATCCAAACCGGCACGATTGGCACATTTAACAATATTTCGGGCCGATGTGACGGCACCGGTAACAATATGGATTCGGGCTTCCAGGCGAACACCGGACATGCCGATGGGGTTTTGAATACCATCCTGGTTATCTACGATGTATTCCTGAGGCAATACATGAATCACTTCCCGTTCCATGGGAATCGCCACAGCCCTTGCGGCCTCAATGACCCGGTCCACATCCTCCTGGATAATTTCTCTACCCTTTACGGCAACGATTCCCCGGCTGTTAAACCCGGTGATATGGCCACCGGCGATACCAGTATAAACCGAGGAAATATCACAGCCGGCCATCTGTTCCGCCTCATCCACGGCCTTTTTAATAGACTCGACCGTCGATTCGATATTCACGACCACCCCTTTACGCAATCCCTCAGACGGATGGGTGCCGATACCGATAATATTGACCTCTCCGGGCAGAGATTCTCCCACCACACAGCAAATCTTGGTGGTACCGATATCCAACCCAACGATAACGTCTCCGCGCCCCTGCATGTTAAATCTCCTTCCCGGTCTTTTGGGTGAGTTCAGCCTTTACATTTAAGACAATTCGCTCCGGGTTATTTAAATCGATCCAGTCGGCATTTAATGTTTCCGGATGGTCGTTAAGGTAAGTTAATACCTGTGCCAACACTTTATACTTGGCCGGATAGCTCGCGTATCCCATCCGGATGGCCAGTGATTGATCAAAGGCAAACAGGGTCAGGCCAATTTCACGATCCACGTGAAGTTCTCGCAACATGGGATTTGGAATAACACAATTGGGCTCACTTCCCAGTTGTAACACCGATAAAACCGCGGAAAAGGGCGGATCCACCTGGTGGTCGGAAACATTTAAATCTGCATAGGTCAAACCGGTAATGACCGGCAGGTTTTTAACATCCGCGGCATTTGCATTTTTGAAGATATCCCCTTGGGTGTTGATGACAAACTTTCGTCCCAAGTCAACAACGGCCAGGGATACCTGTTCGGTAATGTTTAACACCAGGCCATCGGGCAATTGTCGCCGTAAGTCGACTTCGGCAATCCAGGGATGTGCCATCAACCGATCCCGGGTTAAAGCCAGATTGACCGATAGAATATTATCTCCCGGGTGGATACGAGCCCGTTCTAAAACCTGGGATTCGGTCAACCGGTTGAGTCCATTAACCTGGATTGTGGTCGCACTGAAAAATTGACATTGGGTCACAAAATCGTAGCCGGTCATGAGGGAAAAGCTCAATATCACTACCCCCAACAGGCCGGTCACCATCAGGGCGCCCCGGCGCATCATTTTTCCCAAACGTCCCACTTTTTTTCTTTTACGAATTTTCCGACGTGGCTTAAACCGATTATGACGCATGATTCGATTCTCCGACAATGATCACTTCGCGTTCCAGTTGAATGCCAAATTGGGCGGCAATACGATTTTCGACTATTTCCGCTAAATCAAGGATATCAGCGGCACATGCCCGGCCCCGATTGATTATAAAATTACCATGCTGCATCGATACTTGTGCATCACCGACCTGTTTTCCCTTTAACCCGGCCTGATCGATTAACTTCCCGGCCGGCGGGCCGGACGGTGGATTTTTAAAAAAACACCCAGCGCTGTCGACCCCAAGGGGCTGAGACTCTCGCCGCACTGCTTTGATTTTCCGGGCGTCTAATTCGAGCTGCCCGGCATCGACCCGCTCAAGCGTAAAAACGCCTTCTATGATGATGGCGCAGGGCAAGCTATCGGATGTGTCGGATGCAGGCAACGTCAGCCGCCGATAACCGAATTTCAACGCCTTTTTTTCGATCCGCTGGATTCGCCCCGTGGGCCAAAGAACCGAAATAGATGTCAGCACATCCTGAATTGATCCGGCAGCCGTACCGGCGTTCATCACCATCGCGCCACCCACCGAACCGGGAATGCCCAAAGCAAAGCCAAACCCTTTAATCCCGCGATCAATGGTGTAGCGACAGAGGGCGGCAAGCCGCGTGCCGGCCTTGACCGACAACTCAACCGGAGTCGCACCGGGCGCCGCTTCCACAATTCCTTTAAAGTGCCCCCCGAGAACAATAACGATCCCCTTAAACCCACCATCCTTGACGAGCAGATTGCTTCCGCCGCCGACCACCAGCCAGGGAATCGATCGATGGTCGGCACCTGAAACAAGTGCCTTCAAGGTCTCAATATCCGTTGGTTTTACCAGCGCATCAGCCGGGCCACCCACACCAAATGTGGTATACCGCCGCATTGACACATTGAACTCAACCTGCCCGCCCATTAAATCGGCCAGCCAGGATCGATCAGCCGGTCCCAGGGTGAAAACGGCTGTTGAGTCATTGTTGATTGCGGCACAACTGATCATTTACGATACCCTTTCCAGCAACATCTCGCCGACCTTATAAACATCGCCCGCACCTAAGGTGAGGACCAAGTCCTTTGGGGCCACAATATCGAGCAGGGACGAAACGGCCCCTTTCTTGTTCATCGCATATCGTATATTCTTATGCCCGTGGCGCCGAATCTCCTCGTAGAGACCCTTTCCCGTAACGCCTTCAATCGATTTTTCACTGGCCGCGTAAATCGGTAAAACAATCATGACATCCGATTGATAAAATGATCGGGAAAACTCATCAAACAATGCCTTTGTACGGGAGTAGCGATGGGGCTGAAAAACAACCACAACCCGTCGATCAGGCCAGCTCGTTCGGATGGCTGATAAAGTCGTCTGAATTTCCGAAGGGTGGTGTCCGTAATCGTCAACGACCGTAATCCCATTAATCTCACCCTTGATTTCCATGCGACGCCCGACACCGGGCACTGTTTCCAGCGCTGCCTTGATCGTGTCAAAGGAAATGTCGAGTTCCAGACCAACGGCGATGCTAGCAAGGGCATTCAGGACACTGTGCTGTCCGGCACAATTGAGCAAAATCTGGCCATACATGCCCCTTGGCCCCGAGACGGTAAACCGGGTTTTTAATCCTTCAAACTGAATATCCGTGGCTTGAATATCGGCCTGATTGCTCGTTCCATAAGTGATGAATCGTTTTTCAATTTTCGGGATCAGGTCCTGAACAGATTCATTATCCAGACAGAGGATCGATGCCCCGTAAAACGGCACCCGATTGGTGAACGTTAAAAAGGCCGCTTTGATTTCATCAAGGTCTCCATAAAAGTCTAGATGCTCCCGGTCAATATTGGTCACCACGGCCAGGGTGGGGGTAAACTTCAGAAAAGAACCGTCACTTTCATCTGCTTCTGCAACGAGAAAATCACCACGCCCCAAAACCGCATTGGTACCCAGGCCCATTAATTTCCCACCGATCACGATGGTCGGATCTAAATTCCCCGCCCCCAGGATTGCTGCCACAAGGGAGGTGGTGGACGTCTTGCCATGAGCCCCGGCGATGGCGACGCTGTATTTCAACCGCATCAACTCCGCCAGCATTTCAGCCCGGGGGATCACCGGAATGGCCGCCTTTCTGGCCGCCATCACTTCCGGATTGTCTTCTGCCACCGCCGATGAGGTCACCACCACATCGGCGCCTTCAATATTTTCAGACGCATGTCCCTGGTAAATAACCCCGCCCAATCGCGTCAGATTTTCAGTGATATCCGTTGCGACCAGATCCGATCCGGAAACCCGATATTTGAGGTTCAACAATAATTCGACAATACCGCTCATACCGATGCCGCCGATGCCGACAAAGTGAATATGATATTTTTTCTGATACATTTTTTAGTTTCTACTTCCGATCATTTTTTTAAAAACCCTGGGATTTTCGTTTTCCCCTTACAGTCGAGAGCCCCAAAAACAACATCGCCAGCAACTGTTTTTTCTTAAGCACCGTCAGACAATCGTTCACGATTTCTTCAGCCGCATGGGGGCGGCCGAACCGTTTCGCCTGTTTTGCCATATAAGTTAAGGCCTGCGGATTGGCCAGATAGTACCGGATTAACCGGGCGACCGCCTGACCACTCAGATCCTTATCAAGGATCATTCCTGCCGCACCGGCCTTGACCAGTGCCCGGGCGTTTAATTCCTGGTGATTGTCCGCTGCAAACGGATACGGAACAAAAATACACCCCTTTTCAAGGACAGCCGCCTCAGCCACTGTGGTTGCACCAGCCCGGCAAATCAACAAATCAGCCTGGGCATACTGCCGCTCAATATCGGAAAAAAAAGGGGCTACCCGGCATGCCACATCATATTTGGCATATGTGGTTTTTATATCCATCTCGTCCGCTTTTCCGGTCTGATGAATAAAAAATATCCCCGTTACGTTTTTCAAATCATCAAGGGCCGAAGCAATGGCCATGTTAATGCTATGCGCCCCCTGACTGCCCCCCAGCACCAGGACCGTCAGCCGCGGTGCTTTTGTATTGACGGTATGTGGTTTCAGACCAGCCACTGCCAATACCTTGCTGAGGACCGGGTTGCCGGACAAAAAAATCTTTTTAGAATCCCCGGGCATCTTTGTATTTTCAAACGATACATAAATCCGGGAAGCCAACCGGGCCAGCAGGCGATTGGTCATCCCAGGTAAAATGTTTTGCTCATGAATAACGATACGAACACCCAGTAACCACGCGCCGATGGCCACGGGTGCTGCGGAGTAGCCGCCGACGCCCACCACCAGGTCCGCTTTAAATCGCTGCATTTTTCTTGTTGCATGATAAACCGACCAAGGGAAAACCGCCATGGCCACCAGCTTGGCCCAAATCGTTTTGCCCTTAAGCGGCTGGACAAATATGGATTCATGATCAAATTCCTTTTCAGCTAAAATCGATTTTTCAAATGGCCGATCAGTACCAATAAACAGCACCCGGCAATCCGATATTTTCTCTATAAATGCCTCGGCAATGGCAATTCCGGGGAATAAGTGCCCCCCGGTACCCCCACCGGCGATTACGACGCGGAGTCTATCTTGTGTCGATGGCATTTTTTTCTTTTCCATTACCTGCTCTTTAATTATCTTCGAACCACTGACTCAGGTCCTCCAATATTCATCAATATGCCCACCGAAGCCATACTGACCACCAATGATGTGCCACCATAACTCAAAAACGGCAGCGGCAGCCCTTTGGGTGGTACCAAACCCAGGGTGACCCCCATATTGATGCATACCTGAAGCGCCATTGCAGCTGTCAGCCCGATGGCGACAAGTGCCCCGAAAGAATCGCTGCAATTTCTGGCAATCCCGATTCCCCGCCAAATAATGATACCGTACAGCACCACAATAATCGTGACCCCCACCAGACCGATCTCTTCGCCAATGACCGAAAAAATAAAATCAGTATGGGGCTCTGGCAGGAAAAACAGTTTCTGGTAGCCGTGCCCCAGTCCCGTTCCCACCAGGCCGCCGGTACCAAACGCCATTTGGGAATGCACCACCTGGTATCCCTGGTCGGCGGCGTATGCCCACGGGTTCAAAAAGCTGACCAGGCGGGCCATCCGATACGGTGCACTAATGAGAAAATAGACCAACCCCGCCAATATAAAGGGTAGGGGTACCAGGAGATGAGGTATCCGTACCCCGCCTGCAAACATCATGATCCAGGTAAGTGCCGTCAAAATAGCCACTGACCCAAAATCAGGCTCCAGTCCGATCAATATGGCCAAAACCGCCAAAACAAGGACATGGGGAACAAAACCGACGGCAAAGCCATCTAGTTTATCCTGTTTTTTGGTCAAGGAATACGCGAGGTAAATGACCATTGCCAGGCGTGCCACTTCAGAAGGCTGGAACTGCAACCCGGCGATTGACAACCATCTGGCAGATCCACCGGCCGTAACGCCAAACCCCGGAAGCAATACCAGGACCAAAAGTCCGATGGCCGTAAAAAGCAACGGATAAACCGCATAGCGATAAATCCAATAGGGAAAATGGAGGCAAAAAACCATGGCACCCATACCGATCAGGGAGAAAACCGCCTGACGCTTAAGGTAAAAATACCCATGCCCATGCGCTGTTAATGATAATTCCGAGCTGGCGCTGTACACCATGACCACCCCCAGCCCCACGAGGGAAAGCATGGCAAAAAGCAAGGTCGGATCGTATATCAATCGCTTGCTTTTCTTTTTTTTAAATATTGAGCGCGCGGTCATATTAATTGTTCCACCTGCCGGCGAAAATCGTTTCCCCGGGCCGCATAATTTTCATATTGATCAAAACTGGCACATCCTGGTGACAGGAGCACTACGTCATTTGGTGCGGCGATTTCACTTGCCATTTTCACGGCATCTACCATATTTTCAACTTGCGCAATCGCCACATGATCCTTCAGGGCACTGGAAATGACGGCTGCCGCGTCACCCATGACGATCAAGCACCTTACTTTTTCTGACACCAACGGGATCAAGGATGAAAAATCGCCCCCTTTGTCCTTTCCCCCCATGATGAGAACCAGGGTCTCAAGCGAAGCCAATGCCCGGGCCACGGCATTGATATTGGTGCCCTTGGAATCGTTGACATACAACACGTCTTTGAAAGCAGCGATCGGTTCCATTCGATGGGGCAGCCCGTCAAAGTTTTCTAACGCACGGCGAATCCCGTCCACTGTTCCACCGGCAGCCAGGGTGGCCAGGCTTGCCGCGGCAATATTTTCACGCTGATGGTCGCCCACCAACCGAACATGATTTAAATCAATCCAGTATTCCCGGTTGTTTCTGCGAATTAATATCGCCTGGTCCGTTACTGCCGCGCCGTGTTTAAAATCCGGCGGCGCTTGTCCCGCCCGGTAAAAGGGAAGGCGCTGACATTGCCGGTTTTCAATTAAGGGGGCAATCATGTCGTCATTACCCAGGTAAATCGCCGTATCGTCTGGCCTTTGATTTTCAAATATCCGCCCCTTTGACCGGGCATACGCATTAAAATCCGGATATCGATCCAGATGATCGGGCGTTATATTCAGCAGCACCGATACCCGCGGTCGAAAGGTTTCGATGGTATCCAGTTGAAAGCTGCTGACCTCTGCCACCACAATATCAGCCGGCTTTTCAATTTCCGGATATTCGATAAGCGGCCTGCCAATGTTCCCGCCTACAAATGTTTTTTTTCCTGACGCCACCAGCATTTCACCAATCAACGTCGTCGTGGTGGTCTTCCCGTTGGTACCGGTGACGGCCACAATCGGTTCTTTGATAAAACGCGATGCCAGTTCAATTTCACCGAGTATCGGAATATTTAAATCCCTTGCCGGTGTCAGCGGCGGCAAGGTATGGGGCACCCCGGGACTTAAGCAGATCAGATCTGCCTGTTCAAATATATCCATCCGATGCCCACCGATCATCGTATCGATTCCTTGTGCGTTGAGTTGTTGTTCAATTTTTCTCAAATGCGCGTTATCCCCTGCATCGTTTACCGTTACCCGTGCACCCTGATTCTTTA
>Ga0056107_100171_pt1 | contig 12751 bp, 14 predicted proteins | sample WorMetcrassitun2_FD_77006 | JGI IMG/M metagenome (GOLD analysis project Ga0056107, IMG submission 77006) | Marine gutless worms symbiont microbial communities from Max Planck institute for Marine Microbiology, Germany - Olavius crassitunicatus.2 ...
ATGCCAAAGCTGCAGCTTTGGCATTCTTGGAAAACACTGAGCTAGATACGCGTCAAATCGTGGAAAAATCACTCAATATTGCCGCAGATATTTGTATTTATACAAATCGGGCGCTGACAATTGAAGAGTTAAAAGAGTAAATATGTCAATAAAGAACAAATCGATGCAAGAACTTACTCCGCAACAAATAGTGAGTGAGCTGAACAAGCATATTATCGGACAACAAGCTGCAAAACGTGCTGTGGCTATAGCATTAAGAAATCGCTGGCGTAGGACGCAGGTTGATGAAGAGCTCCGCAACGAGGTTACACCAAAGAATATTTTAATGATTGGGCCAACTGGTGTTGGTAAGACAGAGATAGCACGTCGATTGGCAAGACTAGCCAATACTCCATTTATCAAGGTTGAGGCAACTAAATTTACTGAAGTAGGTTACGTTGGTAGAGATGTAGAATCGATTGTAAGAGATTTGGCAGATGTCGCTGTCAAAATGGCTCGTGAAGTTGAGTTAGAAAAAGTGCGGAGTAGGGCAGAGGGCGAGGCAGAAGATCAAGTGCTTGATATCCTGCTTCCCGCGCCAAAGACCTTTGGGAACGATGAAGATGAAGAACAGAGAAGCGGTACCAGGGACAAATTTCGCAAGATGCTTCGTGAGGGGAAGCTTGATGATGATGAAGTCGAGATTGAACTAAATGTACCTGCTATCGGCGTTGAAATTATGACGCCACCCGGAATGGAAGAGATGGCTGGGCAGTTACAAAACATGTTTCAAAATATTGGTCCTGACAAGAAGCGAACACGGAAGTTACGAATAAAAGAGGCGTTAAAACTACTTACCGAGGAAGAAGCGGCGAAACTAATCAATGAAGATGATATTAAACTACGCTCTTTGGAAAGCCTGGAGCAGCATGGCTTGGTTTTCCTGGATGAAATCGACAAGGTTATACGCAGAGCTGAGAGTGGTGGTCAGGATATATCGCGTGAGGGAGTGCAGCGGGATCTGCTGCCCTTGGTAGAAGGTTGCACAATCTCAACAAAACATGGCATGGTGAAAACTGATCATATTTTGTTTATCGCATCCGGGGCATTTCACCTTTCCAAACCATCTGATTTAATCCCGGAGCTACAGGGAAGATTACCCATCAGGGTCGAGCTCAACGCCTTAAGCGTCGACGATTTTAAACGCATATTGACGGAGCCGGATGCTTCGTTAACCGAACAATATTCAGCTTTGATGGAGACAGAAGGTGTTGATCTGGAATATAGCGAAGATGGCATTACCAAAATTGCAGAGATTGCATGGCATGTTAATGAAGCTACAGAAAATATAGGTGCAAGGCGATTGCATACTGTTATGGAGAGATTGCTGGAAGTGTTATCGTTTGATTCACCTGAGATGAATGGTGAAAAGGTTATTATCGATGCAAACTATGTCAACGAACACTTGACTGAATTAGTACAAGATGAAGATTTAACGCGATACATTTTGTAAAGTTTCTCATTAATTATGAGAAGCGAGACTGGACTTGACAGGATAGTTAGCGAAAGTTCAGTTTATTGAATAATGAAGAACGAGTTTTAGGAAAATGTCTGAAGCGGAACCAACACCTACGTCAATTAACCTTCACAGGAAGTCGCGTATGCTGTCCATCTCTTTTGATGACGGTTCAGCCTTTGATCTGCCCTGTGAATACCTGAGGGTTTATTCGCCATCAGCGGAAGTCAGGGGGCATGGGCCTGGACAGGAAACATTACAAATCGGCAAGGAAGAGGTAAATATAAATGAGGTTGAGCAAGTTGGTCGCTATGCTGTGAAGCTAGTTTTTAGCGATGGACACGATAGTGGCATGTATAGCTGGGAATATTTGTACGAGCTTGGTATGAATCAAAGTTCATATTGGCAGGATTATCTGAGTCGACTAGAGAAGGCAGGGCATAGAAGCAAAGAGTCATGAATGACATCACAATAACTGATTTCGGTTATCAGAGAGTTACGCCGGAAGAAAAAACTCGACGTGTTAAAGAGGTTTTTAACTCTGCTGCTCTGAACTACGATCTGATGAATGATCTGATGTCTTTTGGAGTACATCGATTGTGGAAGAGATTTACGCTACATATTTCTCAGGTAAGGCAGGGTGAGCGTGTGCTAGACCTTGCAGGTGGAACAGGAGACATGACCTATCTATTCAGGCAGCGAGTAGGTGATGAAGGCGGAGTAGTTATTTGTGACCTGAATGCAGTCATGCTAAATGAGGGTAAAAATCGATTAATAAACAGGGGAATTGTTTCAAGAGTTGATTTTGTTCAAGCAAATGCAGAAAACTTACCATTTGATAGCAAGTCGTTTTCTTGCATTTGTATTGCGTTTGGCCTTAGGAATGTAACAGACAAAGATAAAGCATTAGTGTCGATGTTTGACAAATTGAGCTATGGAGGCAGGGTAATAATATTGGAATTTTCAAAGATAGTACCTCAATTTTTAAAAGAAATATATGATAAATATTCCTTTAAAGTTATCCCTTTCATTGGCAAGGTGTTAACAAGTGATAAGGAGAGCTACCAATATTTAGTAGAATCAATTCGAACTCATCCCGATCAAGAAAAACTGAAGTTAATGATGGAGACGGCAGGGTTTTCCAGTGTGTCATATCACAATCTCAATGGTGGGATTGTCGCTATTCATAAGGGTTACAAATTGTGATAATGTCCTGTTAATGCTGATTGAGCACAGGATAGTAGCGGATACCTTAGCCAGTTCTATATAAGAACTATGATAGATATATTTCTAAGCAAGATCGAAGCAATAATCAATCGAATACTGTTCTTGGATCCCGATACACTTGCTGATCTTGAAACGTTGACTGACAAAGTATTTTATATGTTTCCGGGCCATGAAAACTTTCATTTTAGAAAAACACACAATGGAAATGTTGATGTCAAGGTAAGAGGAACATCTTCTAATATGTTCCTCTACTGGCTGTCAGCGAAAAAAAGCGGCACTTCTTCTGAAGGCGAAATGGAGATCATTGGTGACATTGCATTAGTTCAACATTTTCAGTCAATACTGAAGAAGATTAAATTTAATTGGGAAGAGTATTTATCTCACCGGATAGGCGATACGCTGGCATATAAAATGGCTAATATTTTTAGAGACAGCGTGAAGTTTATAAAAAAATCTAAACGGAGCCTGGAATTTGAAGTGAGTGAATATTTCCACAATGAAAACGGACTACTTCCCGAGCAGTCCGAAGTTGATGCCTATATTAATCAAATTGATAATCTACGGAATGATATTGACCGATTGGAAACCAAAATAAGCAAACTGAACAGTGTATCGCTAACGGATAAATAGTTAATGCTTACGATCGGTCAAATATTTAGATTACTGTATATTCAACGAGTCCTGTTTAGATACAGGCTTGATGAGTTTGTATTTGATGCACCACATCTCAAATCCCTGAAATATTTATTTTATTTGCTTCCATGGAATTGGGTGCAAAGGGAATACGGTACCAGAGCAAAGCGCCTTCGCTTAGCAATTGAGGGACTTGGACCAATCTATGTTAAACTGGGCCAAATCCTATCTACCAGAAGAGATTTACTGCCAAGTGATATCGCCGACGAATTAGCAAGACTCCAGGATAGCGTTCCACCATTTCAAGGTATTGAAGCACGCCTTATTATTGAACGAGTTTATAGAAAAAGATTAGATGAAATCTTTCTGGAATTTGATGAAGCTGCTCTGGCCTCCGCATCGATTGCACAGGTGCATGCAGCAAAACTTAAAAACGGAAAACAAGTTGTCGTAAAAGTTATCCGGCCGGGAATAGAGAAGAATATTAGTGAAGATTTAGGCTTACTTAAGTTTTTAGCAGAAAAGATGGAGCTGTATTTTTCAAAAAGTAGTTCATTGCGTCTAGCAGGTGTTGTTGATGAATTTGAAAAAACATTGTGTGCCGAGTTGAACCTTATACGCGAAGCGGCTAATGGCGCGCAACTACGAAGAAATTTTGAGGATGAAGATAGTTATTACGTTCCGGAAATTGAATGGGAGTATACAAGGCAGAACGTGCTGGTTATGGAGAGGGTATTTGGTATTCCTGTTAATGATATAGAGGGTCTGCAGAAAGCCGGAATTGACCTTAAATGGCTAGCAGAATATGGCGTAGAGATATTTTTTAAACAAGGATTCCGCGACAGTTTCTTTCATGCTGATATGCATCCAGGAAATATTTTTATTGCGGAACCTGAAGCGGGCAAACCGCCCAAGGTAATGGTGGTCGATTTTGGCATTATGAGTTCATTAACAGAATTCGATCAACGTTATTTAGCAGAAAACTTTCTCGCATTTCTTAATAGAGACTATCAAATGGTGGCAAAGTTGCACGTTGAGTCTGGCTGGATCCCACCAGGAACACGAGTAGATGAATTTGAGTTTGCTATTCGAACGGTTTGCGAACCCTTGTTCGATCGCTCCATGAAAGAGATCTCTTTTGGCGACTTGCTGCTACGCTTACTCCAGACTGCACAAAGGTTTAACATGATTATATTGCCTCAATTGATATTGTTGCAGAAAACTATTGTTAATATAGAAGGTATTGGTCGTCAGCTTTACCCCGATTTGAATCTATGGAAAACAGCCAGGCCTCAATTAGAGCGCTGGATGAGCGAACGGATTGGAATACATGGTATGGTGAAAAGAATCAAAAAGAATCTTCCATATTGGATTGATCGTCTTCCAGGTTTACCTAATAAGATAATTGATCTGGTTGAACATGCTGGAGAAGGAAAGTTACAGATAGAGAACAATTCAAAGAATATTCAGGAATTACATAAGGAGTTGAAGTTGTATAGCAGGCGTACTGTCATGGCGCTAATTGGTTCGGGAACGGTATTAAGTGCAACACTTATTTACGGTCTGCATGACTCAACAAAGTCGCTTTTTGTTGGTGCTCTACTGACATTATGGATTACTGGTTTAGTGGGTTGTATTTTCTTGACTCTGGCGATCCGAGAGTCGCGGAATTAATAATTATTTAACAGCATTTATAATTTTCTTACATTGCTTGTCTCAGTGCCTACCCTGGGTTTATTTAGCCGATGCAACTAGTTAAATTTCGTTAGCACTCAATTTGGTATTAACGCATGACGCTTGCCAGTGTCGTAACGAACCATGAACATTTCTGTGAGACTAACAAGCTTTACATCATATTTATCCAGTTCCTATAATTCTCTGGTTAAAAAGCAATTGTCTCTTGGCGGGGGTGTCCAATAGCAATTGCATTCCCTCTATATTTCGCAAGTTCTATTAGTTCATTAAACCGGTTTCGGATGTAACTACTGTTTTGTTGATTATCAAGAAAAATATCTCGCTTTAAGTAAGGAATACTCTTTTCCCTTACTATCATGCTGGCAACACTTTGTTCGCTAGTAACACTATCAGTATAAAATAAGCTGTTGCATTAAGTGACTCCATCAACCATCCCATATATCCGGGATGTCTAGTAAGTAAACTTCCCATGCGATTATTAACGCCGATAGTTTCAAGAAGTGATTGAAGATTTCTATCCAAGATCCGTAAAAATTGTTGGCGAGTCATATTCATGATTAAGGCGCCAGGTTCCGAGATATCTATTTTTATCCAGCACGGTTGTTCCATCCATAGGCAAGTGTAAGAGCGCAACTTTGCCACGCTCGCTGACTAGCCAATTTTGACATATGCTTGGCGTGGGGAGCGTGTGGCATAATTACGTAAGCCAGTGATTATGGGATCGCAATTGCCCGCAGATCTTCACGTTTATGATAGCCAATACCATCAATTATGATGCTTATGACCGGAGCAGCTCCTACTTCATTAGCGCACGCCGTGCCGAGAGAAAACCAAAACAAGCTAAGGTAGTAATAGTTATTTGTTTTGTTTTTAATCTCCATAAACCAGTTTAGCCAGAATTAAATTGTAGTATTGATATACCTTTTAACACATTGAGAGCTTCATATAGTACATAGTCGGTGATAGCAAGGGATTTTATTTCGCCAGGCTGATTTCCAAGTGTATCATTTGCTTCAGCAGGTGTTTCCTGTTTCTCATTCTTCAGATAACCATTTAAATTTACCTCTTTTATTGATGTGGATTCATCACCACTTTCCTCAACTTTTAGCTCTTCAACAATAATATCCGGCGTGATCCCCAATGCTTGAATAGAGCGTCCTGACGGAGTGTAGTAGCGGGCTGTAGTTAACTTTAATGCTGATTCGTTTGGCATTGGTAGGATCGTTTGAACCGAGCCCTTACCAAAAGTTTGCTGTCCCATAATGATGGCACGCTTATGATCTTGAAGTGCCCCTGCCACAATCTCTGACGCAGAAGCCGAACCGGCATTAACAAGCACGATGATTGGTACTTCATCGATCAAATCTGTAGGTTTGGCACTAAACTCTAGTTTAGAGTCATTCACGCGGCCTTCCATATACACTATCAAGCCTTCTTCCAGAAAAAAATCTGATACTGATACGGCAGCGCTGAGTATGCCTCCTGGATTATTTCGTAAATCAAGAACCAACCCCTTAAGTGAACTATTACTTTCTTTCTTGAGTTTTTCTAAATCTTTTCTAACATTTTCTGGAGTGTTGACCTGAAAATTAGATATTCGCAGGTACCCATAACCTGGTTCCAAAGCCATGTTTCTGACGCTCCTTACCTTAATTATGTCCCTTACAACGACTATCTTGAATGGTTTTTTTCCCCCATTTTTGCGAACTACCGTCAGGGTAATCGAGGAGCCAGGTTTGCCGCGCATAAGATTGATAGATTCATTTAACGGCATGCCTCTTATCGACGCGTCGTCCAGTCTAATGATCAAATCGCCAGCCTTGACTCCCGCTTTATCTGCGGGTGTATCATCTATTGGTGAAATAACTTTAACAAATCCATTTTCCATGCTAACCTCCATACCAAGCCCGCCAAATTCACCTGAAGTACCTTCCTGTAAGTCTAGATAGGCCTTCTTATCCAGATAGGCTGAGTGTGGATCAAGTCCTTCCAGCATCCCTTGGACAGCATTTTCCAGAAGTTTACGATCTTTCACACCTTCAACATAATTGTTCTTGATCTTAGCAAAAATTTCTGTGAATGTTCTGAGTTCGTCGAAAGGCAGCGTCTCAACGGCTATATCGCCAGATTCATCAATGGCATCATGGACTGCATTCACATGGACATTGAATACTATTAAGCTAAATAGTATAGATAATTTCATTAACCAAAACTTCATTTTATACCCCACATTCTAAACACTACTTTATAAGTAGTTTGACAGCCTTTAGGCAAGAAAGACTAATTCATTTAAACAGCTAGTGTCTGAATTGACTGTACAACATGCAGCTTTAAAAACATTAGATACAATCTGCAATATTCGTGTTGTTTCAATATTTACACCACTTTCAGGATTAATCGAGTCACCACTGTATCTGATTTCAAAATATAAATTTGTCTCTTCTTGACCATCAGTATCACCTACTTTGGCAATATTTTCCTCTTCTGAGGCCCAGTGACCATATAAACTCATACAACTATCTCCATGGTCGATAATAATCAACAAGCCCATATCACTAAACCAGTCAGCAAATACTACCTTGCCGGCGCTGATCGCCTGTACATTTTTGCCGCTCTCAGTAGAAATAGTTACGCCCTGCCATCTCAATTTGTCTCCTTTTCGTAATGCGCCAAATTGAGTTGTGATCTTGCCACCAATAGGTCACTTCAGTTTTCCTAACAAACTCTCAAAGGGCGGGATATCCTCAAATGTTTTTACAATTGATTCATCTTTTTTCAGGTGGTTTAGCAATGCCTCTAACTGCTGCTCGTTGCTTTATAGAGCCTGTAACCGCCTGTCTTGTTCATCTATATCATCTGCTGGTTTGTCAATGACACCTTTTCTAGAAATCCTATACAGGGCAAATTTACAGGGCAAATTCTTCCAGTTTGGCTAATTGATCGGCCCTCAATGTATCTAATTGTTCTTTTTCACTACGAATTTTTGTCTCCAGGTGGGAAATTTCCTTAAGTGTTTTATTGACGGATTCTACTCGTGAAGCGCGTGACTGATTGAAGTAATCGTAAAAGGCGAGTATCCTTCCGGCCTTGGCTGGATCCTCTCTAGGTTCAGCAGGAGTTTGAGATAGTCATTTTGCCCTATTTTATAAGCAGCTCGGATTTGTTGGCTAAGATATTTTAGTTCTATGCGGAGCGTTTCCTGATAGTCTTTTTTCTTCATGCTTGCTTCAGCAAGCAAAGCAAGCTTGTTACGAATATCACTTTCGATAGAGCTTAGTTTGTTTGCTGCCTTTGCAGCTGCTTTTTCATTAGATTGAACCTCCATATATTGAACCTCCATATAAAGTCGATCCGACTCTGTACGTGCAGCTTGAATATTTGATTCTACACTCTATTATTTTTGCGCGAACCGTTTCTAATTCAACGGCTTTTTGTTGTGATTCATTTTCCGTTTGAGCACCGAGAGTTAGTGAAAAACTTGTCATTAAGTACTTAATATTTGGCAAAGCAATATTAGAGCATTTGGTTAATAATTTAATCACTTGCCTTAGGTTGCTGTATTTGCTCATACAGATTCATTAAAGAGCTTCCGGTCATTTCATCCGGCTGCTCAAGGCCCATCAAATATAATATGGTTGGAGTAATATCACATAGTGCCCCTTGTCCTGGTGAGGCATCAGCTGAACGGCCAATATATAGAAAGGGCACTAGGTTGTTAGTATGAGCAGTATGCGTCTCTCCATTCTCATCGGAGTACATTAATTCGGCGTTTCCATGATCAGATGTAATTAACAATTCCCCTCCAATTGCCAGGGTAATAGGAACAATTTTCCCGAGGCATTCATCGAGTGCTTCGATGGCTAAGATAGAAGCCTCAAAATCACCCGTGTGTCCCACCATATCGGCATTAGCAAAGTTACAAATTATTGCATCGTACTTTTGGCTATTAATAGCATCAATTAATTTGTCCGTTACTTCATATGCGCTCATTTGCGGTTTCAAATCGTAAGTCGCTACTTCGGGAGAAGCAACGAGAATGCGATCTTCATCTTTGAAAATAGTTTCTTCGCCACCGTTAAAGAAAAAAGTAACATGAGCATACTTCTCTGTTTCGGCAATCCGGAGTTGATGTAGACCAAGCTCAGATAGGTACTCCCCAAGCACATTGCGATGTTGCTCCGATGGAAATACACAGGGAAAATCAAATTCTGCCTTGTATTCCGTCATGCTAATGAAGGCTCCCAATTGAGGAATAACTTCTCTGTGAAATCTATTAAAAGTCTCTTCAGTAAATGCCATTGACAACTGTCTTGCCCGATCAGCACGGAAATTTGCAAATATGATGACATCACCATTAGATACTGCGACAGGGGATTCTCCATTAGCTACTATTGCTGTTGGTTTAACAAACTCGTCAGTCTCACCTCTGGCGTAGGCATCACTCAGCGCAGATAGAGAAGAGTCCTTTGAGTGATAATCAGACTTACCCTGACAAATGAGGTTATAGACAGCTTGAATACGATCCCAGTTATTGTTTCGATCCATTGCGTAGTAGCGGCCTGTAATACTAGCGATCTGACCTCTGCCGATCTTAGCCAGTTTACCTTCAGTATCCCGCAGGAATTGCTCTGCACTTTTAGGTGGCGTGTCCCGACCATCCAGGAAGGCATGTAAATAGATCTTTTTCACATTTGTCTTGTCAGTCAGCTCCACTAATGCAAAGATCTGATCTTGATGGCTATGAACACCTCCGTTTGACAACAAACCCATGATATGTACCGCCTTATCTGCACCTGCAGCAATTTTACACGCATTTGTTAGAGTAGTATTTTTAAAAAAAGATCCATCAATAATTGAATTATTAATACGGGTAAAGTCCTGACTAATAATGCGGCCAGAACCAATATTCATGTGTCCAACTTCCGAATTTCCCATCTGCATGTCAGGTAGGCCAACGCTAGTGCCAGAGGCGTTAATTAAGGTGTGTGGATATTCTTGCCAAAGCCGGTTCCATACTGGTTTGTTAGCAGTTTGGATAGCATTATGTTTTGTATTCTCTGAATAGCCCCAGCCATCAAGAATAATTAGGACAATTGGTTTATTTGATATCTGCATTTAAAACCGGATTTTATTTGTAAGGAATTTTGCTATCTAATTTTTGCTGGTATACTGGGTGAGATGTCCCATACCAACCAATCTTGGCATTCCGCAATGGGCCTTAGCTTAGCATGAATTAGATAGCAGGAGATATGTGGGGATATCTAAACTAAACGGCTCTATTCCACTTTATATGTGGTTTCTAATAATGGCTTTATCACGTATCATTCGCCTTTGGATTTATAGAAAATCACTAATATAAGAGATCATAATTGATAGAGAAACTTCCAGAATTTATTGGCAATAACCTTTTTTTAGTTTCATTATTTATAGCTGTATTAGTCATGCTTCTTTGGAACCTTTACAGTAGTGCACTAAGCGGTATCAAACAGCTTGCACCAATGGAAGTGACACGTTTCATGAACCACGAACATGCAATAGTTTTAGATGTAAGGAAAGAAGAGAATTATAAAGAGGCTCATATACTTAACGCATTGAATGTGCCTGAATCTGATATTGAATCGCGTAAAAATGAGTTGGGGAAGTATAAAAACAAACCGGTAATCACCTACTGTGAAACTGGCACTATCTCAGCACGGGTTGCAAAAATACTGCAGGCGCAAGGGTTTGAGCAAACCTCGTGTTTGAAAGGGGGTGTGGCTGCGTGGCGAAATGCTAACCTACCGTTAACGAAAAGCACTTAAGTAAAATTAATTAGATAAATATAAAATAGGAGCCAATTTGACATTCAGAAAACATATATAAAAGATGTTTCCTTTGAAACACCTAATTCACCAAATATATTCCAGGAAAAGTGAAGCTCTTCTGTAAATATGAATAGCCAGAATACCACATCAAGGTTAAATAAAGAACTGCATGAGGTGGTGATTGCTGTCACAGTAACAGTGAGTTTTGAATAACAAACCGTATATTTTACTAAAGCACATCAGGCAGATATTTTTCACATTTCTGGTTTTCCCGATGATGTTCTAAAGCAAATGCTGGGTACGGTATGTCAGAATATTTTATTTCCTTTTACCAGAGAATTTATTTCGGGTCTCATTATGCGTAACGGGCTTCCTTGATTGTTATTAGTATCAGTTAATTTCGACGCGCTCTACCATCAACAGCAGATGCAAGCCAACAAAGCCGATACTGAAGGCGTAAAGCACTAGCAGCTTGTTAACGAAAAGTTGAAACTTGCAAGCATTGTCAAATTAAAATAGTCGATACCGTCAGGAACTCACTCATTGCAAAAAAAGCCCATACTTGTTCTTGGTGCCGGTTCCTGGGGTACCGCCCTCGCACTTGTTCTTGCACGAAATGGTCGTAAGACTTACCTATGGGATTGTGTTGCTGATCATATAACATCATTGCAAACCGAAAGATGTAATAACCGTCACCTTCCGGGAACAGTCTTCCCTGATACATTGCTGCCGGTACATAATTTGCTGCCGCTACCAGAAGAGCTCAATGATGTCTTGATTGCCGTGCCCTGTGAGGCCTTACGTGATGTTTTACAACAATTAGCAACAGTCGAGCAGGAGCTTAAATATTGTCTCGCTTGTAAGGGTTTTGAACCCCTTACATTGTCGTTAAACTCCAATGTTGTCAACGAGTGTCTAGGTGATGTTCCTGTCGCCGTGTTGTCCGGTCCTTCTTTTGCTAAAGAGGTTGCCGTTGGCTTACCTACGGCCGTTACTATTGCCGCTGAGGAAAATGAGACAGCGATCCATTGGGCGAAGTATTTTCATAGTGACGTATTCAGGATTTACACTCGTGGTGATGTCGTAGGAGTTCAGGTTGGCGGAGCGATTAAAAATGTTATGGCAATTGCTGTTGGAATAGCAGATGGGCTTGGCTTTGGTGTAAACACGCGTAGTGCACTCATTACCAGAGGTCTGGCAGAGATTATGCAGCTTGGTATGGCCATGGGTGGTAAGCAGGAGACATTTATGGGCTTGGCCGGTTTAGGTGATTTGGTACTGACATGTACTGACGATCAATCCAGGAATCGTCGTTTTGGACTGGCTTTAGCACAGGGTAAGTCTATTGAGCAGGCGCGAGAAGATATTGGCCAGACTATAGAAGGATTACGTACCGCTATCGTTGTAAATAATCTCGCAAAAAAGTATCAAATTGAGATGCCAATTAGTGAACAGGTGTTTAAAATCATACAAGGTGAAATTTCTTCACAAGAAGCAGTTCAAAATTTACTGGCCAGGGAAAGGCGACAGGAACGGTAAATTACTGATTGACCGTCTGCACCAAATCCAAGTAATTACAGTGGATCCGAAGTAAAGCAAAACTAGCTTAGTTAGACTGAAACAAAAACACTATAGCTCCATGACTATATGGGGCCTCTACTATGGTCCCTGAATCTCAGCAATTTCAAATAATCCTACCACTTAATGATTGGGGCAATGTCGCCATCTTGCTTTATTACAAATTTTTTATTTGGATTCATTCACACTTTGGCAATTTTCATGACATTGCCAAGTTAACTTCCTTGAACTACTAAAACCTGCTTGATATCAACCTAGGCCATTGTTGCATTTTCCCAACAAGCAAAGGAACACATTCTTAGAAATCGATAGGTCTCGG
>Ga0056107_100172_pt1 | contig 12636 bp, 12 predicted proteins | sample WorMetcrassitun2_FD_77006 | JGI IMG/M metagenome (GOLD analysis project Ga0056107, IMG submission 77006) | Marine gutless worms symbiont microbial communities from Max Planck institute for Marine Microbiology, Germany - Olavius crassitunicatus.2 ...
ACCAAAGGGATAAAAACGTATATAACCCGCTACAACCAATATCGTCCTCACCAATCGCTTAATGAAGCAACACCAGAGGAGATTTACAGCGGAAAAATGGAAATTGCCGTTTGAACCAAGAGCGTCACGTCCCCCGCGGGGGACGTGATGCAGAACAAACCCAGAGGGCTATGAGCATAACTAAAAAACTAACCTTGGTGGTCTAAGAATGGGGTCCACTTCCGGTGTTGGTGGGGCCATGAGCCTCTAGATTACCGTAAATATCATGATGAAGAATGGGGTTTTCCAGTTGCTGATGAATTCAAACTCTTTGAGAAAATTTGTTTAGAGGGGTTCCAATCGGGGCTCTCCTGGTTGACCATACTTCGTAAACGTGAAAATTTTCGAGAGGCATTTGCCAGTTTCGATTTTAATAAAATTGTTGAATTCGATGATGAAGATATTACTCGCCTCCTCCAGAATGCAGGCATCATCCGCCATCGCGGAAAAATTGAGGCGACCATTAATAATGCCTATCGAGCTCTTGAGATCGTTGACGAGTTCGGCAGTCTCGCACGATATATATGGAAATGGGAGCCTGAATCCCGTGAGTCCGGAATTGGTAAAAATGACAACAATGCTCTGATTCCTAGTGTTACAAAGACCTCTCAAGTATTAAGTAAGGATCTGAAAAAACGTGGGTGGAAGTTTTTGGGTCCAACTACTGCATATGCCTTCATGCAAGCAATGGGGTTAGTCAATGATCATATGGAGGGATGTGCTATCCGAGAAATCGTGGAACAGGTGCGAAATGAATTTCCCCGCCCTTGTTAAAACGTTGAATAGGTTTTACTCCTTGATGTATGTAAATCTCAGGTCAACAGGCAGCATCGCATGAACTGTCAACCGAAAAACACAATCGCAGAAACCGCTCTAGATATGGTGGCAAGGCAACTGTTGAGACAAAAAGTGTGTTGAAACAGAAGGGTCATCTAATGGAAAGATTACCCACTAGAATCGTTTAAAATCGGTTTGAAAAGTCTTAGATTTATTAAAAGAAGATGCGATTTTTTCTATCCAAGAATACGGAATCATAAAAAATAATCAACGTTTCTCGAGTCTCACCCCCTTCGCCATTATTTAGAAGCGTCCGTAGACTTTGTGTTTTCGGGCGTTTTTTTCTTTTGATCGATACCAGGCACTTTTTTTCACTGATTTTTCTTTGTAAATCTGAGCATCCCTGTTGATTAGTATCGTCCAATCTTTTATATTTTTTTCAGACGGTCGATCCTTGAATCACCTGGAATCAATAAGACGGGATTTGCTTGACGCTTCTTTGAAAAGCGTGTATAAATCCGGCCTGTGTTGAGAACATTACAGGAAAATATATTTTCTTGTAATGATTTCAGGATACTATGCGATTTCGGCTTGATAGCCGGGTCCTGTGCAACAAAGAATCACGAACCCCGCCAGGTCCGGGAGGAAGCAACGGTAGTGAGCCCCTTTGTGTGATGCAGGGTGCCCGGCTATCATTTTTTCAGCCGTTTTAAGTTATTCATTCAGACTGGTATCCCATGTCCTACCTGGTATTTGCGAGAAAATTTCGTCCTCAGACCTTTGCGCAGGTTGTCGGTCAAAAACCCGTTGTCAAGACGCTGCAAAACAGCCTCAAGCGTAACCGGGTCGCCCATGCCATTTTATTCTCCGGCGTCCGCGGTGTTGGTAAGACGACGCTGGCCCGTTTAATGGCTAAATCTCTCAACTGTAAACAAGGCCCAACCGCCACGCCCTGCAACAACTGCCAGTCATGCAAGGAAATCGGCAGCAGCTCAGCCCTGGATCTTCTTGAAATTGACGGTGCCTCGAACAGGGGTATCCAGGAAGTACGAGAGCTTAAGGAAAAAATTAAGTTCATGCCAACCTCGTCACGCTACAAGATTATCATTATCGATGAGGTCCACATGCTCACCAACGAGGCCTTCAACGCCCTTTTGAAAACGCTGGAAGAACCACCGGCCCATGTCTATTTCATGTTTGCCACCACCGAACTTCACAAAATTCCTCTGACCATTTTATCCCGCTGCCAGCGTTTTGAACTGCAGCGTATCAGTTCAGATGAATTAGCCCAGCACTTCGAGAAACTGGCGCAATCAGAAGGAGTCGAACTGGAAAAGTCAGCTCTTTCTCTCATTGTCAGGGAGGCGGAAGGTTCGGTCCGGGACGGGCTTAGCCTGCTCGATCAGGTACTCTCCTACGGTGAATCGCCGATCACCAATTCCGACGTTGTGGAAGTACTTGGTCTGGTAAAGCGCGAGGTAATATTTGGTATCACTGAAGCTCTTCTCTCCGGAGACCGGTCAAAATCGCTGACCATGCTGACAGAGGCCTTCCAATTCGGAATGGACATCAAGCGCTTCATTGCCGATCTCCTGGAATGCTTCAGGTCCCTGCTCATTATTAAAATCGGTGGTTGTGAGCAACTCTTACAGCAAAGTGAAGACGAAACAGCCGTTCTTACCAAACTTGCGCAAACTTATTCGGTCGAATCGATCCATCATAAGCTCAACCTGCTGATGCAGACCGCCGATGATCTTCGTTTTTCATTCCAGCCAAAACTCACACTTGAAACTTCTTTTCTCTCAATCATTGCCGCAGGTGAAGTTGTCGGCGTTGAAACCTTGCTGGCTAAAATAGACTCTGCTCTGCAATCGCTGCCGGCCGATCATCCAGAACCGACTCCACCGGAAGATCCGGCCGTAAATGAGCAGCTCGACTCTGAGCCGCCTGATGCCCCTCCCCCGGTGGACCCGCCGGAACCGCCGGAACCATCGGAAACCGAAGAGTCTGAACCACCACAGCCGACTTTCAGGCTCGAGCCGCTTGAAGAGGAAGAAGCAGCACCCCAAAGAGTAGAAGAAATTGAGGAAGAAAAAAAAACAACCCGTGATGTCCGCAAGGACTGGCTGGAGTTCATCTCCTTCCTGAGAAACGAAAAAGAGTGGATGGCTCAAAGTCTGCAGCAGACCGTTTCGGTGAAAGCGGATAATCGCGAACTGGTCCTGGAGTTTGACGACCCCAACGACTGCTTCGTGCTCCGCTCGAAAGAAAACAGGCAGATCCTGACCGAGTATGTGCTGGATTTCTTTCAGCAGGACCTTGCCATACGAATCGTCAGTCCGGATAATAACAACGGTGCAGGGCTGCAGAGTTCCGATGAACCCAAGAAAAGGCGCAAGCAGCTTGCCAGTCATCAGATCGTCCGGATGACGGAGGAAATCTTCAACGGCAGGGTTGGCGATATCCGCATTTCAAAGGCGAACAAATAATTGTAGGTACCCTTGAAAAATCAATGTTTTTAAACAATCAGCAGCAGGAAAAAAGATAATGGATCTCAGTTCAATAATGCAGCAGGCTCGTGAAATGCAAGAGAAAATGAACAAAGTTCAAAACGAGCTTGCCTCAAAGACCATAATCGGCAGTGCCGGCGGCGGCAGGGTATCTGTTAAAGCCACCGGCAAAGGTGAGATAATCTCGATAACGATCGAAGATGAAGTAATCGATCCGGCCGAAAAAGAGATGCTCCAGGACCTGATCAGCGGCGCCGTTAACGACGCCCTGCGCAAAGCCCGTGAGCTGGCAAAGTCTGAAATGACCGATCTAACCGGCGGTGTTCAGATTCCCGGCTTAACCAATATGTTTTAAACCATTATGGGTGAGATACAGGTCATTCCCCCAGCCCTGAAACGGCTGGTCAGAAGCTTTTCATCACTTCCCGGCATCGGCGCCAAAACTGCCACCCGGCTGGCCCTTACGATTTTACGAAAACCGGCGGCCGATGCCCGCGAAATGGCTGCCGCTTTAACCGAGTTGCACAGCTCCATCAGACTTTGTTCCCAGTGCATGGCCTTTTCAGAAACCGATCCCTGCAATGTCTGTGGGGACCTGCGCAGAGACGGCTCTTTGGTATGTGTGGTGGAGCAGCCGGCCGACCTGATGGCCATTGAGAAAACCGATCAATATCGAGGCCACTATCACATCCTTCATGGCGTCCTGTCACCGGTGGACGGTATCGGTCCCGGCGAGCTGAAGGTAAAGGAATTGATCAGTCGCATCAACTCAGGCTGCATAAAAGAGGTTTTGATAGCCACTTCATCGACGGTGCCGGGAGAAGCGACTGCATCCTACCTGATTGACACATTGAGCCGATTTCCCATCAAGCTGACCAGGCTGGCCTGCGGTATCCCGATGGGCATGGATATCAAATATGCCGACCAGCACACACTGGCCCGGGCCATCGAAAGCAGGTCCGATGCAACCTGACCTGAGTATTTGACCAATATCCTCAATAAATCTTGACAAATTACGCTTTTACTGGTATTTGAGACGGATTCTGTACTTGATGGATTGTATATTCGTAACTATACTTGAATGCAGTTCTCAGAAGAGCAAATTATCTGTCTTTTGAATGGCATGAAAAATAGGTAATTTCAGGCGCGTAGCTCAGTGGGAGAGCGCTACCTTGACGTGGTAGATGTCGGCGGTTCGATCCCGCCCGCGCCTACCAGATAAAAGGCTAAAGGAAGAACGGCGTTGCGGACCGTTTACTCTTTAGCCTTTGTTTTTCTATACAAAACGACACGAAATGACAGAAATCGCAATAAAAATTGGTGATCAGGAGCAGCAACTGCCGGTATCCACCACCGTCGCAGAGGCACTTGCAACCCTGTTGTCCGGCAAACAGCGAAAGCAAACCTTAGCCGTTTACGCCAACGATACACCAGTCGACCTCGATACCGAGTTGACAGAAGATACCGTCATTGTACCGATTCAGAAAGACAGTGACGAAGGTCTTGAGATTCTGCGTCATTCTACTGCCCATATCATGGCCCAGGCGGTGCGGGACCTGTTTGGCGGCGATGTCAAAATCGCCATCGGACCGGCCATTGACAACGGCTTTTATTACGATTTTTTAAGAGATACACCGTTCAGCCCCGAAGACTTCGAACAGATCGAAAAACGAATGGCTGAAATAGCCGGCGAAGGTCTGCCCTTTTCCCATAAAGACATAAGCCGGCAGGATGCAATCACCATGTTCAAGGACCAGGGTGAAAAATATAAGGTCGAACTGCTCGAAGAGATTGACGACGAAACCGTCTCTATCTATAAACAGGGCAGTTTTGTCGACCTCTGCCGTGGTCCCCATATTGCCAATACTTCATGGCTCAGTGATTTCAAACTTTTGCGTGTAGCCGGTGCCTATTGGCGCGGCGATGAAAACAACGATGTGCTGCAGCGTATATACGGCACTGCCTTCTTCAATAAAAAGGCTCTGAAAAAACATCTCAACGACCTCGAAGAAGCCAAGAAGCGCGACCACCGACGATTGGGCAAGGATCTGCAGCTCTTTACCACCAACGACCAGATCGGCCCCGGCCTGATTCTCTGGCAGCCCAAAGGCTCACAGCTGAGAAGACTGATCGAGGATTATTGGAAGGACGAACACTACCGGCACGGCTACGAACTGCTGTACACGCCCCATATTGCCCGTCAGGATCTCTGGCAGACTTCCGGCCATCTCGATTTCTATTCGGAGAACATGTACGCCCCGATGGAGATAGACGAGGTCAAATATCAGCTCAAGCCGATGAACTGTCCTTTTCACATCGGCGTCTACAAGAGCGATAAACGAAGCTATCGTGAATTTCCGATCCGCTGGGCAGAACTCGGCACCGTTTACCGCTACGAGCGGGCCGGCGCCTTGCATGGATTGCTCAGGGTTCGTGGTTTCACCCAGGATGATGCCCATATTTTCTGCCGTGAAGATCAACTGGGAAAGGAGATTTTCAATATCCTTGATTTGAACCTGCTCATTCTAAAGAGGTTCGGGTTTGAAGATTACGATATCTACCTCTCCACCAGACCAGAGAAATCAGTTGGTTCCGATGACATCTGGGAGAAATCCACAGCCGCATTGAAACAGGCTCTTGAGAAGAAAGGACTCGGTTTTCAAATCGATCCCGGTGAAGGAGTTTTTTACGGTCCCAAGATTGATATCAAGATAAAGGATCAATTGGGCCGCTCCTGGCAGTGTTCAACCATTCAGGTAGACTTTAATCTGCCGGACAGATTCGATATTGCCTACACCGGATCGGATAATCGCGACCACCAGCCGATTATGATTCATCGGGCTCTGATGGGCTCTCTGGAACGATTTGTCGGGGTACTGATCGAACACTATGCCGGAGCCTTTCCGATCTGGTTTGCACCGGTCCAGGTTCGGCTGCTCAACATTACCAACGACCAGGCAGCGTACTGCGAAAAAGTCTATAACCTGTTGAGAAAAGCCGGGGTGAGAATAGAAAAAGATTTGCGCAACGAAAAGTTGAATTATAAAATTCGTAAAGCGCAGATGGCAAAAATCCCCTATATGCTGATCGTCGGCGAAAAAGAAAAGGCGGACGGCACCATTACGGTCCGTATAAGGGACGGTAAAAACCTGCCGCCGATGAGCATCGACGAGTTTGCTCAGAAAATTGATGAGGAAAATCGTCAAGGCAGAGGGATTTAATAATAGAGGCGTCGATTATACTGAAAAAATGGAGAAGAGGAAGACAGCAATAATCGATACAGATGTTCGTAAATGAGAGGAGGCTCGACATTAAAAGAAGAGGAAAACTCACCCCGGGACAACGAGAAGAAAAAGCAGTCACCAACGAAGCCATCAGGTACGAGCAGGTCAGGCTGATCGGAGCGGACGGTTCACAACTTGGAGTCATGAGCGCTGATGAAGCCCGGGAGCGGGCCTACGACGAAGGTCTGGACCTTGTCGAAGTTTCGCCAACAGCAAAACCGCCGGTATGCCGGGTCATGAACTACGACAAGTACCGTTACGAACAAAAGAAAAGACTGCAGGAAGCCAAGAAGAAACAGACGACGATCGAGACTAAAGAGGTCAAGTTCCGCCCGAAAACGGAAGAACACGATCTGAATTTTAAGATCAAGCATATTAGAAAATTTCTTGGTCAGAAAAATAAAGTAAAAATTACCATGCGTTTCCGTGGTCGTGAGATTGTCTACTCTCAGACAATCGGCCTAGAAGCGATGAACAGGATAGCCGAAACACTTGAAGAAGATGCGGTTATACTGCAACCGCCGATGACGGAAGGCCGTCAAATGGTCATGTTCGTTGGCCCCAAGATAACTAAATAGATAAGGTTTCCCACCGGAGACAATTGCCGGCCGCCCCCAACCCACGGCCTGCCGATCAGTCACGGTTTATTTTGCTTGTAAAGGAGTAGGTATCATGCCCAAAATGAAAACAAACAGAGGAGCTGCCAAACGCTTTAAAGCCACCGGTTCCGGTAAAATTAAACGCAACAAGGCGTACAGCAGCCACATTCTGACCAAGAAATCAACAAAACGAAAACGCAATCTCAGACAATCAGGTCTGGTCGACAGCTCGAACGCCAAGGCAATTAAGAAAATACTGCCCTACATGTAAGGCTGTCACCCTGTGTTGGAACGATCTGAGATTCGGATTAAGCAGGATTAAAAGGAGTTAGCAATGCCCAGAGTAACAAGAGGCTTCAAAGCCCGCAGAAGAAGAAACCGCGTTCTGAAACTGGCTAAAGGATATCGCGGTGGTCGTCACAAGCTTTACCGTACCGCCACCGAGGCGGTAGACCGGGCGCTCGTCTATGCCTATAGAGACAGACGCACAAAGAAAAGAGATTTCAGACGGTTGTGGATCACGCGCATCAGTGCTGCCGCCAAGATGAACGGTACCAGTTACTCCAAATTGATGGGTGGTCTGAATAAATCCGGTGTCGAGCTTGACCGTAAGGTTCTTGCCAACATGGCAATCCTCGATCCCAACGCTTTTTCAGAAGTGGTCAAAATCGCAGCCAAAGCGAACGCGTAACTCCGACCCTTCTGTTCAGCTTTCGATGCCGGTTGCGATTTCAGATAATCGTAACCGGCATACTGTTTTATTGACCTCCACCTTCATGAAAACATGGAACAAGAGTTAGAAAAATTACGCAGCGATGGTGCTGCTGAGCTTGAGCAAGTAAGCGATTCCAGACAGCTTGAGGAGTTTCGGATTAAATACCTCGGCCGCAACGGCTGGCTCAGTGGGCTGATGAAACAACTGGGTTCAGTTGCCAAAGAAGACCGCCCAAGGCTTGGCAAGCTTGCCAATACGGTGCGAGGAGAACTGGAGACAATCTTTACCAACAAGACTTCTGCTCTTGCCGGTCAACGAGATCTCTCTGATAAACCCGATCTCAGTCTGCCCGGCCGTCGGGCGGTAAACGGCAAACTGCATCCGATCACCCAGATGATGGAAGAGATCTGCTCGATCTTTGCCCACATGGGATTTTCCATTGCCGAAGGTCCCGATATCGAACTGGACCACTACAATTTCGCGGCCCTCAATATCCCCGAACATCACCCGGCCCGCGACATGCACGACACCTTTTATATCGGCGACACGGTCCTGCTCAGGACCCATACCTCGCCGATGCAGGCCAGAGTCATGGAGAAACAGCCGCCGCCGCTGCGCATCATTGCCCCGGGCAAGGTATACCGCTGCGATTCCGATATCACCCACACGCCGATGTTCCAGCAGGTTGAGGGTATGCTGGTGGATAAGAGCATATCACTTGCCGATCTCAAAGGGGTACTGACCGAATTTCTGCGAAAAATTTTCGACAAAGATCTGGCCGTACGCTTCAGGCCCAGTTTCTTCCCTTTCACCGAACCAAGCGCCGAGGTCGATATCGCCTGTGTCATTTGCGGCGGCGAAGGATGCCGGGTGTGCAAGAGAACCGGCTGGATCGAAATCCTCGGTTCCGGTATGATCGATCCCGAAGTTTTCAAGATGGTCGGCTACGATCCTGAAGTATACAGCGGCTTTGCTTTCGGCCTCGGTGTCGAGCGTATTGCCATGCTCAAATTCGGTATTGATGATATCAGGCTTTTCTACGAAAATGATCTGCGTTTTCTTTCTCAGTTCTAAATCTCATCAGAGTTTATTATGAAGTTCACATTAGACTGGTTACAGAATTATGTCGAAACTGGTGATGTCCAGCCGGAAAAACTGGCTGACGAGCTGACCATGATCGGCCTCGAGGTCGATTCCGTCACGCATCTGTATGAAGATCTTTCCAGCCTGAAAACAGGCAGGGTCCTCTCCGTTGAACGCCATCCCAACGCCGACAAACTGACACTGTGTTCAGTATCTGTCGGTAAAGAAACTCTGAAGATCATCTGCGGCGCCCCCAACGTCCGCGAGGGGCTCAGAGTTGTCGTCGCCCTGCCCGGCACCACCCTACCCGGAGATTTCAAGATCAAGAAGTCCAAGGTCAGAGGCATTGAATCACAGGGAATGCTCTGTTCTGAGAGCGAACTCGGCCTCAGCGAAGATCACCAGGGCATTATGGAACTCGCTGATGATGTAGAAGCCGGACAATCGTTTATCAAAAGCAGTGGTTTGAGCGACACCCAGATCGAAGTCGATCTGACGCCGAACCGGCCCGATTGCGCCTCGGTCATCGGCATCGCCCGGGAAACTGCGGGCATCTATCGCAAACAGATCAGTACTCCATTCAAGAATACAGAACTGGCCGCCACCAGCAGCTCTTTTGATGTCGAGGTAGAGGCTCCGGAACTGTGTCCGCGTTATGCCGCCTGCTTGATTACCGGCATCACCATTGGCCCAAGTCCGTGGTGGCTGAGAAAACTGTTGCTCTCGGTCGGTCAGCGGCCGATCAACAATGTCGTCGATATAACCAACTTTGTCATGCTCGAATACGGACAACCGCTGCATGCCTTTGATTTTGACAACCTGAGCGATAAAAAAATCGTGGTCAGAACACCAAGAGCGGATGAAGAAACATTCACCACCCTGGACGACGTCGAAAGAAAACTTGACCCTGACATGCTGATGATCTGTGACGGTAAAGAACCGGTTGCCGTTGGCGGTGTCATGGGCGGCCTTTACAGCGAGGTGACCGAAAAGACCGCCAACGTGCTTCTTGAAAGTGCCTGTTTTAATGCCGTCTCGATCAGGAAAACAGCACGGAGACTGAACCTTTCCACCGATGCTTCCTATCGCTTCGAACGTGGGGTCGATCCGGAGGGAACCATTGACGCAATGGAGCGGGCGGTAACGCTGATGTGCGAAATCGCCGGGGGCACTGCGGAGGAAGGAGGTATCGATATCAACGTCGGTCATCAGCCGGCCACTCTGTCGTTACGGGCATCAAAATCAGCCGAATTGCTCGGTGTCGACCTGGATCTGGATACACTAAAGGAATTACTCGAATCGATCCAGATCTACTGTGAGAAAGAAGACGACGATACACTGAAGGTACTGGTACCAAGCTTCAGAGTCGATCTTGAACGGGAAGCGGACCTGATCGAAGAGATCGCCCGTCTCTACGGATTCAATCAGATACCGGTGACTCTGCCCGGCGTCAACCTGAGCTACCCTGAACAGGACCAGGAACGAATCAAACGCAATGCAGCCAGTCAGATCATGACCAGGACCGAGTTTACCGAGGCAATCAATTACAGCTTCGTTTCCAGTGAATTCGATAACACCCTGCAACTCACGGATACGGACACCAGGCGGGATCATGTACGGCTGCTCAACCCGTTGACCGAAGACCAGGATGTAATGCGAACAAGCCTGCTTCCGGGACTTCTAGAAAACGTACGGAGAAATCTGAACTTCCAGCAGACCTCCTGTAATCTGTTTGAATTGGGAAAAGTTTTCCTCCCGAACGACAATGAACCGCTTCCCGATGAGCCGATGCATATCGCCGGGGTGCTGACAGGAAACAGATACGGAACTCATTCGCCGCTGCACTTCAAGGCTCAGGAAACAGATATCAGCGATGCCAAAGGAGCTGTGGAAACGCTGTTTGAGGAAATGCGGTTGTATGGTCAGAACCCTGACCAGCAGATACGTTTCATCGCTGTCGACGATGAAACGACAGAGCCGTTTTGTGAAGCCGGATACGGAATTAACGTGGTAGCAGGGGATACGGTTCTCGGTTCAATCGGCAAGCTGAAGAATGAAATTCTGCTCAATTTAGGCATCAAGCGGGAAGTCTACTACTTCGACCTTGATTTCTCGGCCCTTGCCGCCATCGAGCCGGCAGCCAAAGAATTTTCATCGCTACCTGTTTATCCATCGGTTAAAAGAGATATTGCCCTTGTTGTACCGATATCAATCGCCTCCGGAGATCTGGTGAAAACAATTTTATCATCAAGAGAAAGATTTGTTGAATATTGTGAGCTGTTTGACGTATACCAAGGTGATAAAATCAGCAGCGACATGAAAAGTGTGGCGCTGAGTATCACCTATCGTTCGGCCACCAAAACCCTTACTGAAAAGAATGTCGAGAAGGCCCATGCCAAGGTGGTGAAACAACTCACCGACACCTACGGCGGCTCCCTTCGTGAGGAATAACAGCATGAAGAAAAATAACGTAACCCGCAAGGAAATGGCAGAGGCCGTCTCCGCCAGGCTCGGTTATCCATTAAGCACCTGTTCCGATATGGTTGACAGTTTTTTTGACTCGTTGAAATTGTCAATGCTTGACGGAACCTCGGTTAAGTTAGTACACTTCGGAACCTTCTTCATTCGCGATAAAAATCCGAGAAAGGGACGTAACCCCCGAACTGGAGAGACCATCACTATCCAAGAACGGCAGATCGTAAGTTTCAGACCGAGCAAGAAATTACGGGCAAAAATCAACAACTCGTGATGGCAGCCGGTCGTCTGCTGGAGTTATAAACCCGTCAAGATGCCCAGCAAAATTCCGGAAAAGCTCTATTTCAAGATAGGCGAAGTCAGCAAACTGGCCAACGTCGCCTCCCATGTCCTGAGATATTGGGAAAGCGAATTTACCACCATCAAACCCAAACGGGCCGGCTCCAAGCAGCGCCTCTACCGACGCAAGGATGTTGAGCTCATTCTGGTAATAAAAAACCTGCTGCACCAGCAGGGCTACACCATCGCCGGCGCTAAAAAACTGATACGCACCACCGACGACATTGAAACCCTGAAAATCGAGGAAGAAAAAAGCAAAGATCACTCAACCCAGCTCGGAACAATCAAGGATGAGCTGGTAGAAATCAAAAACCTGCTGTCAAAGGATAAATAATACGAGATAAAGCGAAGTACACTCAAGATTGACACCACCAAAAACGCGTGGTAGAAAGACCTTCTACAAATTATCGGGATGTAGCGCAGTCTGGTAGCGCACCTGAATGGGGTTCAGGGGGCCCGGAGTTCAAATCTCCGCATCCCGACCAGTAAAAACAGCCACTTAGCTAATATAGCTGAGTGGCTGTTTTGGTTTGGGTGTTGGTTTGGTGTTGGATTTTTTTTGTTTGCCAAGATACACTAAAAATTGGTATTTGTTACCAAAAAGATGGAGGCTGCTCAACACTGACACAGCAAGTCTGCTCGGGAAAAGGTCTTGTCCTTCTACAGCCGGGACAGTTAGAGATTATAAATAGGCTGAGCCTCTTGCAAAACTCATTTCATCAGTAACCAGTCAATTTAAGGAGTTGATCCGCAAACAAAGCGACAACCCCAAACATCAGGTGCATCATAACCTTATCGGGGCCACGAACCATCAC
>Ga0056107_100176_pt1 | contig 12437 bp, 17 predicted proteins | sample WorMetcrassitun2_FD_77006 | JGI IMG/M metagenome (GOLD analysis project Ga0056107, IMG submission 77006) | Marine gutless worms symbiont microbial communities from Max Planck institute for Marine Microbiology, Germany - Olavius crassitunicatus.2 ...
CCAGGTATGACCCACTGGGCCAGGGTAAAGAAACCGCCAAAAAAAAGGTGGTTGATACGCTGGAAGGCGATCTGGCGATCTGTGGCTGAAAAATAGACCAACAAGTAGGCCGGCATGAAAAACAGCAGGTAACCCAGGGTGAAATAGATCTATAGAAAAAGAGTGGCGGCGATGTCGACGGTTTTTTTCATTTGTTTAGAAGCGATATATTTCGATCTGATGGCTCCTGATTTAATTTAATTCGACCGGATTGATTCCGCTCTGGTTTATGGGCGCTTAATGAGCAGTGCGGTATTGACCCCGCCGAAAGCGAAATTTTAAATTTGTGCAATACGGATATTTTTTCTTTTATCTCGGTCACATGTCCAATGCTGGAACAGCGTTTATCCACCTGTTTCAAATTCAGGGTCGGTGCCACGAATCCTTCGGCCATCATGTAAAGTGTCATTACCGTTTCAATCGCCCCGCAGGCGGCCATCGTATGGCCCATATAGCCTTTTAGGCCGGTCACCATTGGCCGGTTTCCAAAAATTTTACGGATAGACCGGGCTTCGATAATATCGCCCATTTTTGTGGCGGTGGCATGGGCGCTGATATAATCGACCGCATTGCTTGAAATTCCGGCATTTTCAAGACCCAGGCGGATGACAGTGGTGATGCCGTTTTCGTTGGGTAAAATCATGTCGCCACCGTTGTTGTTGCAGGCAAGCCGATGATTTCACCCAGGATCGGGGCACCGCGTTTTTTGGCGGAGTCCAGGGTTTCCAGCATGATCGCAGCCGCGCCTTCACCAACCACCAGGCCGTCTCGTTTTTGGTCGAAGGGCCGGGGGGTTAAATGCGGCTGGTCATTGAACTCTGTTGAACAGGCCAGCAGGTTATCGAACACGGCCACCGTGGTAGTATCATATTCGTCGGCACCGCCGCAAAGCATGGCATCGGCAAGGCCAAATTTGACGGTTTCATAGCCGAATCCGATTGATTGGGCACTGGTCGTGCAAGCCGTGCCGGAAGAAATCACCCGGCCGGTGATTCCAAATGTCCGGGTGATATTTACAGCCGTGGTATGGACCATGGATTTTAGATAGTCCACCGCACCTATCGAAGCATAACCGGCACCTTCCCGGATATAAAAATTTTTGTAAATATTTCGCTGGACTGTGGGGCTGCCATGAATGGAACCAAAGGCTACACCCAGCCGACCCGAGGTTATAAACGACTGATCCAGCCCGGAGGCTTCGAGGACTTCCTTGGCCACCTGACAGGCGTAAAATGCCACCGGCCCCATGGTTTTACGGTATCGGCGCTCAAAATCGAAAGGGATATCGTAGTCGACCGTGCCAAAAACACCGGCTTCGACCTTGTCGGTCAACACGTCGTCTTTTTTAATTTTCTTAACGCCCGAGACGCCCCGGGTCAGGCTTTTGATGATATCGTCACGACCATGTCCGATGGGCGTTATTGCCGATGCCGCCGTGATGACCACCCGTCGTTCCATGGCTATTGCCTATCCGCTGACAGCGATGCGACATAATCGTAGATCTGGTTCATGGTTCGGATATCCATGGCTCTTTTTTTCTCGTCACGGGTCAATTCGGAATCGAGCATGATCTCGATTTCTCTGAGTAATTCGATGGCATCAATGCTGTCAAACCCGTGAATTTCGCGGAGGTCATCTTCTTCGCCGGGTTCGACGATTTCAAATTCTTCATCAAATATCGCCAATATTTTGGTCCTAATGGTGTCGCTATCCATTTAATTTCACTTAATGCAGGTTAAAAGAGAGTAATGGCATCGAGTCATACACCAAACGCTGATTTTATTCAAAGAAATTATCTTTCATGCCGGGAAACGTCAACGCCGGATTGATGTAGAAAAGACGATGTGGATCGTTTAAGGGTATTTCAAACCCATCTTTGATATCCAGTGAAATATTGCTAAGCATTTGGAAATCTGATTAAATCATTTTGCTGGATTCAAAAAACCGGCTGGAATGAAAGAGAGACGCCATGAGAAAATCGATTTTTATATTGATAACTGTTTTTATCGCATCGGGGTTTATATTTCCAGCTGCCGATGCGGGGTTATACAAGTGGATAGATAAAAATGGTGTGACCCATTACTCGGACACACAGCCGCCGGGTGGATCCTTAGATACGGATAATATTGAAACCACCGGAAACAGTCCCCGCAGCCGCTCAAAAAAGCTATCATCTGATTCGGCTACCCACCGGATTGATGATTCTGCTGTCGATTCCCCTGCTGGTATTGGGGGCATGTTCTGGAAAATCAGCAAAGACCCTATTGGTCCCAGCTATTTGCTGGGAACCATTCATTCCGATGATCCCCGGGTAATGAAACAGCCCGCTGTCGTCATAAATGCATTTAGGCAGGCAGATACATTTGTGATGGAGGCGCTGATCAACCCGACCGCAATGATGGAAGTAGGCCTGCGATGATGTTTATGGACGGTACCACCTTGGAAAGTGTCGTCGGACGATCTTTATACAAGAAGGTTGACCAGGCCATGTCTGAAAGGGGGATCCCCGGAGCGGTGACGATGATGATGAAGCCGTGGGCGGCCATGAGTTTTCTGAGCATACCGGAAAACCGGTCGGGTACATTTATGGATATGGATTTGTACAATAAAGCCCAGGCCCAGGGGAAAGAACGGATCGGGCTTGAGGAATTATCCGAACAGATTGCGGTATTTGATGGTCTTTCCATGAAAGACCAGGTGATTTTATTAAAGTCGTCGCTCAGCGAGCTTAAAAATATTCCCCGGTTGATTGAAGCGTTGATTCAAAAATATGTGACCGATGATCTTAATGGGTTGATCCGGGTATCGGCAAAATCCATGGACAGTGTTTCGGATAAAGCCCTGATCGTGAGTGTCATGGAGCGGCTAAATGATAACCGGAATGTTAAAATGGCCCGGCGCCTGGCCCCCTGGTTGCAAAAGGGAAACTGTTTTGTGGCCGTGGGTGCCTTACACCTGACCGGGGCGCACGGACTGATTAAGCTCTTGAGAGCGAAGGGGTATACGGTTGAATCGATATCTCGGAAGTAAAGGTCTGGACTGAATACCTGACAAAAATAAAACGATATAATCAAAGACCGAAAGATAAATCCGGTTTTTGATTATACCTATGCACTACCATTTATGGCTTTGTCAATTGCCCCGTTGCCTGTGAATGGAATTTGGCATCCTGTGCCAGGACACTGCCCTGAGGATCGGGTTGTGAGTTCTACGGGGGTATATGACGGTTAAAACTAACGTGAAAAATTGTGAATTTATTTTTACGCGAGCCCTTTAAGCCTTCACAAAATAATTGCGCATCATTCCCATGTCTTCATGCTCTAAATTGTGGCAATGGTACAGGAACATCCCGGGGTAATCATCAAAACCAACTAAAATTCTGATTCGCTCACCCGGCATCAGCAGGAGCGTGTCTTTCCAGCCTTCATCCACATAGCCTTCGTGCCGTACCCCACTCCGCGCAATGACCCGGAACTGCTTGCCATGCAGGTGAATGGGATGCGGCATGTCCATCATACGCATCATGCCATTGCCGGTGTTATAAAATTCCCAGATCTCCTTTGAGCCCAATTGAACGATCTCGTCGTCAGCTACGTCTTCCATCTGAAATACGCGACCGTTGATCGACCATTGCATATGTCCCATGGTGAGATAAAATTGCCGCGGGTGATTAAAATTGTTCGCTTCATCTTGATTGAGGGGTCGAATTTCAGAAAGCATCGGCGGCAGTGGCAAGTGCTTATTCACATTTTTTGTAACCTTAATTTTGAAAACAGAAAAATTCGCCCCAAGTGGAAGGTTTTGACTGGTGCCCATTCTTCCACGCATCATCATGCCACGGCCCATTCGACCACTCCCCATTCCCCCGCCGTCAAAAGGAAGGCTGATGATGGCGGTTTCGTAACCGACCGGTGTGTCACTGAAATCAGCCCAGAGCTCGATCCTTTCGCCGGGGGCCAGGAACACATACCGGCGGGAAACAGGCTTTTCCAGTAATCCGCCGTCCGTGCCAATGATGGTGAGCGGGCGGTCGTCTTTCCATGCCAACCGATAAATGCGCGAGTTGGAACCGTTTAAAAGGCGTAACCGATAGGCGGTGGTTGATACGGGCAGAGTAAAATCGGGCGTCCCGTTGACCATGATCAAATCGCCCAGGAATCCGGTCATCTGCTCCATCCTGTGTCCTGAAGTGTATAAAAATTGGTTGTCTCGATCAAACGTTCGGTCCTGAATAACCAGGGAACGTCATATTCACCATCGGGCAACCCAATGGATTGCTCTTCTTCATCAGAAACAAGAAAGAGACCTGCCAGGCCGTTATAAACTTGAGGTCCGGTTCGTCTATGGGGATGGGGGTGATACCAATAGGTGCCCGCTCTATTTTTTACTTTGAACTCGTAGAGGTAGGATTGTCCTTTCGAAATGACATAACGCGGATGCCCGTCCATTATTGCCGGAACATGAAGGCCATGCCAGTGAATAATCGATTCTTCCGAAATAGAGTTGGTAAAGCGAATCCTTATTTTCTCTCCCTGATGCACTTTTATGATCGGTCCAAGATAGCTCCTGGGAAGCTCGGTCACCCGGTTTTTATCGCCCTTGTTAACAATCGCGCGATACTGCCATGTCTGTGTAGCCTCTCCCGGAAACACCGCCAGCTCACCCGGTTGAGATACAATGGAAATATCAAGGTCCGGCAAGAATCCTGCCGCCGAAGGGGTGTCTTGATTTTGCGCTGTCGCGGAGTGATCCAGAAAAGGCAATAATCCGCCTGTCATCAAGCCCAACGTTCCATAACCGGCCAGTTTCAGAAACTGCCTTCTATCATTCGCGCCTTCGATCCATAAATCCGTATTTAGGTTTTTCACCGATGTCCCCTGTGAGATCTATCGAAATATATCTTTTTACATGGATACAAATTCATCACGGCTTATTTCGCCCCTGGCATAGCGTTCCTTCAGAATGTCTATTGCTTTAGAACCGGTGCTAACACCAGAATGCCCTTTGCTGCCCGTGATCTGAATCAGCTATCTAATCAGCAACACTAACCCGACGATAATTAGACCCCAAAATAAAATCATGAATATCATACCGAACCATCCCATTCCCCAGTCGCCCATCATCCCTCGCCCCATGTGCCAGCTACTGTTGTACCTGCCTGTTTGGGCCAGAGCAGGGCTCAAGTAAATATTGCTCAGAGCCAGTATGACCAGGAACCACGTCAACCTCTTTTGAAGCCTGTTTTTGTCAGCCATGTTATACTACTCCCCAATCGATATATCGAAATACCCAAAAAACGCCGGTAAGTTACCACATGCAATAGCCACTTCGATCACGGCGATTTCCCATCATGGGACCGTAACCTCTGTTATAAGGATTATATGTGGGAGCGGTGGAAGGGTTGCCAGAGTAGCCATAGCCGCTCCTGTCATAATCTGCACTGTTATAATAATTTTGCCCATCGTAGCCATGTCGGTAAGGACCATGGCCGATGCCGCAACCTGTCAATGCTATTAATGCAAAACCAACGATTGCAACAATTAATACTGATTTAATAGCCATTTTCAAAGATTTGGTTTTCATTGGATCACCTTTATTTTGTCCTATTCGTCCTTGATGAACTCGTAAAAAGTCGGAAATCTCTTGAAACGTCATTCCGGCGCAGGCCGGTATCAAGTGATTTCAGTATGTTATAGATGCCGGATTAGGTCCAGCATTACGAATTCGGACTTTTTACGAAACCATCCTTTTTAAGGTAGCCAAATATTTTCTTTATAATGAGCGGGGCGGCAAACAACCGCCCCAGCACACGTGCTTTAAACAGGGCCTTGGGATTACCGCCAGCAGTAGCCGCCTTTGTAGGGTCCATTGCCCATCATCGGACCCCCGGACATAGAACCACGGCCGGCTTTTGGATTCAATTTCCTCATTTCGACCATATGGTCAATACGTTTCTGGTCAAATTGGGACTGTAGCTCAGAGATTTCTTTTTGCAGCAGGGAAGCCTTGGCGGCATCCGGCTCAGTTTTGGCCAATTCGCTTTGCAGTTCACGTTCTTTTTCAAAGAGACCGGCCCTTATATCCCGGGTTTCCTTGAAAAATGCTTCTCGTTTTTGCTCGAACTGCTTGTATTCCTCTTTGCTCAGCTGATCGTCATATCCTGCACCGTATCCACCCTGGTAATGCATACCGCCGTGGTGTCCCCCGCCGCTGCCCCAGCCCATACCACCGTGGGCAAAAGCGTTTACGCCGAGTCCGATTATGGCAACGGAAGCGATAATGATGACAATGTTTCTTAAAGTACGCATTTTGTAATTCCTCCTGTAATGATTGTTTTGGATGAATGTTTTTCGCTAATCGATCTGTAAGGATATAAGAGCAAACTGTATGCCATTTGCGGAAAAAGCGGGCGAATTATTTTTATCTTATTGTTATTGTTGAGAAATAAAATTTTGTATCCGTTTAATTTGAAGAGATATGCGGATGAAGAAAATATAGGCGAAGTATAAAAATTACCCAATCGAACATATCATAATTGAAGAAGTGGAATTATTACCCGCTATCAGTGATTTGGGTCGGCTCTTTTTCACACTCCGGCCACTATTGTTGAATTGGATATCAGAATTTCAGTTAATCTCTTTGTCCCGTTTTTCATCTTAATGTGATGCATACCCATTAGAATAAAAAAATCGTTGTTTTACGATTAGTACGTATTAGCTTTATAAAACAATGAGTTGCCGAACAGCTGTGCCCGAGTCGCTTGTTTATGATTCCATGTGACTTGTCGAATATCGTGAAACGCTTGTGCCATTGTTGATTATTCGAATAATTTGACTATCATTAGTAGTGACACATTATGGCATATTTCTTGAATGAAAAATAACATCCGTTTATTGTTACTCAACCGACTGGAGGTTTAAATGATTCACTTAAAAACCGATTATAAAATAAAGGTGGCGATGATTGTGTTCGCAATGCTGATTGGCGTGACCAGTATCATTGTCTTGCCCGCGTACAGCCACGGAGGGAAAACCCATGGTGGAGAAGCATTCACCGCCTTTCAAGCCCTTCAGAAAGCAACTCAGCTTTACGATCGACTGATCGCTTCCGGGAAGCTGGCCGAAGAATGGGAAACCGGTCTGCAAACAATAAAAATAGATGCCCGAAACTCAGCAGAAAAGCCTGAATACGTGGCCCAATTTGAAAGAGTCAAAGGAAGTCCTAGCAGTGTTTACTTTTTCTTCAATCAAGATGGGGAGTATTCCGGATCAAATTTTACAGGAAAGTAGGGAGGATTGGCATGGAACATTTCCTGCGTGAGCAGAAAGATAAACCAAAAATTACTTTCGAATTAATGTCCATCCCTGGCAAGGCGCTGGCAACCTGTATCATTCTAACCCTGACGCTAGGCATGTCGGGTGCACTAGGTCAGATTGTCCTTCATGATATCATCCCGGCCTTTTATTCCAAAAGCACATCCAGCGATATGTCACCATCGTCTGCCGGCCACGGCGGCAAACCCACCGGCCATTCGGAGTTAAATCCTCTCAACAAGCGGGGTGACCTGTTTTCTGAATTATCCCCCGCTGGAACCCAACCCAAGGATAAGCCTTTTTATAAGGATGAGCAATTTGTCTGGACCCTAAAATGGACCCATATTCATCTTTTCGGCATGAGTATGATTTTTATATTCATGGGCGTCATCAGTTTACTGCTGGATGCCGGCTCCAAATTCCGTACATGGTTGATTGTTTTGCCTTTCATCGGTGTGTTGATCGATATTTTGGCCATGTGGCTCAAGGGATTTGTCTCCCCCGTTTTTTTCTGGCTGCACATACCCGGTGGTGGCATTTTTGGATTAGTATTTGGGTATGTATCGCTTCGGGCGCTATGGGAAATGTGGTTCAGATCGGCTTCGGTTCAATAACATTTTATAGTCTTCCAGATAAAGTCTTTGAACTGCGTTATCGGTCGCTCCCCTTCGACGACGTACGGGTTGTACGACTTACTCAGGGGGGCTCCCTCTGGTCCCGCTGACACCAAGCGGGACCAAAAACATTATCTGAAAGCCTATAGTTCTTTCATTAGAAAGCCGAAAAGATGAGAATGTTTCACATTAGATCCATGCAGCAACGACTCGTAATTTTCTTACTCCTGCCACTTATCCTGCTTCTCTTTGGAGCCGGATTACTCGGTTTTTTGTACGCCCGCAATATTATGTTGGAACAGTGGGAGGAGGCAGCTATTCTGAAACTGCAACGTGCGGCCCATGATATCGATATGCGGCTGAACCGGCCGTTTCAACTGGTGGAGATTTTAAATGTAAGCGGTGGGCTCAACAATGATGCAATTCACCAAAAATTGCTCTTTGATCAGCTGGAAAATCTTGAAGGCGTTACCAAAGTACGCCTGGAATGGTCTGTACCGCCAAAAGACAAACCAAGGATGTCCGGTTTCAGAACCCTGTTTCCTTTGGGTTCGCCCATGCTAACTCAAACAAGATGCTTTTTTGACATTCGGTATACCAACCTTCGGTGTCACGATAGTGGTAATTGTCGGCATGATTCGCCGGCGAATGCTTGGACTGCGATCCAAAACGATCACGGCGGCATATCCGATACCTAATCCAGTTATGGCGCCTCCGATCGATCCGAATGTCTCGGTCAGGCCAAACGCTGTTGATGCCCAAACACCGGTAAAGGCACCGAGCAACAGCCCAAGGACCGGCAACAGATATAGAATTGCGGCACCGGTCAACAGGTTCGCAGATGATAGATGTACTTTGACCAGATCACCGGCTTTGGCGCTCACGGGATTGGCCACTCGGCTTTCCATTTTTGCGCTTGCCAGACAACTCCGGCAGCCACCGGAGGTCGACTGACATCCACCGCAGGCGCCCTTGCGATCCGTGACAACCTGGGCGTAGTTACCGGATTCTGTTTTTATGACGATTCCAATGTGCTCTGGCATTGGGAAGCCTCCCTCACAATTCTGTAGTTATCTTGATACTTTTGTCCTCTCATTGCCAGGCACTTTTGTTTCCGGTATTGGCAGTTTATCTTTCGGTGTTTCATGCCGGTTTTCGCTGCGATACGACTTTAAGATAGCAAATGCTACGCCAATTGTTCTCGACATCGCTTTACCCGTTGAATTTACATCGTATTTTTAAGGAATTTGGAGTTGTAACTAAGTAGGATTAATGTTGTGTTAAGGTATTGTGGGAAAATATTACACGGCTTTTGCAACTACAAATGCGCTGCTATCCCATGTATAGTTTTAATAGGCTATTGATGACAACCAGGGCAAAGGACGCCGGCGGGAGCATGGCGAGGGCTTGAGCGCGGTTGTTATTCAATAACCGGGCGATACTGCGAATCCCCTGGCGAATACCAAGATAAAGACCCGCCAGAAGTAAAATCCCCTGAATTAAAGGGATCCATTCAGGAATGAAAGGCGCAAAGGGCATATCTGCCGTACCAAATAGATTCCAACCGAATCCGAACGGATCGGACAAGACCACCAACAGGTAGCTGTAATTGACCATCACCGACGGCAAGGAAAAAGCGATCCAGGCAAAGATACCCACCGGTATCAAGGTGTAGGCCGCATGCAGCATCAAGGGCTCATCATGGGCTGGTCGCCCGGCCAGTCGATTGCCCAGTCTCGCCGCCAACTTGAAAAGGCCCGGTAAAACCACTAGCGCCCCCAGCCATAAAACCGCGACGTAAATCAAAAACGGTCCTAATTCACGGCTTTCCGCGACATTGGCAGAAGCCTTGATCCAGCTCCAGGGGCCCAACATGGTGATGCTGAAGGCAATGGCCACGGCCAGCATGATCATTGCATTGTACATCTCATCTTTGCCACTGAAGCCCGGATCGGCACAAAAGGGCCGCACAAAAACACCAATGTTTTCCTTGGGGCAGCTTTTCACGCACTCCATGCAAAAGCCGCAGTGGTTATTGCGGTCCATGGTGCCGGGGTACTGGTTCCACGGACAGCCCCACACGTCAGGGCTGCCCGCAAGACAAGATTTTACTTTATGGTGCGCACATACTTGGGGATCGATCACCCGAACCTCGGTCACCGAGGCCATGGCGTAGTTGCCCAAAAAGCCCCCTACCGGACAAAGATACTGGCAAAAGACGCGGCGTCGGAAAAAAAGTGCCAGGATAAGGGTGGCGCCCAAGATCAGCATGAAAAGCGTGGCCGTGGCCAGGGGGCGCGTGATGAGGATAATGCCAAAGGAAATCATGGTCAGGAAGATGAAGTTTTGCAACCACATGTTGCGCAATCCGCGGGGCCAATCTTTTTGACGTCCGAGATAGCGATGGTGCAAGCCCTTAAAAGGCTTTTGGATAAAACGCACAGCGGTCAATGTCCGTCGGCTGATCCATTCGGCAGGTGCCGGCAGTGGGCAGATCATGCACCACAATCGGGCGCCCAGGGGCACGAAGATGGCTTTGAGGGCAAACCACCACAAAATCCAGACAACGATAATGGCGATGTTGCGGTTACCCACCGGGCTGCCCCAAATAGCACTGAGAATAAACAAGTAGAAAACCACCAGGCTGGGCAGCAGCAGCCAGAAGTGAAAACTGCGCGCCTGTACGATTTTTTTGAGGCCGGGAACAGCTTTCAGTAAATTGAAACGGCGAGCCGTCGCCGGTTCGGATTGGCCCTGGGGGGCCGATGCATGCCACAACAACATGCTAATGGTCAACCAGATGGATAGCGACACCATGGCATAATAGGCGGTGTTAGGCCCCACGATTAGCTCGCCGGTCATGAAGGGATGCAGATTGCCGCAGGTTTGGGTGCAGCGAAATACAAATTTACCGGCACGGTCAGCTTTCAGCTCGATTTCGTTGACCTTGTCCCAATCTGTCTGCTTTTTGCCCTCATCATCTTCCCAGGCATACTTAAGATAGGCGATGCCCTCCTGTTTAATCGTAAACTCCAAATCATGGCCATCCAGTAAAAAACCGTGGGTAACATCTTTGGAGGTGGGTTTGAAGATGACGGTGTCGCCCTTGTTGACGAAAATTCGCGCGGGCGTGTAACCGTACTTATGGGCTTTAAGGCGGATGATATGGGTTTGTGATGGCCGGGGTGCTATGTGAATAAGCATCGGTACGGCAAGGGTCGCAATGGATATCACACCGATTAGAATAATGGCCGTTTTTCGACTCATCGATACCTACTGAGCAGCTTTTTCGCTGATGACCCCGTTCGACCGGCTGCTAATGAGTTGTTCGAAAAAGGCGATAGCGTCGGGGCTGTTCCATTTGCGCGAACCGATTACCTTGCCGACCATCCCGCCGCTTTGATCGATAATAAAAGTGGTGGGAATGGAGCGAATCCCGAAACTGTGGCTCACCCGTCCGTCGCTATCCAGCAACGCAGTGAAACTCAGCTTATGGTTATCGAAAAATCGCTTTACTTTGTTTAACGGCTCACGCAAATCCACGGCCAACAACACGAAAGATCGATCTTTGAAATGCTGGTGAAGTTTCTCCAAATCAGGCATCTCAACCCGGCACTCGGGGCACCAGGTGGTCCAAAAGTTAAGAAGCACCACCTGTCCCTTGAAATTCGATAAACGTACCTTATGCCCTTCTAAATCCGAAAGGACAAAATCCATGGGCGGCGGAATGCGGGGAATTTTGATGCCCCCTAACTTCTGAAGGTAGCGGTCAAAATTCTCCGGTTTTGCGCCGGCGGATGAGGCGGGCAGGGATGGCAGCCACACCATCAGCGTGATGACCATGGCGGTTATTGCTAAAAGTGCCCCAATCCATGCTCGCCAAGATATATTTCTTTTTTGTAATATCATCACAATGCAAAACGATTAAAGAACGACAAGTAACCTGGAATTAAAATCAGCGTATCGGTAAAAATCATGACACCCAATACAATCATCACCACAGCGCTGATTTTTTCAACCAACCCCACATACCTTTTAAAGCGTTGCAAAAAACGCATAAATTGCCCAATGCCCACGGCCATTAATATAAAGGGTATGCCCAATCCTATGGAATAGGCCAACAAGAGCCACATCCCTTGGGCGGCGTTATCCAGGGTGCCGGCATACATTAAAATGGCGCCCAAAATGGGGCCCACGCAAGGCGTCCACCCAAAGGCAAAGGCCGCCCCCAAAAGCATTGCGCCGGGAAGCCCCCAGCGATTATGGTTCCAGTCGAACCGGAATTCCCTGAACAGGAAGAGCCAGCGTATCAGGCCAAGTTTGACGATCCCGAAAAAAAAGATCACCACCCCGGCCGGTAGTGTAATTTATTTTGTGTGAAATTGATAAAGCTCGAAAAAAAGGCGCTTTCCCTTTATAAGGGTGTCGACGAAAACATCCACAAAGAAAGGAGAAGCGCCAATGAAGATGG
>Ga0056107_100177_pt1 | contig 12376 bp, 9 predicted proteins | sample WorMetcrassitun2_FD_77006 | JGI IMG/M metagenome (GOLD analysis project Ga0056107, IMG submission 77006) | Marine gutless worms symbiont microbial communities from Max Planck institute for Marine Microbiology, Germany - Olavius crassitunicatus.2 ...
ATTTCCATCTTCATTGGCGCTTCTCCTTTCTTTGTGGATGTTTTCGTCGACACCCTTATAAAGGGAAAGCGCCTTTTTTTCGAGCTTTATCAATTTCACACAAAATAAATTACACTACCATTATAACCCCGACCCTTACGCCTAACGACTCGCTCTTTGGACAGCAATGGTGGCTTAACAATACCGGCCAAACGATCAGAAACAGGGCCGGACTGCCCGGGGCGGATATGGGTGTGACCGAGGCCTGGTTAATTACGCCGGGCAGCCGCGACATCATTATTGCCGTGGTAGATACCGGGGTGGATATCGGGCATCCGGATATCCGACCCAACCTGTGGGTGAATACCGGTGAGCTGGCTGGACACGCCTCCCTTGACACCTGGCAGGCCAACGGCTTGGACGATGATGGTAATGGTTATAAAGATGACATCATTGGTTGGGATTTCCACTTTAATACCAATAGTCCCATTGATTTTCGTGACGGTCACGGGACGCATGTGGCCGGTATCGCCGCTGCCAAGGGTAACAATGTCATTGGTGTAGCGAGTGTTAGCTGGAAATCGAGAATCATGCCCCTGGCCGTTCAGGAATATGCGTCCGGCTATTTGCCGATATCGGCCGTGGCAAACGCCATTATCTATGCCGAGTTAAATGGCGCCCATGTCATCAATCTTAGCCTGGGGAGTACTTTTAATTCTATCACGATCAGAAATGCCATAAATTTTGTCCGGCGGGCGGTGATTGTATGCGCTGCGGGTAATAGTGGCGCGGACAATGATATTTTTCCCCATTATCCGTCCAGTTATCCAAAAGCAAATCTTATTTCAGTGGCCGCGACGAACTTAAATGATCAACGGGCCAACTTTAGCAATTATGGACGTTTCTCCGTAGATGTTGCAGCGCCCGGCGTTGATATCCTTAGCACTTTTACCCGACATATCAATCCTTCCGGCTACCAATTCTTGAGCGGCACTTCCATGGCGGCGCCTATGGTTTCAGGGCTGGCTGCTTTGCTGCTTTCGTTTGACCATACACTTTCGGCCAGGCAGGTGGCTTCTATTATCATCCGTACCGCGGACGTTCAACCCACACTGGCGGGCCGAGTCCTCTCGGGAGGGCGGATCAATGCATGGAGAGCCCTGCAGGCGGTGGATGTCGATGATGATGATGACAGCGGGCGCTTTATTAAATCTATTCAATCGGTTCAACAAAGCGGAACCAACCGCTGATGTCGGTGAATGGATGAAAGCAGAGATACTGGCCACCGGCGATGAAATTCGTTCGGGCGCGCTCATCGACAGCAACTCCGCCTACATTGCCGAACGACTTGAACGAGAAGGGATTGAAGTCACCCGTCATCATTGTGTCGGCGATGATCTCCAGATGCTGACCACTGAAATTTCTACAATCGCAAGTCGTGCCGATATTGCCATTGTTTCCGGAGGGCTTGGCCCCACCGAGGACGACCGAACAGCAGAAGCTGCTGCCAAGGCTGCCGGTGTCGATCGGGTACTGGATGAGCAGGCACTATCAGCTATCGAAGCGTTCTTTAAACGTCTGGGGCGTTTAATGCCCCCATCAAATCGTAAACAAGCCCTGTTTCCATCCGGAAGCGAGGTGCTTCCCAATCCGGTTGGAACGGCCCCCGGATTTAAAATCAAAATCAATCGCTGTATCATTTTCTGTCTCCCCGGCGTTCCCCATGAGATGAAAAAAATGCTGACCTTCGAGGTGACCCCGCGGCTTACTTCAATCATCGGCAATGACTGTCGATTCTCTTTGGTTCGGACCCTATCCACTTTTGGATCTACGGAATCATTGGTCGGAGAGCAAGTGACCGGCTTGACCCATGATTATCCGGAGATATCGTTGGGGTTACGGGCCAAATTTCCTGTGATCCAGGTCCGGCTGTATAGTCGCGGCACGGATGAAAAGCAGATGAACCGCCACCTGGATGTGGTTGCCGAAAGGGTTGGAAGCGTACTGGAAAGTAAGGTCTTTTCCGATGATGGCAAAAGCATGGCAGCGGTCGTCGGCGATCTTTTGGTTCAAAAAAATACCACTGTGGCGATTGCGGAGAGCTGCACCGGTGGATTGATTTCCCATTTATTGACCAATGTGCCCGGTAGCTCTGAGTTTTTCCTATTCTCCGGCGTCACCTATGCCAATGCGGCCAAAATCGGTGTGCTGGGTGTATTACCGGAAACCCTTGAAGCGCATGGGGCCGTTTCGTCACAAACGGTTCGCCAAATGGCAAAAGGAGCCCGGAAGGTCGCCAATGCCACCTATGCCATTGCGACCAGCGGTATTGCCGGCCCGGATGGCGGGACCGATGAAAAGCCCGTTGGAACGGTTTGTATTGGTCTGGCGGGACCTGAGGGCGTGACCGACCGGCGCTTGTATTTCCCTTTTGGAAACCGAACAGCGAAAAAGAAGCTGTTTGCGATGGCGGCGCTGGACATGCTGAGGCGTCATATTTTAAAACTTGGGGCACTCGATATCCCCACGAAGACCCGGTAATTGCCCTGGGAAGGGAAACTTCCGCCAACGCCGTATCCGGTCTCTATTTACCTCCTTACCCTTTCTATCCGCTGATCGTATCTCTTTTTTGCTGTTAATGTAAAATCATTAAAGCGCGAATTTCTACGAAAGCACTTCACCTGTTTTCGTTGATTTTTAACTTCCACAAAGAGTGACGGGGCAAACACATTATCTTGACAAATGATCGATTTTTGTATAGCCAACCTTGATCGTTATTGTTCTGAATTAAAGGGTTATCAAAAGGAGACGATAGATATGAATATCAAAAGAAGGCTGAATTTAAGCATTATCCTGATCATGGGGTTGTTTTGGGTCGGCGCTGAGTGTATGGCCGGGCAAGAAACGGGTCAAACCACAAACACAGATCCATCATCCGTACATATCAGCACATCCATGGCCAATGCCGTTGCGATAGATCCGGTCTTTGAGTTTGAACCCGTGCTTGAAGGCGAAACTGTAACCCATGTGTTTGTAATAAAAAATACCGGTACGGATGAGTTGAAAATTTTAAAGGTTCGGACTGGCTGAGGGTGTACAGCGGCTTCGTATTCGAAGCAGATCCCTCCCGGTGGAGAGGGAACACTCACAGCAAAGGTAACTACAAAGGGATTTGGTGGGCGTCAGATATTAAAACGGATCACTGTTCAGACCAATGATACAAAACATTCGAGCCTGCAATTGGTGGTCAAGGGAAAAGTAAAAAAGTTTGTCACGATCCAGCCCAAACGGGTACGGTTGAACGGGGCGCTCCAGGATGTTGTCCGTCAAACGGTAGAGATTGTTCCTGAAAAAGCGTATCCGTTTAAAATTGTAGATATATCGGCAAAGCCAGGAGACAATATAAAGGTCACACTCGACGAAAAAGAAGATGAGGGCGGAAAATTATATCAAATTGTTGTTGAAAATATCCGCCGGCAAGCGGGTCGATATTATGAAGCCATCACCATAAAGACGGATAGTGACGTTAAACCCGAGCTCGAAATTCGGGTTTACGGAAATATCACGAACCCGAAAGCCAAAACGCCTCCGGCATCCGATTCGTCGTCGGCTATCGATAAACCGGCAGAGGGGGCGACAACCGTAAAGTCGGCACCTGCAAAGAAAGACCCTGCCGGTGGCGTAAAGATCAACATATCGAAGGGCGCGGACAAGACCGAATAGGGATCGGTAATAACCGGTCGAAAATCCGGCCCGGATGGTCGGATTTTCGATTGATTCCATTGCCATTGGCACCTCTCCATGATTTGTCCCATCTTAGAAAGGACCCCATGATCCAGGTCGTCATTTTTGATTGTGATGGTGTCATGTTCGACACCATAAAGGCCAACACCGCTTACTACAATCATCTTTTAGCCCATTTTGATCATCCGGAAATGACACCGGTACAATTCGAATATATCCATATGCACACTGTGGCAAAGAGCCTTGCCTTTCTTTTTGAGGACGAAAATTCTATCCGCGCAGTAGATGCGTATCGGGTTTCAGTGGGTTACGAACCCTATTACGATTTAATGGAAATCGAACCGGATCTCAGGTCCCTGCTAAAGATAATCCGGTCCCGATTTAAAGTCGGCATTGCGACCAATCGCAGTGATACCATCGGCAGGATTTTAGAGGTTCACGGCTTGGAAGACGATTTCGAAGTGGTGGTCAGCGCCCTCGATGTCCCTCATCCCAAACCCCATCCGGATCCCTTGCTGAAAGTGACCGAGTATTTCAATATTAAACCCCATCAAGCGGTCTATATCGGAGACTCAACACTGGATGAGCAAGCCGCCCGGGCCGCTGGAATGCCCATTGTCGCTTATCGAAACAGATCACTGGCGGCTGATGCCCATATCGACCATCTCATGGAGATGGTGGCGTTACTGGAGTCCGGGAAATTGTTTGTCAGCTAAAGCGTGTAGCGTAGCTTCGCAATATGACCATGGATATATTTTCATTTTTTCGACCGTCATCATTTGACATCGTTTTGCGCAACCCAATATTTTCTTAGATATCGTTTTTAGTTCTTACAGGAGGAATCAATGACATTAGACAAATTAACTGCCGTCTCGCCCGTGGATGGCCGCTATCGCAAAACGGTCGAACCGCTGGCCGAATATTTTTCGGAAAAAGCGCTGATCCAGTATCGGGTCATGGTGGAAGTCGAATATTTCATTGCCCTATGCCACCTGCCGTTGCCCCAGCTGGAAGGGGTCGATTCAGATGCTGAGCGAGCGCTTCGGGCGTTATACCGGCAATTTAAAACCGCCGATGCCAAGCGGATCAAAGCCATTGAAAAAACGATTAATCACGATGTTAAAGCCGTTGAGTATTTCTTAAAAGAAGAATTCGACATATTGGGATTAAGTCAGTATCAGGAGTTTATTCATTTCGGTTTGACTTCCCAGGACATCAATAATTCCGCCTTGCCCTTGATGATAAAAGATGCCTGGCAGACGGTCCTTCGACCGGACCTTGATGAAACCATGAATCAGTTGATCCGCCTGGCCCATGAATGGCAGGATATTCCCATGCTGGCCCGTACACACGGGCAGCCCGCATCGCCCACAATACTGGGAAAAGAGATCTACGTATTTGTCAATCGGCTGGAGCAGCAGCGCTCATTGTTGGCGCAGGTTCCTTATACCGCTAAATTTGGTGGGGCGACGGGCAATTTTAATGCCCATAAGGTCGCATATCCGGATGTTGACTGGCCGGCTTTTGCCGACTACCTGGTTAACGATGTGTTGGATTTGACTCGCACAACGGTTACCACTCAGATCGAACCATACGATCACCTGGCCGCTTTTTGCGATGGCGTTAAGCGGATCAATACCATATTAATCGATTGCTGTCGGGATATCTGGGCCTATATTTCCCTGAATTACTTCAAGCAAAAGATTGTGGAGAATGAGGTCGGGTCATCGGCCATGCCCCATAAGGTGAACCCCATCGATTTTGAAAATGCGGAAGGAAATCTGGGCGTGGCCAACGCGATCTTATCACATCTATCCGCCAAATTGCCCATCTCCAGGCTGCAACGGGATTTGACCGATTCAACGGTTACCCGAAATATCGGTGTTCCGGTGGCCCATATGCTGATTGCCTTAAAGTCTATCCAAAAAGGGCTAAATAAATTGGTGCTTAATGAAGCGATGATCCTTTCGGACCTTCACGATCACTGGGCCGTCGTATCAGAGGGAATTCAGACCATTTTACGTCGGGAAGGATACCCGAAGCCGTACGAAGCCTTAAAGTCGCTCACCCGGACCCATGGGGTCATTAATGAAGAGCGGATCGCCGAATTTATTGAAGGCCTGGACGTTAAAGATTCGGTGAAAGCAGAGCTATTGAAAATAACACCGGAAAGCTACACGGGTGTTTCGGCTTTTAATTAGAGACTCGCAACAGAGGATTTCAAAGGCCTCTATTTTGCGACGTTGATAATTGCGCGCATAAACGCCGGTAAATCTGCTGGTGTGCGGCTGGTCACCAGATTACCATCGATAACGACCTCATCGTCCGTCCATTTTGCACCGGCATTGACCAGATCATCCTTGATGGCGATATATGAAGTGACTTTTCGATCTTCTAAAATTCCCGCTGAAACGAGCACCCAGCCGGCATGACAGATGGCGGCCACCAGCTTGCCCTTTTTAAAAAGCCGTTTTACCAGATGAAGCACTGCCGGGTATCGACGCAGGCGATCCGGGGCATATCCACCGGGAATCACAACCCCATCGTAGTCATCCAGCAAAATCTGGTCTGCAGCGGCGTTCACTGCGATTTTAGTCCCTGATTTCCCGGTGTAATGGTCTGCGCTACCCGATCCGACCACGGTGACTTTGGCACCTGCTTCCTGGAGTCGGTAAAATGGATACCAGAATTCCTGATCGTTCACCATCTCCTCAGCCAGTATGATAAATTTTTTCCCGGACAGTTCCATGGCAGCCTCCTTTATGCGTCATTTGTCGATAGTTGGTCCTCAGCCCAGTCCGCCAGTTTTTCACGGAAAATTTTGGCATTATGTCGAATATCCACGGGAAAGTTCTCGTGGAAAAGGATGGTTGAGATCTCTTTTGTATGCGGGCTCTTTTCACCCAGGGCTTGAAGCTCTGAATGGATCCTGCCTTCTTCTTGTTGCTCAGCTTCTGTTTTTAGCTCGATGCAGATAACCGGTGTTTGGTTTGGCATCTCCCCCACACCCACAAGAGCACTGCGAGACACGCTTGAATGGTTGTTGTAGATCAATTCACAGGGAACGGAATAAAGGGTCTTATCCCCGTTGATGACGACCCGATGATTCTTCCGGCCGCAAAACCAGATCCGCCCGGCGGTATCCATCCACCCCAGATCACCCATTCGGTGCCAGAATTTGTTTCCGTCTTTTATCTTTGCCAGTGAATCTGCCAGGGTATTTTCATGGTATCTACGCGTTACCAGATCACCTTGAACGGTTATTTCCCCAATCCGTCCCGTGGGCACCGGCAGGTCATCATTCCATCGGTCAATTGGTTCGTCTGTGATGCCAATAATTTTAACATGAATATTGTCGAGGGGCGGCCCCACGCAGATGCCACACCCTTTTTCACTCATCTCACGTGTTTCCGATAAAATTTCTTTGCCGGCAATAGATGACACCGGCATCGCTTCCGTAGCCCCGTAGGGGGTCTGGACTTGGGCTTCAGGCGACAGCATGCCACTGAAAAGATCGATAACATCAGGCGATACCGGCGCACCGGCGGAGATTACCCGCCGAAGGGACGGCAGGCGGATACCCTGCGCTTTTCCATAATCACCCAGCCGTTTTAATAATGCCGGAGAGGCAAACATGTTGGTAACACCGTGGTCAACTATGGCCTCGATAATTTTAACCGGATTGGCGTGGGCCGGTTTAGTTGGGTCCATGTCGGGGATCACGGCTGTCATGCCGAGTGCCGGGTCAAACAAAGCAAACAGGGGAAATGTGGGCAGATCGATCTCGCCGGGTTCAATCTTGAATTGGGAACGGATATGCTTTACCTGGGCATCAAAATTGCCATGGGTATAGACGGCACCCTTGGCCGGCCCAGTGCTCCCTGTCGTAAAGAGGATGGCCGCAGTCTCGTCTTGGCCGGTGGGTGCTATTGGAAAAGGTTTCCAGGGGCCAATGTATAGTTGGTCAAGGGTAAACCCTCCCCAAAGCCAGCGCCGACCCACCGTTATCCAGTTTTTTACGGATTTGAAAAAACGGGGGTAAAAAAGCCGAAGCACATGCGCTTTGGGGATACCGATAAAGGCGGTCGGCTCTGTCGTCCTCAGGCATCGAATCATTCGCGAGATTCCCATCCCAGGGTCCACGACCACCGGGACCGCGCCGATTTTAAACAAAGCAAAGACCAAGATGAAAAAATCCGGACTCGGGGGGACCATTAAAACCGTGCGGACACCCCGGGAAATCCCGATCTTATCTAATCCGTGGGCCAGGCAGTCAGTCGTTTTATTTAACTGGCGGAAGGTGAGATGTGAATAGGCCACCCGGTTATGGGCATCTCGACCGGCCGGATTGATCACAGCTTTCTGATACGGATGGTTCCGGGCCATCCGCGCCAGATGGGTCGCCACATTAACGGTATCATCTGTTTTCGTGGGGTTGTCATCGGATTGAGTGTTCATAACCATAGAAAATCACCGGCTCACTATTTTTATTAAAACGAGGTGTTCAATTATGTATGAAGAACTTCTCACTTTTACCATTAAATCGGGTGGTTTTTCAAGAACGATTGTACCAGCGGGATAATCTGGTCGGCTGCATCTTCCAGCAAATAATGACCGGCACAGTCAAATGGATGTACCTGGGCATGGGAAAATCTGCGGCGCCATTGGGCAAGATAGTCTGTATCAAAGACAAAATCATGGTTTCCCCAGCAGATGAGCATCGGCAGGTGGGAGAGTTTGTGGAGGCGCGCATCGGTCCGGGCAACGATGGCGTAACTTGGGTCTTTTTCGGTTTCCGGGATGTCTTTAACAAATTCAAGGGTGGCGATCCGGTGGCAGGGGCGGTCATATGGTGCCAGGTAGCCGGCGCGGACATCCCGGCTGAGTCTTTGGCGGGGGGCCATAAACACAGCACCCACTGCAAACAGGTTGAGGCCGAGTACCATCCCGGCTGCCAGTGGTGCGGATTTCCGGATCAGTCTCAGCTGCCATGGCAGTGGTTTTCCCGGAATTGGTAAAAACGAGGCGGTATTCAAAACGATAATTCGCCCGATCCGTTCAATGTGATCAACTGCCCAGGCCATTCCGATCATGCCGCCCCAGTCATGCACGATCAGGGTTATTTTATCATCTAATGCCAGCTGATCGATAAAGTGGCTCAAGTCGTCAACCCGGTCTGCCAGCTGGTATCCGTACCGCGCTTGTGACGGCTTGGAAGACAATCCGCAGCCGATATGATCCGGCGCAATGGTACGACAATTCGTCGATAGGGCCGAGATGAGTTCCCGATAAAAGAACGACCAGGTGGGATTACCGTGGACCATAATAATCGGCTCCCCGCGTCCTTCATCTATGTAATGATATCGAAGGGATTTTATATTCATATGCCGGGATTGAAAGGGGTATAAATGCCTCACTGATCTGGGTAGTTGCCGGGTTACCATTTTACCCCCAATAAAATGCAGTTCAATCCGCTGCCGATGCCAAAAAGTCCCACGTGGTCACCCGAAGCTAAAAAACCGCGCTCATGGGCAATGGCCATCGTTATCGGTAAAGAAACGGTCCCAATATTGCCGAGGTAGGGGTAGGTAATAAAATCTTTTTCAGTGGGGATGTCCAATGCATCGAGAATGGTCCGCTGGTGGGTGGACCCCACCTGGTGGCAGATAATCTTGTCTGGGCCGCCGGTGTCTTGCCAGAAGGTGTCGCAAAACGCCCGGTAGGTTTGTGTACCCAGGATCACGCCGTTTTCAAGGACACCAACCGAATCCGTCTCCATGACCAATGGCATTGTTGCAGGGATACCGGTATCGGGTCCCCAGATACAGAGCCGGTGATGGCACGGATTGCTTCGAACCATACCCCCCTGGAAAAAGTGGCCGTCATCGGCGAAGTTCCGATGGGTTAATACCACGGCCATGGCACCCGAGCCGCCGGTCAGGGTGGCCAAGGAGCTTTTGAACACGTTCATGTCACGGGTTTTTACCATTCGATCAATGGTCTGTTCCACGATTTGACGGGCCGATTCGCAGGAAACCACCATGCCGGCCCGGATCTGGCCCAGTTCGATGGCATTGGCGACCTGGACCATTGCGTTTAAAACACCCAGGCAGGCGTTGGATATATCAAAGATCTCGGCATCCGACCCGATACCCAGTCCATCTGCAACCGCGCAGGCGGTGGCCGGTTCCAGGTGATCCCGGCAGACGCCGCCGTAGACCAGCATGCCGATATCTCGTGGTGTTGCCGCCGAGTTTGTAATGGCTTTCCGCCCGGCCATGATGGCACCGGTATTCATTCGGAATCCCCGATCCCAGAAACGGCGCTCCCTGATGCCGGTGATGGCCGTCAGCTGTCCTTTGTTGAGCCGCAGCGCCTGATATAGTGGCTCGAGACGGTTTTCCAAGTCGTCGGATGTGATCACATTGGGGGGCAGTTCATATCCAAACGCATCGATGTAGACGTTTTCATATTTCATGGTGTTGACCTTGATGCTGGTGATTTCAATTCGATACCGAATTGTTTCATTTCATAAATGTAGCGGCCGTCGACACTCAAAAATCCGTCAGCCGTAATAGACAAAACCGGGTCGGTGTCCACCCGCGTGATAACAGCCTCTACTGTCACCATTTTATCAGATGGTAAAATTTGTCCCCGATAAATCCATTGGTGTGGCTGGGGCCGAGTGATTGAAAATTGATGGTCGCATACTTTATCTTTCCATATAGTTAGGATGTAAAACTTTAAGATTTGGATGAACGACTCCAGGCCCAATGATCCCGGCCAGACCGGATCCTGGTAAAAATGGGCTTTGAAGAACCAGTCGCCGGGATCAACGCGTTTGGTGGCCCTGATATATCCCAGGCAGCAGGGCCCACCGTCGGGAATCAATATGTCGATTTGGTCAATCATCCGCATCGCGGAAGCGGGCATTTGCAATCCTGAAAGGGTCTGCCCGTGGGTCTGCCCCTGGGTCTGCCCCTGGGTCTGCCCCTGGGTCTCGCCGGGCTTAATAACCGAGTCCAGGTCATCGATAGGCGCCGTATCGATGGGCGTCAGGGGCGGACTGTCGGCAAATCGGTGCGGTGCGGATAAAATTGAATCGGTCAGATCGGCTTGGAAAAGACGCGATTTGGCATCGCGGATGCCTTCCTGCTGCGCCAGTGCGGATTGGGGAAAATAACCGAAATAGGTATCGCCCTCATAAATGACCTTGGAATCATTGAAAACCTCAAAATCAAACGTTTCAACAATCATTCCTGCCGCCCGGGACACATGCGTCAACCGAACGCGGGTGGTCAGGGTGTGATGTCCCGTCGAGATATTTTGCTGGATAATCCCTTGTCCCCCGAGATTACGGAATCGTAAATCATCGTCACTTAAAAGGGCGGACCCGACATAAGATGCCAGCCAGCCACAGGGTTGCAGGGCAATTTCAAGTAAAACCGCATAGGGCATATACCCGGTACGATCAGCAAAAAAGTACCAGGAATCGGGGGTGCATTGGTAGTCCGCTTCAATCCAGCCACCGGGCTTTACGATCCATGGTGGCGGGTCGCACCGGGAGATCTGATCGATAAACAGATAGGGCGGCCGGGGCAGCCGGGCGATAAACCGATCCGTATCAAATGGAAGGTATAGTTTACCAAACGCCTCTGAAGGGTTCCCCTGGGCAATGGCCAGAATTTTTTGGCGATTATAAACGGCGCTTCGCTTTTTATCGGTTTTAGTTGTCGGGGATAGGCGCGGGGTATGACGATCCCAGAATTTTTGCAAATCAGACCGGGTGACCCCGGAGATTTTCATCGAAATATCGCTGAACCGGACAATATGACGACCGTCGGCAAACATATCGGCATCACCGATTACATAGGGTTCTGGTTTGTACCCGACTTTTCGAATAGTCAATTCGTAGCGTACCTTGCGGGTGGCAGCTGTGACCGGGCCGCGGCATTTTAATATACTTTTAATGCCGATAACCGGTTCGTAACACGCCGCCGGGTGATCACAGATCCAGCCCATGCGCTGGAGAAACACCCGGAGCGTATGGGCGCAGCATTCATACATCAAGGTTCCGGGCATCACCTGGTCATCCACGAAATGGCAGGTTAAAAACCAGTCATCCGGGTGGATATCTGCTTCGGTTTGAATAAACCCCAGGTGGTATTTCCCGCCCGCAGGATCTAAGTGAAGCACCCGATCGATGAGCCGCATCCGGCCGCCGGGAAGCCGTAAGGGGGTGGGAATTTTAATGTTGGAAAAAGATTCACCAAAGCAGGCGTCCATGTCTCCCTGCCGAAGGGCATCTATTTCGGCATCGGAATACTGTTGAACATTCACCGGAACCCACTGGCCCCATTGGCTCTGATTTTTATTCTGCTTGGGGTGGCTTGGTTCTGGTTGGCCTGGTTTTGGGTGGCCGGGTTCTGGGTGGCCGGGCCCGGCTGTCTCTTTATCGGTGGTGATAATGCCGCCGGATTGGTTGACTTCCGTATCCGTGAAAAAACCAGCGCAGCCATCGGTCATGGTGATGAAGGGACGCCCGCTGATTGTTCCTTCAAACCGGAAAAAGAATAGATAGGTATCGCCCTGGCGGACAAATTTGTCGATGCGAATATCGTATCGAATCACATCGCCTGACCGGGGGAGTGCG
>Ga0056107_100179_pt1 | contig 12330 bp, 12 predicted proteins | sample WorMetcrassitun2_FD_77006 | JGI IMG/M metagenome (GOLD analysis project Ga0056107, IMG submission 77006) | Marine gutless worms symbiont microbial communities from Max Planck institute for Marine Microbiology, Germany - Olavius crassitunicatus.2 ...
CGGTTGCCATACCGCTACATCCTTCGCCTCCATCAGGCTGGATCAGGGACTTGTCAAGCACCGTACACCCACAGTGCTCGGCTCACCCTTAAGAATACGTGCCGTGCCCGGCACACAACCAGGCCAAAAACCTGACCCTGACGTCCCGGGCTTTTCGAAACGAACAGCTGGGGTTTTTTTACGAAGAACTTTGCCGTTTGACCTCTTCGCACAAAGTGCTACCCATGAACAGCGGGGCGGAAGCCGTGGAGACCGCTATCAAAACGGTCCGTAAATGGGGGTATCAGGAAAAAGGCGTTCCCGAAAATAGGGCCGAGATTATCGTTTGCCGCAATAACTTCCATGGGCGAACCATTACCATCGTTGGATTCAGTACCGAAGAAAATTCCCGCAAGGGCTTTGGGCCCTTTACCCCGGGGTTTAAAATAATTCCTTTCGGAGATGCGATCGCCCTTGAACAAGCGATAACACCAAATACTGTCGGTTTTTTGGTAGAACCGATTCAGGGGGAAGCCGGGGTCATCGTTCCCCCGGCGGGATATTTAAAAGCCGTGAGAAACATCTGTGACCACCATAAAATTGTCTTGATACTCGACGAGATTCAAACCGGCCTGGGACGAACCGGAAAGCTGCTGGCCGAAGCGCACGATGATATTGAAGCGGACCTGACCTTGATCGGGAAGGCTTTGCCCGGTGGATTTTATCCGGTATCAGCCGTTTTATCCAACCAGGAAGTCTTGGGCATTCTTAAGCCCGGTGATCATGGCAGCACCTTTGGCGGAAATCCACTCGCCTGCGCAGTCAGCCGGATGGCATTGAAGGTGCTGGTGGAAGAGGGGATGATCGAAAATGCCGCTGAGATGGGGGCCTATTTTATCAACGGATTAAAACAAATTCGAAGCTCAATCATCAAAGAGGTACGCGGCAAGGGCCTATTGATCGGCGTGAAACTTTCTCCTGAAGCGGGGGGCGCGCGTTCGTATTGTGAAAAATTAATGAAAAAGCGCTTGCTATGCAAAGAAACCCATACGCATATCCTTCGGTTTGCGCCTCCGCTGGTGATTGATCGTGAAACTATCGATTGGGCTCTGGAACGGATTTCCAATGTATTGCGCTAATAGAGAATCATATAAATATGTTACTAAATTTAAGTTAATGTTATAGATAATTAAATTGGAGGCGATCATCATGGTTGAAAAAGTCATTATCCTGGGTGCTGCGGGACGTGATTTTCACAATTTTAATGTTTATTTTCGGGACAACGAACGATACCAAGTGGTTGCCTTTACGGCCACCCAGATTCCCGATATCGAAGGGCGTGTCTATCCGCCGGAATTATCCGGCAAATTATATCCGAACGGGATTCCCATCCACGCCGATGATCGCCTGGCCGAAATGATTAAGGAAAACAAGGTGGATCTATTGGCGTTTTCGTATTCCGATGTGACCCATAATGAAGTGATGCACAAGGCATCCATTGTAACGGCGGCGGGTGCGGATTTCATGATTGTCGGCGCATCTTATACCATGCTAAAATCGGAAAAAAAGATCGTATCTGTCTGTGCGGTTCGCACCGGGTGCGGTAAGTCTCAGACCAGCCGTGAGGTCGTTCGGATTTTGCAAAAAATGGGGAAAAAGGTCGTTTCCATTCGCCATCCCATGCCCTATGGCGACCTGACCCAACAGATCGTCCAGCGATTTTCGAGTTACGATGATTTTGAAAAATATGATTGCACCATCGAGGAAAGAGAAGAATATGAGCCGGTGATCGACATGGGTGCCGTCATTTATGCGGGCGTCGATTATGAAAAGATTTTGCGACAAGCGGAAAAAGAAGCCGATGTCATCGTCTGGGACGGGGGAAACAACGACACCTCTTTTTATAAACCGGATGTGCATATCGTGGTATTCGACCCCCATAGGGTTGGCCATGAAACCACTTACCATCCGGGTGAAACCAACATGCTGATGGCTGACATCGCCTTGATCAATAAAGTGGACAGCGCCCCTTCCGGAAGTGTGGAACAACTCATCAAGACCATCATCGCGCACAACCCAGATGCCGCCATTGTCCTGGCAGAGTCAGCGGTGATTGCTGAAGATCCGGACCGGATAAATGGACAACGGGTGTTGGTGATTGAAGATGGCCCCACGCTTACCCATGGGGAGATGAAGTACGGGGCGGGTGTGATCGCCGCCCAGCGATTTAACGCATCTGAAATCGTGGATCCCCGGCCGTATTTGACGGGCACCTTACAAGATACATTTAAAAAATATCCGGATATCGGGGCCGTCCTGCCCGCCATGGGATATAGCCCGGAGCAGATTAGCGATTTAGAGGAAACCATCAACCGAACCGAATGTGATTTGGTGCTGGCCGCAACCCCCATTGATCTGTCGAAGCTGATCACCATTAATAAGCCGGTCCAGCGGATCCGTTACGAATACAAGGATCATGGGGATCCATTCCTCGAAACGGTACTGCTCGAAAAATTGGCCAAGTGAGGATGCCATGAACGACGTTGCCGGTAACAAACCGATTCTTTTGGTGGCCATGGGCGGAAATGCGCTGATTAAAAAAGGCCAGGAAGGAACGATTACAGAGCAGTTTGAAAATTTGAGCATGCCGACCCGGCAGATCGCCCGACTGTCAAAAGATTACCGGATCATTGTTACCCACGGAAACGGTCCACAGGTGGGCAATTTATTATTGCAACAAGAGTGCTGCAAAAAAATCCCCAAGCTGCCCCTTGAAATTCTGGTGGCACAAACTGAGGGCCAGATTGGATACATGATTGAATCGAGCCTGGATGAAGCATTAATGGACATCGGCATCTCATATCGACCCTTGGTCAGCTTGATTACCTATGTGGTCGTCGATGAGAAAGATCCGGCGTTTAAAAATCCGGCAAAGCCAATCGGCCCTGGTTTTGATAAAGAGACCGCCCAATCTCTCCCGTACCCTACCGTGGAGACGGCCAAGGGATATCGCCGGGTGGTGGCATCTCCTAATCCGGTGACGATTATTGAAAAACGCGAAATCAAAACGTTGATCGACATGGATTTTATTATCATCTGCTGTGGTGGTGGGGGGATTCCCGTGATTCGAAAAGGAAGGGGGTTCAATGGCGTCGATGCCGTGGTTGATAAAGACCTGGTCAGTGCGAGGCTGGCCGAAGAGGTGGACGTGGATCTCTTTCTGATCGCAACCGACGAAACAGGGGTTTTTTTAAATTACGGGACCGATGACCAGAAGCTGCTTAATTCTCTCACCATTGATGCTGCCCGCCAGTACAGCCGGGCCGGTCAATTTCCGAAAGGTTCCATGGGGCCGAAAGTGGCCGCCGCTACTTCATTTGTGAGGCATACCGACAAACGAGCAGTGGTTGCGGCGATTGATCAGATTGAGATGGCACTTAAGGGTGCGGCCGGAACGGAAATTATCCCCTAATGCACCCATGGGGATTGCATATAGCGCTTGACGAACTTCTTTGGGGCCCGGTTTAAAAAAAAGTGTATAAATTACTTGACATGCATTTTGGGCCGATGTTAAAGGACAAGTTCACGCACAAAAGGAAAACAGGAATGGCTCCGTTAATCACAGGCATCTGGTATTATTATTTTTATTTTTTTAGCTCCGCCTGCCTGAGGTGCGCCGAGCCGATGTAAACATTTTTTATAAAGGTGACAGCCGCGGGCAGACAGCAATGCCGCGGCTTTTTTTTATTTTAGGCCGCTGGCAAAAATGCCGCGACCTTTTGCCTTTTACAAAGGAGGCAGATTATGACTTTATTGGGAAAACGGATTCGGATGGAGCGGATCATCAATCGAAACACGGGCCATACGGTGATTGTTCCGATGGACCATGGGATCTCGGTAGGCCCCATTGCAGGTGTGATCAGTATGAAGGATGCCATTGGCAAGGTTGTGGATGGCGGCGCCAACGCCGTGGTGGAACACAAGGGGATGATTGCCGAGGGGCATCGGGGTAGTGGCCGCGATGTGGGGCTGATCGTCCATATGTCGGCATCGACCAGCCTTTCCTCGCTGCCCAATGCCAAGACACTGGTGTGCACGATAAAGGAGGCTGTTAAAATGGGTGCCGATGCCGTATCAATCCACGTTAATCTGGGAAATGGCCATGAAAAGGACATGCTCCACGATTTTGGTAGCGTGAGCAGCGATGCCCGAAAATGGGGCATGCCTTTGCTGGCCATGATCTATCCCCGGGGCGAAAATATCAAGGATGAGTACGACGTCAATGTCGTTAAACATGCCGCCAGAATCGGCGCCGAATTAGGCGCTGATCTGGTCAAGGTCTCATACACCGGGTCGGTATCGTCGTTTCAGGAGGTGGTTGAGGGATGCTTTGTTCCTGTTGTGATTGCCGGCGGAGAAAAAATGGACTCGGACAAAGACATCCTTGAGATGGTGCGCGGATCTATTGACGCCGGGGGCGCGGGGGTATCCATTGGGCGAAATGTGTTTCAGCACGCAGATCCGACAAAAATGGTACAGGCTATATCGGCCATTGTCCATGACGATAAAACGGTGGAAGAAGCACTCAAGTGCTTGAACTGATCGGAACATTACCGGTAATTACACAAACAGATCGGCTGAAAAACCCACTGGCCTGTAGACCAGCTCACTTTATCTATAGGAGACCTATTGATGCGAAAAATATGGGTTAAAATCGAACCATGGGACAAAGAGTTGGTCACAACAGCCATCGAGGGCGGGGCGGACGGTCTGCTGGTGCCCGAAGGGTTTTCCAAAAAAGCCAAGGCATTGGGAAAGATATTAACGATCGCAGAAGATGGTGACTTGAAGCTCGGGGAAGATGTGGTTCATTTTTCCATCAAGGGCACCGGAGATGAAGCGGAAATCATTCGGCTCAGCCAGCGGAAAAAGGTCATCCTTCAGACCGATGACTGGACGATTATTCCGCTGGAAAACCTTATTGCCCAGAATGCGGATGTCATCATGCAGGTTGAAAACCTGGAAGAAGCCCAGACGGCATTTGGCATTCTGGAAAAGGGTGTTCAGCATATCTTATTTCATGCCGCCGGCATGTTGTCTCTTAAGACAGCATTAACCGCCCTCAAAGCAATGGAAGAAGAAACGTCGCTAACAACAGCTAAAATACTGTCGGTTGAACCGGCGGGGATGGGCGATCGGGTTTGTGTGGATACATGTACAAATATGTCCGCAGGGGAGGGGTTGTTGGTTGGCAATAGCAGCAGCGCCCTGTTTTTAATCCACTCGGAAAGCATTGTTAATCCATATGTTGCACCCCGTCCTTTTCGGGTAAATGCCGGGGCGGTCCATGCGTACACAAGGGTACCCGGCGGGAAAACCCGTTATTTGTCTGAATTGTGTGCCGGCGACGATGTCTTGATTGTGGATTATACCGGGCGGACAACGGTGGGGACCATCGGCCGATTGAAGATCGAAAAGCGACCCCTGGTGCTGGTAACCGCTGAAGTTGGAGGCCAGGCGGTGAGTACGATCGTTCAAAATGCCGAAACGATTCGCCTCACCCTGCCCGATGGCAAAGCGGTGTCGGTTGTCAATTTAAAAGAGGGGGATGACGTCATGATCGCCGTGGAAGAAGCCGGGCGACATTTTGGTCATAAAATCAAGGAAACCATCACAGAGAAATAAGACCGATGTCGATAGATGACACTGATATTCAAAATCCGGCGGGTCTTTTTTCCTTCCCGGGAAATGCGCTGCAGAGCATCGATTCCAGCACTGCTTTATATGCGGTGCTGGGCAATCCGGTGGCCCATAGCTTGAGCCCTGTTATGCATAATGCCGCTTTTTCCCAAACCGGCCACAACGGTGTTTACGTTGCCGTTAAGGTGACCGATCTTTCCGCTGCCGTGGAAGGTATCCGGGGGTTGGGGGTGGCGGGTGCCAGCGTGACGATTCCGTTCAAAACCAAAGTAATCGAATTTCTTGACCAGATAGACCCGGTGGCGGCCGCTATCGGCGCAGTCAATACCATTGTCAACCGGGGCGGGCGTCTGATCGGCTACAATACCGATGGCAGCGGCGCGGCACGTGCATTGGCCGCAAAAGTATCAGTAAAAGATAAGCACATCGCCGTCATCGGTGCCGGCGGGACCGCCAAGGCAATTTCATATGCCCTGAAGGAAAAGGGTGCCCATATGACCATTGTCAATCGCAGCCGGGCGAGGGGGCAAGCACTTGCCAGAGAGTTGCAGGCCGAATTTGTACTGCTAAGCGCTTTTACGGGTGATGGCTGCGAGGTGTTGATCAATACCACCCCGGTCGGGATGGTCCCAAATGTAGCGGCCAGTCCCATCGATAAGGCGGTTTTAAGGCCCGACATGATCGTGATGGACGCGGTTTACAATCCATTAACCACCCGTTTGTTAGAAATGGCCAAAGGTATCGGGTGCCCGATTGTTAGCGGCGTGGATATGTTTGTTTATCAAGGCGCGTCACAGTTTGAATTGTGGACCCATAAATCCGCACCGGTTGATGACATGCGGTTGGTGGTCATGGCGGCACTGGAAAGACGATCAAATGGATAAATCCCCATGATTGAGATTAAATCTGAAGGCATTCATAACGGCTGCATATCAATACCCGGTTCTAAAAGCTACACCCACCGGGCCTTGGTGGCGGCAGCGCTTTCAGACGGTCGTTGCCGGATCGATAATCCCCTTAAAAGTGAAGACACACGGTTAACCGCAGAGACCTTAAGGTCCTGGGGGCTAAAAATCGATAATGCGGATTCCGAATATATTGTCCATGGGGTGGGGGGGCGCTTTTCGCCTTTTACCGCACCGGTGGACTTGAAAAATTCCGGTACGACCATGCGGCTGTTAGCTGCGGCGGCAGCGCTGGGGCAGGGCCGTTACGTGCTGACCGGGTCGGGTCGGATGCAACAACGCCCCATGAACGATCTGATCGATGCCCTGGTTCAAGTCGGGGTGGATGCCACATCTTTGACCGGTAACGGATGTCCGCCGGTTATGGTAACAGGTGGAACCTTAAGGGGCGGGCGGGTTCAGATCGACTGCCATATCAGCAGCCAATATTTGTCGGGTTTACTTTTGGTGGCACCCCTGGCAACGTTGGGTATGGATATTTACGTCAGTGCCGGACCGGTTTCAACGCCGTATATCGATATGACCCTGGCGGTTATGCGTGCTTTTGGCATCCGGGTGGAACAAGATGGCTATCATCGGTTTCAAATCGGAGGGGGGCAAATGTATCGGGCGATAGACTTTTCCATTGAACCCGATGCGTCCAATGCTGGATATTTTTGGGCCGCTGCCGCCATTACCGGCCGGAAGATCAAAGTGATGGGCCTGGATAACGATTCGTGCCAGGGCGACATCGGGTTTGTAGACGTTCTTGCCCGGATGGGATGTACAATCAGCCGGGATCCGGATGGAATTGCCGTTACCGGCGGATCACTTAAAGGGGTGGATGTGGATATGTCCCGCATGCCCGATTTGGTTCCGACCCTGGCCGTGGTGGCAGCATTTGCAAATGGCCGCACGCATATCCGCAATGTATCGCATTTAAAAGCCAAGGAATGTGACCGACTAACAGCCATCACCACCGAGCTGCGTAAAATGGGCATCCAGGCCGACAGCGATGCCGATTCCCTAATAGTCGCGGGGGGAAAAGTCCATGGGGCTGACATTCATACGTACGATGACCATCGCATCGCCATGAGCTTTGCCGTGGCTGGTTTGCGGGTGCAAGGGGTGAACATCCGCAACGAGCAATGTGTGGCTAAATCGTTTCCTGGCTTCTGGGAGACATTTGGCGGACTGTACGAGAAATGAATATTTTCCTGATCGGGTATCGCTGTTCGGGAAAAACCAGCGTAGGACGTGTGCTGGCGACATCGCTTGCACGGCCTTTTGTAGATACCGACGCGCTTATTGTTTCCCTAAATCATCAAAGCATTCATCGAATTGTTGATGACCATGGATGGCCGGCGTTTCGCCGTATGGAAAAACAGGTGCTAAAAGACGTGTGTGCCAAAGACGGCCAGGTGGTGACCACCGGCGGCGGGATTGTTCTGGATGCTGAAAATGTGGCGTTGATGAAACAAACGGGCCGTGTGGTACTGCTTACGGTCGTCGTTGAAACAATCAGGCAACGAATGCACGATGATGACACAAGTGCCGGGTTTCGGCCAGCGTTGACAGGTAATAAAAATGTGGCGCAGGAAATTCGACAGACCCTTTCCGAACGGATGCCGCTATATAAAAGCGCAATGGAATTTTGCGTTGACGCCAACACCCTGTCGGTAGAGAAAATCGCGGAAGATATCGTATCCATATTGCAGATGCAAAGCGAAAGATAAACAGACACGGCCATGCTGTGGTTTATCATCTCGAAAAAGATTACCTTGATGTCTATCCGTTACCAATATAAGAAACATTCCTAAATTGTACCATTCAACAATTGACCCGATTCAAAGGACCCTTCTGATGTCAAGCACCTTCGGGACGCTGTTTCGCGTCACCACATTTGGCGAATCTCATTGTAAAGGCGTTGGGGCCGTCATTGATGGTTGCCCGCCGAACATGTCGTTAACTAAAACCGATATCCAGCCTCAGCTGGATCGGCGGCGGCCGGGCCAGAGCCGACTGACCACTGATCGCAGCGAAACCGACCAGGTAACCATTTTATCCGGGGTAGAGCAAGGCAAAACCCTGGGGACACCGGTAGCGTTGTTGGTGGCCAACCAGGATCAACGCCCCGGAGATTATGCAGCCATGCAGGAGATTCCCCGGCCTTCTCATGCGGATTTTACCTACCAGGAGAAATACGGTATCCGGGCATCCAGCGGCGGCGGTCGATCCAGTGCCCGTGAGACCATCGGGCGGGTGGCGGCCGGTGCGGTGGCTGAAAAATTTTTGCGCGAAGCGTTTGGTGTGCAGATTGTTGCATGGGTCAGTGCCGTGGGCCGGATCGAAGTGCCATGGCCGGATCTGGATGCTGTTAGCCGTGACCAGGTGGATCAGAGTATGGTTCGATGCCCGGATCCGGCGGCTGCCGGCCGGATGATCGATTTGATCAGTCAAACCAAGGAAGAAAAGGATTCCATTGGCGGTATCGTGTCATGTGTCTGTCGTCATCTGCCGGTGGGGCTGGGTGAGCCGGTTTTCGACAAGCTGGAGGCATCTTTGGCCCGGGCCATGTTATCGATCCCGGCGACCAAGGGGTTCGAGTTGGGTGCCGGATTTTCCGGGACCCGGATGAACGGGTCGGCCCACAATGATCCGTTTGTGAAAAAAGGAGATCGACTGGGTACGGTGACCAATCATAGCGGCGGCGTACAGGGTGGTATTTCAAATGGTGAACCGATTTTCTTCCGGGTGGCATTTAAGCCGCCGGCCACTATCGGTCAACCCCAGAAAACCGTCGATTTTGGCGGTAATGAAGTTATGCTAAAAGCCAAAGGGCGGCATGATCCCTGTGTGGTACCAAGGGCTGTCCCGATCGTGGAGACCATGACGGCATTGGTCCTGGCTGATTTGGTGCTTCGACAAAACCGTTTCAACATAGCCGGTGGGATGGACTAACGTGCCTGTACAAGTGAAATAGAGATCAATATGAAAAAAATATCGACCATCGGCATCATTGGATTTGGACGTTTCAGCCAATTAATGATTCAGTACCTGGCGGATGATTTTGTGGTGACTGTTTATGATCGTCAAAATCGCGACAAAGCGATTCGTCAGCTTGGCGGGCATGCGGGAACTTTGGCCGAAACCTGTGCCCGGGATCTGGTGATCCCGGCGGTGCCTATTTCGGCGATGAAGTCGATCCTTGAAAAGATTTCGCCCCTGCTAAAGCCCGCCACCATGATCGTCGATGTCTGCTCCGTAAAGACCTACCCGGTTAAGTGGATGACCGAGCTGCTTCCAGCGGATGTTGCTTTTTTAGCGACCCATCCCATGTTTGGGCCCGACAGCGCCGTCGCCACCCTCGCCGGGCAAAAGATTATCCTGTGTCCCCAGCGGATTGATTCAAAACGGTACGATTGTATTCGCGATTATCTTAAATCTCGCCAATTGGTTGTGATCAAAGCAACTCCGGAAGCACATGACAAGCAGATGGCGGCTTCCCTTGCGCTGACCCACTTTATCGGTCGATCCCTGGCCGAATACGGCGCTAAGCCGCTTGAAATAGATACCGAAGGGTATAAACGCCTATTGTATACGTTGGAGACTGTTACCCATGATACCTGGGAACTGTTCATCGATATGCATAAATACAACCCTTTTGCCAAAGATGTCCGGGATCGGTTCCGGACGGCGGTTGAACGAATCGAAGCCCAGCTACAAGAAACGCAGGAATAAGTCCGGATATTTTGGCTATGCATCATTCTACTGAATCAATCCTTGTTACCGGCGGCGGTGGCTTCCTTGGGGGTGCCATTGTTTCGATGATGGTGGAAAAAGGGGCCAGGGTGCGCAGTTTCGCCCGCGGGTTCTACCCGACGCTGGATTCTATAGGCGTCGAACAGATTTGCGGCGATTTGCAGGATGCGACCTCTGTTCATGCGGCATGTGAAGGGGTCGATGTCGTCTTTCATACGGCGGCCAAAGCCGGTGTCTGGGGAGATCCTAAAGCGTATCATTCCATCAATGTGACGGGAACCGAAAATGTTATTGCCGCTTGCAGGTTTCACCAGGTATCGCGATTAATTTATACGAGTTCGCCCAGTGTCGTGCTCGACGGGAAGGATCAGGCCGGAATCGATGAATCGGCCCCATATCCTTCAACCTATGAGACCGCCTATCCGGCCACCAAGGCACGTGCCGAACAGGCAGTCCGAACTGCCGGTCAAGAAGACTTATTGACACTTTCTTTGCGGCCTCATCTGATCTGGGGGCCGAAAGACAACCACCTGGTTCCCCGGATTATTCAGCGGGCCAAACGGCTCAAACGGATCGGAGATGGATCGAACCTCGTCGATACCGTTTATATCGACAATGCCGCCCGTGCCCATGTTATCGCTGCGCGCAAATTAAAGGAAAACCCGGCGTTGTCGGGAAATGTCTACTTTATCAGCCAAGGCGAGCCGGTGCCCCTTTGGGAAATGATTGACAATATCTTGCATGCGGCCGGCAAAGATCCGGTAAAAGGGCGCATTTCGCCCCGCATGGCCTGGCTTGTGGGTGCTGTGCTTGAACGAATTTATAAATGGCTACATTTATCGGGGGAGCCGCCCATGACCCGGTTTGTGGCCACCGAACTCTCCATTGCACACTGGTTTAATATCGATGCCGCCCATAGGGACCTGGGATACGAGCCAACCGTTTCCACCGAAGCGGGGCTGGAGCGGCTGGCCCAATGGCTGAAACAACATCCGATCCATTAACCTACTTTTTTTGATACCCTGCCGGTAGGGTAAAAAGATCCCCGGAAAGCTTCTTTTTTTCGTGCTTTTTAAGCACAGCCCGAATACAATTGTCTCAAATTGAAACAAAAATATAAATTGTCACAAATAGCGGCAGGCGAATCAGGAGCGCAATGGATCTTCCCCGAAACCTCACTCAACTAGGATTGTCTCGATACGAAATAAGTGCATATCTGTCTCTTGTGGGTCATCATCCCGTAAACGGTTCGCAGCTGAGTCGTTTCTCCGGTATTCCCCGGGCCAGGATCTATGATGTTTTGCGTGCGCTAACGGATAAAGGCTTTGTAGCAGAGGCCGGGGACGGTATGTATGTGCCCCTGCCCACCGAAGAATTCATCAAAAGGCTCCGCCATTCGTTTTCAAGCGTGATCGAAACGTTGGAAAATAAAATTGAAGCGGCCAGCACTACCACCAGTTATGACTATGTGTGGACCATTCAAGGGCATGACAAGGTAATGGATAAGGACAGGGAAATGATCGATTCGGCCCAAACGGAAATTTACACCCGGCTTTATCCTGCCGAGGGAAATATCCTTGCCCGGAATTTAGAAAAGGCAAACATGAACGGGGTTTCCATAAAATATATTTCCATGGGCCCATGCCCGGTGGACTTTCAGCTGAAGGTGAACCATCCGAGTCCGGATCGGGTTGAATCGGGCTATGGTGGCAGAAGCTTTGATCTGGTGGTCGATAAAAAAGAACTCCTGGTAGGGCTTTTCGAGAAAGATAAGGCGGATCGTTCACCGGTTAACTGGGCGAAAAACCACTGGTTTGTTATCACGATCCGAGACAGCTTGCGTCACGACTATTATCATTGCATCCTCCACGCGCTTTATAAAGAAAAAGGGCGGCTCACCAAGGATGAGAAAATCCTCTACGAACAAATTAGCCAAGATTTGTAA
>Ga0056107_100180_pt1 | contig 12323 bp, 14 predicted proteins | sample WorMetcrassitun2_FD_77006 | JGI IMG/M metagenome (GOLD analysis project Ga0056107, IMG submission 77006) | Marine gutless worms symbiont microbial communities from Max Planck institute for Marine Microbiology, Germany - Olavius crassitunicatus.2 ...
TAATCGACCATTGAGGGTTCAGATTTTTTTTGCTTCTTTGTTTTTGCAGGTAGGGATCCATAACATTGTGCTAATCAATCTTTTGGTTTGTTTGCAGATAACGGGCCCTCAATCGTTTTTTGGCTTTCGATGATCAATTCCCACTTAGTAGACCAAAAAGATCGATCAATGAGCCGTTATTTAGCTATGATGGCATTTATTGACTCTTTAAAATCTTCTTTTGCAAATAACAGGCTCTTAATCACTTTTTTGGCTTTCGGTAATGGATAAAGTCTAAGAGCCAAGAAGATCGATATACGAGCCACTATTGAGTTCTGGTGGCTTTCGTTAATTATATACCGGATCTGGGTTTATTCCGGATTGTGGTTATCGGGGTTGATGGGTTTATTTTCACCAGATAACCTACGGGATACCTACTGGGTTAGCATTAGGTTAGCAACAGCTTAGCAATTAGATTTGGGTTAGCTCTGGGTTAAGCTGGGCTATTAATAGATTACCTACTGAGTTAGGTTAATTGCTACTTCTCTCTTTTGATGGATGATATAGCTGCTTGCAACCGGTCTAGTTTGCCCGCTCGGGCAATAACGGTGATGTCGACCCACTTGATTACTATCTGGCTGCGGAACGTTAGACCATCCGCAGTCACTCCAAAATCCGAACCTTTTCCACCTTTATAAGGTATAGGAGCGGGTCGGCCTTTGACCCAGGATGTATACTCACGAATTCCCAACCTCCCAAATTCCAACACAGCTTTTCGCCTCCCATACTTGGCCGATGCCGCGGGCAACATCATTAACTTGGTAATTCCTCCCCCGCTTGGGTTAAATCCTATCTTGTGGAGATCGTGGTAGTAAGTGGTGTACGCCTCGCCAATGCGTTCATACCGCCATATGTCTTGATAGCCTATACCTACCCGGTCTTTGCAAGATAATCTGTATTCGGTCCAAGTCATCGTGTCGGGGTATAGATGCGCATTGCGTATATGTACTATTGCTAACGCAACTATCAGAGATGCTATTCGGCGCCTGCGTGCCATATCTATAACCAGCGCCTCAAGGCCTTCCAATGTTGACAGGTCCGACCCCTGGATGTCTATGTCCGTATGGATTAGTACGCCCTCTAGTAATCCTTGGGCTTGCTCTACTACGTAGCTCGCCGGCGCCTTATCTTCCGCTCTCTCTTCTTCAATCCGCGATTTGCTGTTCATTATCTGCCTCCTCAATATCTCGCAAATTATATCGATAAATATACTCATCGCGCAATAGACCGCAAAAGTCACCTAAAGAACGCAAAATTTACCAGGGTTTTTCTTGTCAGGAAAAAGCAATTAGATTAAATCTTTACACCACAAGAACTTAGAAAAAGGGTCCTGAGAGCGATAAACACCATACCTAGACTGTGCCCCCCCCGACGTTAAATGATCACTGGTTTTTTTGGAGCTTAGTCATTTCAGAGCCCTTCTTTTTTTGGCTGATATTTGCAAACAGTGTTATGTTATATGTGGAAAATATCACGTGAAATCAATATCGATGTATCAAGCGTCTAAAATACCAGGAGCACCAACTCGGCAAAGGCTATCAGTCCAATCACAGCTACAGGATCCACCGGTATATTTCCATCTCGACAACGGAATTTGGGGAATTGGCGCTGAAAAAAGGAGTGACTCAAGCTCATCAAAAAAAGAATAGGCAGAAAAATAAACGACCTACAAAGCCGGCTGATATATGCAAGTCAAGGCACCAAGCACGACCTACAAAACGAACTCCCCAAGGAAAAAATCAAAATCGGAGAATATATCCACAAAATTCCCGGAACATTATGGCTCTTTTAATCGCAATACCGCACCGCAATGGATTGAGCCGAATCTTATGTGTTAAGCACGGTGCCGGAGGGATGGCTGCGCATCTATGGGGGCGTGGATGTGCAAGGTAACAGATTAGAGCTCGCCGTTTGGGCAGTCGGCGCCGGAATGGAAAAATGGCTGTCGACTATCGAATATGGCGTGATGCCCCTGCTACGCTGACTGATAGCGCATAGAGCAACTTACACCAATATGCCTATGACCACAAATTTATCATCCATGGCTCACAAATCGAGATCAGCAGAACAGCTATTGATTGTGGATGGAATCCTCAATATCGCCGCCCCAAAGATTGGCAGACCAAAGCACATACAGTTTTTAGTTTTCTTGCGTTAAGATCGGATAAATTTATAGCCGTGAGGGACGCCGGCGAAATGATCGCCACAATGGATATCATCAAGCCGATGCAGCTCAAGGACGTACCTATAGCTATAGGCGTCGGGATGTCAACTCTAGTGTCGTTAAAGAAACGATTATGCGCTATATCGATATCCCGGGAGGCCCCAAGCGATGCATTCCCCCGCTACACGCGAGGACGAGGGGGAGAGAGGCCTATAGGAGATAATTTCTTTCGCGGAGTTTTGTCGGAGCGATATCAAGAAATCGGCAAGGGCAAGATGGGCCGGCCCAGGATATACAGACACAACGAGCCCCTAGATGCCACCATATACGCTATCGGAGCCATGTACGCGGACGGGGCGCATCATCATCAAGATAATTGGTGGGGGGTCTACAGGAGTGCTTTATTGTCATAGTCAAAAAAAAAATAAAATTTGCTATTAAAAAAAATATATGTTATAATAAGTTGAGGGACAGAAATGAGAGCACAGCCAGACGACGATCATGAGGCAATTACGGCACTATGGCACATAGTCGCGGGGACTAACGGAGAGGGACTTATCACGCGCACAGAAAAATTGGACGAGAAATTTTTCGCAAGAATCGAGGATCTGGAAAAAAAGAGCGGAGACACCCTAATTGCGCGAGTGGACCGGCTGGAAAAGCGCGGCAAAAAAATGTGGGTGGGCCTGAAAGATATAATCCTAATTCTCGTTGCCATCGGCTCAATGGTTATCGCTTATCTTGCTCTAAGTCTAGGAGGTCCCTGAAAATGACCAAATATAACCTTGATGCTGATGATTATTATACTCAGCGTAATAATCGCATCAGCCCCAATGCTGCATGCATGCCGACCGCCAGAGTGATGTACTATCGCGGCAACGGGATAACATACAACAATCCAACAATGCTATCAGATGACGATTATCTGATGCAAACCCTCAACACCAAAAAGGCTGTGGAATTCGCAAAAGCCAAATACAAGTGGGCGTGCAACAGCGAAAATAAATTGCTATACCCCTCCAATGAAATACACGGCATGTATAACAGCTATCTCGATGAGTTGGTTGTAGGCCGCAGGACGGGCGATTTCCTTCTCGGTTTGTCGGCCGAGGAGTGTATCGATGTTCTGGCTGCCGGCTATGTGATTATGACCTCCGGCTCGTTTAAGGCCATTCCGGGCCATGCACTCTGCTTGATCGGGTTTGATAGCCAAAATTTCCATCTAGCCGACCCTTGGGGGGACTGGCGCACCGGGTACAGGGATGTGTGCGGATATGGGGCCACGATGAGTAAAAGCGATTTTGTTACCCATATCAAGCCGACGGAATCGGTCGCGAAATGGGCACACCTCCCTTATGACGCCATCGAGGCCATGAAAAAGAGAAAGAAAAAATGAAGGATATCAATGAAATGGGAATACTCGAAACTATCAAGGACTACCCTAATCGCATCCTCACATTGACTTGGAAATTAGTTAGCGTCAAAGGCGTGGCCCTGGGAGTATGCAGCCTGTTTATATGGCGGGGCACTATTACCGGCTGGGAGGCGGTTACCCTGTTTGTTTTGACTGTTTTAATGGTGATCGGCGGGAGAGAGGCTGAAAAATGGCAACGCTATTTCACTAACCTTAAGGGAGGAGGGGGAGGAACTTGAGGTGCATAAGACCCCGCGAAATACTATATGGACTATCATCGCTATTGTTGTGCTTATCGGCCTATCCTTTGGCGGCGGATACTACGTTAGAGGACGATCTAGCATTAGCGCTGATGCACATAGACAACTCTCTATTAATCTTGGGAAGTATCAGCAAAACTACTCAGCAGTTGCAAAACTTGCAGGTGACCGAGCTGCAATCATTGGGGAGCTTGAGCGATCACGAGATGAGCTTATCGCAACTAGCAAGGCAAGATCAGCAGAACTTGACAACGCTAAGCTCGAGCTTAAAAAATTATCAGATTACCACAACGAACGAGGAGAATATATTGCGCGAATCGAAAGAGATAATAGAGAGCTCCGAGAAAACCTTACAGCAGCAAGGGACACGATTCTCCGACACGCTAAGAGGTAAGCTGTTGTTATATTTTGGGGTGCCGTTGGTCGTGGGATGTGTAGGCTTTGGAGCAGGCTACATTATGAGGGGCTTGTAGTGTTATTTGATAACACGGATGAGTACGAGGTAGAAATTCAGGCGACACGGAAAGCTATCAGGCGGCAATCCGTGGTGCCAGCAAAAGGAGAATTGACCATCGAATCTCGCAAGGAGGTTTTTTATACGCAGATTATGTTACCTAGGGAGGAGCGGCTAGATAAATATCTTAGTGCGATCTGGCTACATCTTGGATCGGTCGCGGCCCCTAAAAAGGTCGACATGTTAGCCCTGGATATTGAGCACCAGCTAGATTACCTAGGCGAATCAGTGGGAGGAGTAAATAACGTTACATATATCGAGATAATATCAACTTACGAAATGCCGCTAGACGATGCGGTATAAGGAGATAAACACATGGTAAATAAGGAAATTATCGGAGATGTCCTCATAACGATTTATGGAGACAATAAATCCGATATCGATCGCAAAAAAAAAGAATTGAGGCTTATGGGAACAGATGCTAAAAAGAATTCTAACCTCGATAAGCTGCCATTCAAGGAGAAAAAATAATGGGAACTAAAGCACTATCAGGAGCACAAGCAATAGTCTACAAGGGTACACGAGGCGCCAAGGTAACTACTGGTGATCTCACTGCAATTAGTTGGTATGAAGTTATCAAGACGGGTGCTAGTACGAATTTGTCGGTGCCGCATATAGGCGGGGTGTTTCGGACGCCGGTATCTGGCACCACTACCAGCTTGGCCACTGGCGACGAAGTCTATCCCCTGACACTGGATCGGATAGCTAAGACGGATTGTGAATATACAGTTGAAGAAGGTGTAATCGACGTTACAGACGATTCCGAAAGCGGATACATCGCTAATATCCTCGACGGATGGAAAAATATTTCGGGCAGTCTTAACGGGTTCGCAAAATTTGATGAGGATACACGGAGTCTGGAAACCAGCGCTGCGTCAATCTTTTCCCGGTTTTTTAATAAGGTGTCGGACAATTCGAGCGGAACCTATGCCCTGACACCTGCGAACAATGAAAAACTGTTGCTCTTCATTTTACTCGACAAAAATATCAGTGTCGGCAAAGTTCAGAGCTGGATAATCGTCCCGGCATATATTACATCCATGGGCGGGGGCGCGGGGCTCAAAGATGCTCAAAAACGCGATTTAAGCTGGGTGAAGGCCCCCGGATATGTCAGCCTGTACCAGCGCACTGCGGGTCAAGGCGATCCGATCGCGGGATGAGATAATGGCAAAGATAAAACTAACTACCAACGAGCGCACCGTGATTCCAGATATCATGCTGCGAGATGAAGACGGGGGGAAAATCGAGAATCGGAGTATGCCGGCTAAAACCCGAATAGAGGCGGACATTACCCACGCCAACCCCGAGGAGCGCATGCAATACTTGGGTACCCGCTATGAGACTACCAAAAAAACAAAAACCAAAAAAGCCGCCACTACAACCTATAGCGATATCCGCATGGAGTCATGCATCCGTAAGCATGTGCACAGCATACGCGGGTGCTTATCGGAGTGGTACCGAGACGGGAACACCCTATGGGATGGACCGGAGTCGAGGGAGCAAGACGCGATCATTAGCAGTTTATTCTATCGTATCTTGGGAATGCAGGATAATGAGGATGCGGAGAAGGTTGGGCAGTTCAATGACGACGGCCCCGCAGATTTGACTGCGGGGGAAAATTAAGCCTCGGCTTGATCTACATGATACACCAGTTAGACCTGTCCGAGGCCGAACTGCATCGTTACGCAGCCGATCCCTCAGAAGCAACACAAGCAAAAGAGCTGCCCGATGAATCAATGATGATAATGAGGGATATATGGGCGGCCTTGGACGGGGAGGACTATTACTATTACCCGGTGGGCACGGATGGTCAGGGAATCAAGGTATCAGGATGCCCGCCTGCTGTATGGCACTATTACCTAGAATTATTTATCCGCTGCGAAGAATTCGGACTGCCAAAAGGGCGAGGATGGCAAAACGAGCCGTCTTGGTTACTTGATTTCCTGATTCATATGCGCCAAAAAAAATCGAAGGTTGAGAGCTGGATGATCCGCAAACAAACGGATAACAAAGGGAATATATCAGGACCTGCCGACTTTGGAGGGGGTAATTAATGGCCGAAATTAAGCTAACAGTTCACAGCAATTTTTCTAAGACTACAGCAGCAATTAAATCTTTCGGAGACGTCATCGAAAAAGAGGCGCAGCGAATTGAGCGATTCCGGGAGCGGTTCAAGGGCGGCGAGATAAATTCCTTCATCGAAAAAAATCAACAAGCTGCGGCTGCGGTGCTTGCAATCCGCGGGCCACTGGAGGCGGCCACCAGTAAGCAGGCGGAGCTGCGTCGCGAGACGGAGCTGCTGATCCGTGGAGGTATCAATCCGCAAAATGAGGCTTCACAAAAATTACAACGTGAATACGGCAAGACCACGAAACAAGTCGGGATACATAGTAATGCGCAGAGGATCAACGAGCAGGCTGTACGCGGTGCCACGATAGCACTGGGAGCAATGGCTAGAGCCACGGCAGTATTAGGAGCCAATGGGATCAAGGCCTATAGCGAATATTCTAAGTCGCTAGCCAACGTCAATACTCTGATCCCGATGAGCACCGCAGAGATGGGGGCATTGGATGACAGGTTGAACGAGCTATCGGTTAGCTTCGCAACGCATAAATCCGAGCTTGCAGGGGACGTCTATCAAGCCTTATCAGCCGGGGCCGCCGATCTAGATGAGGCCCTTAGTATAGTAGAGACGTCTTCCCAACAGAGCAAGGATGCATTAATAGGTGTGGGGGCAAGTGTTTTTACCCTGGAGCAGGTGCGGGTCGTCTTGCAAAATCTTTCGATCGAGCTCGGCGAGAAACTTTTGCCGCCATTGGCGAAAACCGCAGAAAAGCTATTGGCTTTTGTTAGCGACACGGACCGCATGAAGCGGACCATGGAAATTACATTGCCCATTCTTGGCGCCATAGCCGGCGCGCTCGGCACTATGTTAATAATTAGCAAGTTGATTGGCATAGTTGAGGGTTTTAGCGCGGCAATGGGGATACTCAATATTGTAATGGCGGCCAACCCGGTTATAGCTATAGGCGCGGCTGTAGCCTTATTGATAACGGGGCTCGTCCTGCTATATAAAAATTGGGATAAGGTTGTAGTTTTTTTCCAAGAATCGGGCGCAAAACTCAAACTGCGATTAGGGCAGATAGGCTCAGCAATCGCCACGGGATGGATTGTTGCAATACAAAAGTTAAAAATTGTGTTTATCAACATCATAGTTTTCATTGCAGATCGCTATCTCGGAATGGCGCAAAAGCTCCTAGGGGGGTTAGACAAATTCGCCAAAATAGCCGAGATTAAGGTATTCGGGAGGCTTAATGATGGTGTTGCCAAATGGCGCGAGGGTCTTGATGCCGCCAAGACGGCGGCGGTTGAAAAGAGCAATGCCATAATAGAGGCGGCGAGAGCCGAACGGGCGGCAATGCAGGATACCACCAACGCAGAACTCCAAGCAATCAAGGACATAGCCGCCGTGCAAAAAGCCACAATGAACGAGATGGAAGAAGACGCAGGGTTCGCCACCGGAGGGGGAGACGGAGGAGACGACGGAGACGACGGAGACGACGATGAACAAAAAAAGCGGTTGGCCGACTACGCCAGATTTTTAAAAAACCGTATCGAACTGGATAAAAAGAATTTCGATGAGCAAAAACAATTCCTGGAAGAGAAGAAGGCGGGAATTGCCGCAATCGAGGGAATCACCGATGAGCAAAGAGCCGCAGCGATGCAAGCCATTGACAACGAGGAAAAACGGAGGATAGACAACATCGCTAGCTATCACATTAACGTCTTACGGAAGCAGCTGGACACCGAAAATAGGGATCTCATCGATCGCAAAGATTTTCTCAAGGATCAGGCCGCAGAAATTCGCGACCTCGAGAGCCTTACCAAGGAGGAAAAAGAAGCAGCCCTACAAGCCATAAGCAACGAGGAAAAAAAGCTAATGGATGATGTCACCAGTCATTACGTCGCAACTTATCAAACGCGAATGGAAGACGCAAACATGGATTTCGAAGGGCGAAAACAATTTTTGGAAGCACAGCAAGAAGAACTGCGCGCTCTCCAGACCCTCGACGCCGACGAAAAACTAGCCCGCCAGCAAGCCATAACCGACGAGGAAAAACGGCTATTAGACGATGTCACCAACCATCGCATTAACACCTTGCAAACGCAGATGGACAACGACGAAATGAACGCCGAAGAGCAGCTAATTCTCCTTCAGGAGCAGGCTCAATTGATTCTTGAAAATGACCAACTCACAGCGGAGCAGAAAGCTGTGATATTGGCGTGGATTGCCAATGAATCCCTCCGGCTTGAAAATAAAGTCGCGGAAGATGCGAAGCTCAAACGGGATTTGACACTAAAACACACGGCGAGCCTTTTTGGCGCTATTGGCTCGCTGATCGATGCGACGGGGAACAAATCTCGCGAAGCCGCGATTGCGGGAAAGGCTCTCGCCTCCGCACAAGCCTTGATTAATTCTTTTCTTGCTTTTACTGGGGTTATTGCCATGGAAAAGGGGGGGTTGGTCGTCAAACTCATTGCCGGTGCTACAGTCTTGGCGGCAGGAATCGCGGCACAAGTCAAGATATTGTCAACGCCTATCCCTAGTGCGGAGATTGGCGGCCAGTTTGCCGTCCCGGATAGCAGATACTCGAGTAGAGGAGACAGCCAGTTATTACGGGTTAATCCCGGCGAGCAGGTAGATGTCGCCCCTCGAGGAGAAGAGGATCAAGACAACTTAACAGTAGTCGTGCAGGTAGATCGGCAATCGATTTATGGCGTTGTCAAGGTTGGCGCCAAGTCGGGCCAGCTTACTATCACGCCAGATAATAACTTTGATGCCCTAAGCATAGAGGCGGAGGATTTTTAGTCATGAAAATATTGATATTGGACGCGATGCAGGGCTCGGATGCTCCAAGCGCGCTTATTTCTCCGTCCCTGGCGGACACGCTAGACACGCCAGATAGGGAGCTAACTGCGGCTAGCCCGTTAATCGTCACACTAAGCGCCGAGCATGCAATCGATGCGGTAGGGATCGGCAACACCGATGCAACAACGATCACGATTACTGGTGTTCTTCCCAGGCTTTCCATCACGACTATTGCCATCCCCACGGCGGCATCCCCCGAATTACGTAATGGGCTCTACCTAATGCCTAGTCCGATAAGAGCTAGTACGTTGCAGATCAGTCATGACGGTACTTATTTAGGCAGGTTAGCCGTGGGAACAGCTAGGTATCTTGGATGTTCGCCCTCCCGGGAGCCTGGATTCTGGACAACTAGCAAACCCCGGATATCAGTCTCGGGTCAGGTAATCACTGCGGCTGGGAGTGTCGGAGGACGGCAAATTGGGCTGCAGATTAAATATAAGATCACAGAAGAGATATTCAGCGACTTGCAACTCGCCTGGTCCACAATCGCGCAGGGGTATCCTTACTTCGTTATGTTTGACGCCGCCGAACAGCGCCGCATGCCTTGGGCTAGGATGTATGCTTTCGCCGGCAATGACAGGGGCAAGGCCTTTGTTTTGCAATCATCGGCCAATAGATTTCTTTATTCGAAACGGCTCACCCTAAAAGAGGCGTTCTGATGAAGCAAATCAAATTTATCACGGAGCTGCAATATCAACCCGACTGGCCCCCCACGTTGGCATTGCCTGCAACTATTGCATCTCAAGGGGGTAATATCATCTGCGTGATGGAGACGGCGCGCCCGGAGTCGTCTTACTGGACGGAATGGGGCGGCACCTACGACACGCCTGATACATCGCAGATACTATTATTCTTCGATGGATTCCTAAAGCGCGTAGAATCGGAAACCGACCTGTTAAGCACCCACAAATCTTATTACGTGGATGGGACGCGGGTATATATACATCTGCCGCGCTACCCCTGGACCTACTCCCCCGAGCACGCCAAAACTAAGACCGTCCAGGGATACGCGTCCGCGCCTCCCGATAGCACCAAGCCAAGCGACGACGTCTATATGATTAACGGCGTCAGGGTGCATTATCCAGTTAGGCTACGAATTCCTAGCGTCAAAAACGAGTTATCGGACATCATTTCGGGAGTTAAACTCTATAATACGTTCAAGCTCCAATTTACCAATAATGACGGGCATTTTGACAACATACAGGACCATAGAATTATCGGCTCACCGGCCCGGCTAAGAAAATCGCTATCCTCCCCGACTACGCTGGGCGACTATCAAACTATCCGGTACGGATATATTCAGGACATCAATATAACAGCCAAGGAAATGACCATTGAGGCCGCAGAGATCAACCGGACTCTGGAGGATCAGATTTGCCGTAATTTCAAAGAAGGGGAATTTGACGCTAATTTAAAACTAGCAGATAAGCACATGCCGATAGCCTGGGGGCCGATCAAGGGGGCTAAATTAATCAAAATAAGGGATAGGCAATATATACCCTGCGACCCGGATTATCTAGAGGGTTATAGCGGTGTCTATGATGATGAGGGTAATACTCTATCACAATCACAGTATGAGATCAGAGACAAAATAATACATATCACCAACCCCCAAAGGCTGCCCAAAACCTGCGATTTTAACGGTAAGAGTGCGGGTGGTGAAAACAGAATTGGAAGAATAATCGTAAGTGAAATCGAGGCGAAATCAAAAATCCCCTATACAGCGGGCAACTGGGATACAAACGAAACGGACGATTATATTTTATCATCGGCCCAGATAGGACTGCTAGCCGAAAAAGGCAAAGTCAAAGATATAATTGTCGGATGCCTGACTAACGACAGCGCGTTCTTGATCACTAAAAACGACGGTCGGTTAACCCTGCGCGGCTGGAACGGAAATTATCCCGACCACGAAATCCCCTCGTGGCAAATTATCAAACCGCCGCAAAAATTCTATAGTGACGATGCGTTTTTTTCTTCGTCGGTTAAAGTGCTCTATGACTATTTACATGATACGAAAGCATACGAAAAATCGATTTTATTGGACCAGGACGAAGAAAAAATATACGAGGAATGGTATACGAAGCAACGCCGGGAAGTTAAGACCCGTCTAGTTGATGACCAAGCTGCAGAAGATTTAGCCAATACGTTACTTAGACGTTTTAGGCGCAGAATCGAGGTCTTTACGGTGTCGGTAGGTTATAACACCGCAGAAATCAACCCCCTTGATACGGTGAACTTGGAAATGATGGTCAATGATAGACGGTTTTCTTCGCATGGGTGCTGGAGGGTTCGCGGGGTCAATCCTGCTCAAGACATTCTCGAACTAGAAGCGATAACAGAGGAGCAAGAAAATGGCGGATGAATTAAACATCATCACCGCAAATCAAGCGGGGGATGATTGGGTAGATCAGACCCCCGGACCTGTATCATCGGGATATCAGGCCCAGAACACCGTGATATCATCAACCCTAATAGGTGTTGATAAATCCGAGGTGAGTCCGGATACCAACGGCAAAGTCATAATCGAACCATCGGGGCCGATCGATGTAGACGGACAGCCCTTTATGATCACCTCGCGGATTACGTTGCGGCCTCTCACCCCTTGGTCGACTGGGGGGTATTATTATATCAAGGTGACGAGCAGGAGTACGTGGAACAGAAAAACCTTAGATGTAGTGACCCCCGCAGATCCGCCAATATATGACTATGCTAGACGGGGATTATATCTCAACAATGCCGACGGCACCCGCGAACGTTGTCTTAATTGGATAGTATACTACCCTAGCAGCAATATAGATCCTACATTAAGATCTAGACCTATCCGGATTCTCCACCCCAAGCAACCGCGATTGCGGATTGAGAATTTCCTTAATATTGATGGACCGGCGACCAATTGGAACTTCCAGTTTGCGGCAGGGGATATAGTTTTGAGTCATGTACCTAGTACCATGTACGGCTCTGCCGATCACGCGAAAAGACATGAAGTTGCCATTCGCAAA
>Ga0056107_100181_pt1 | contig 12288 bp, 9 predicted proteins | sample WorMetcrassitun2_FD_77006 | JGI IMG/M metagenome (GOLD analysis project Ga0056107, IMG submission 77006) | Marine gutless worms symbiont microbial communities from Max Planck institute for Marine Microbiology, Germany - Olavius crassitunicatus.2 ...
AACAAGTTCGCCCTGATAGAAGTTTTAAGCGTAAACACAAGGTAAAATTAAAAAATATCATTTCGCGTATAAACGGATTTCTTAATTCAACGGCATTGAGTGTAATGTTTCATTGCACTTCCTATACTTCCTTCCTCGCAAAATGTCCCGACCGCCATTGGCGATCGGGGCATTTCCTTTTATGCTGTGACGAATATTTCAATATTCCTAGTGGCACCTGAAGTGAATACAAAGTTAGATCTGCAACCTTGCAGCGCCCCTAATCTCCGGCCGTTTGGAACGGTTTGGTGGGCAGGGTAATAATGAAAACAGTTCCGTGCTTTGGAACACCTATCTCGGCTTGTATTGACGGGGATATCGGGCTTTCAGCTTCGATCTTACCACCATGCTCCCGGATGATGCCAAAACTGACCGATAACCCCAGCCCGGTTCCTTCGGCAACTGATTTACTGGTAAAAAATGGGTCGAATATCCGGTCAATTTTGTCGGTGGCAATACCACAACCGGTATCGGCAACATACACCTTGATTTTTTGACTGACTTTATCAAACCGGGTGGTAATACGGATGGTACCATCGGTTCCGATGGCATCCCGGGCATTGTTTAACAAATTAATAAATACCTGCTTAAGTTTCTCTTCGTTACCAACATACAGTGGCAGTAAAGAATCATATTTCTGCTCGATAGTGATTTGATCCAGTCGGTAAATTTGTTCAACGACAGTAATCACCTCTTTTATCGACTGGTTCAGATCAAGCGGGGCCACGGTGCTCTTTGCATCCCTTGAAAATTCCAACAGGTCCGAAACGATTTTACGGCATATTTTTGTCTGTTTTTCAATGATTGTAAGATCCTTACCGGCGCTGCTTTCGGACTCAAAATCTTCAATGAGCAATTGCGTATAGCCTAGGATAATGCCCAATGGCGTGTTGATTTCGTGCGCAATTCCGGCTGTTAGCTGCCCGATAGATTCCATTTTCTGGGCCCGGGTCAACTGGTTTTGTATCCGCTTAAGTTCGGTAAAGTCCCTGCCGCTGCACAACAACCCCGTCATCTTACCCCCAGCGTCATAGACAGGGATTTTAAAAATATGCAGCCATCGCTTACCGTCGACGCCGCCGATCTCGGTTTCCTTGATAAGCGGGGTTCCGGATTCGATGATTTTTTTATCCTCTTGGCGAAACGTTTCAGCTAATTGTGGGTGGAAAACATCTGTGTCGGTACGGCCAATTATGTCTACTTCGGATTTACCCACAAGGCCGCAAAAGGACTTGTTAACCGATTGATAGACTGAGTGACAGTTCTGGAGGGAAACAAAGTCCGGCGTGGTGTCGAGAATGGTTTGCAACAGCCGGCCCTGTTGCCTCAACCTATTTTCAGTATCCTTAAGGCCGGCGATGTTTTCATTTAAGGATAGGGCCATCAAATTGAAGTTTTCGGTAAGCTCTTGAATTTTGTCTCCGGAGGCCGCTTGATAGATGTCGCATTCTTTGCATTGGCCAATTTTTGAAGCATAATCGCCTTCCGCGCAGGTTGGACATTTTGTCCCGGTAATATGCCAGCAAGAGTGGAGTTCATCACCAAACGCCGGGCACCCTGTTTCTTCGCATTTCCTGAACTTCCAGCATTTTATAGGTCGGTTCGACGTTACCCTGGCAGTTAAATCCCCCAGCAATAGTTTTTTTGTCGCTTCTGATAGTTCACGAACCGGATTGATAACCAATTTTCGGCTGACAAAAAAGAGGAGCATGAGTAGAAAGATCGCAACAACACTGGAGATTCCGATGACATACCATCGTACGCTGTTACTGACTGCCATTGCCTCTTTTAGCGGTTGGGTCACAACGATCCCGGTACCTTTTATTTTCAGTGGTAAATATGATCTTTTTAAAAGGATATCCGTTATCAAATCTTTTTCAACCCGTGTTCCTTCTTTTCCGCTGATCACAGCCTTAGTGGAAAATAAACCGCTGATATCTGTTCCGGTTAGAGATGGGTTTTTGTGGGCGATCACGATTCCCTGATGGTTTACCAGATAGGCATAACCGGTTTTTCCAATTTCGACATCGCGAAGGATTAAACCGAAAAAATCCTGGATATGAAGGTGGACGACGCCAACCGCATGCGGGTGCCCGAGATAATGATACGGCTGACTGATAAATAAAGAAGGCAAGTGATGTTCGGGACACAAATGGATATTGGAAACATAGGCCTCGCTTTCAGATAGCCTGAATGCAGATTTGAACCACTTCGTCTCCGTCGGATCCGGATATTTGTGGGTTGCCCGGTTATCGGTAATATTAACGACTCCCCGGGCGTCCTTTCTGAAAATCCGCAATGTCGGATAGTGCGGTTTGGCTTCGGCGATTTTTAAAAAATTTTCCTCAAGTGTTGCACGGGCATCTTCAACATAGTCCATTTCACCGATGTTCAGGTACATGAAGTATTCTTCCAGGGACTTGTTGGCCAAAAGGGTTAGCAGATCGCTTTTGACTCTTTCAATATTTCCTTCGACCATGTTCTTGATGTGTCTGGCCGTATAAGACAGCCGCCGGCCGACCTCTTCCGTCAGGGCGTGGGAGCTGCGGCGGTATAACCCGATAGAGAGAAAGACTACCGAAATTACCACCGGCACCAGTACAAACAACAGGTATTTTGTTGCTATTTTCATTGCCTGCACCCGACGTAATATTTTGATTTGGCGGGAAAGGTTATTACAAAATTAAAAATTTTAAAATCAGATCAGTATGCTCCCAGAGCTTGAATTTTTTCTTTAGGCCCTGGCCTTCTTTAAGGGTCACCGTGCCCACTGAGCTTATCACGGATTGCCCTTCATCCCCGGTGATCCAGTCCAGGAATTTTTTGAGTTCACCGGTCGGTTTTCCCCTGGTGATGAGATAAAGTGGCCTGAAGAACGGATAAACACCGCCGGCGACATTATCTTTGGAGCAAGAGATACCATCCAGATCGAATATTTTCATTTTTCTCCTGCGGGCGCTTGAGACACCATCCGGCGCAAAGGACCATTCAATGTTTTCAATATATTTTTCAACTAAACCGGAATCGCGGAAATAGAGCGCCTTTTTTGTAAAGTCTACATGAGGATCACCAAAGAGGAACCGGCGAGTCATATACCCGACCCCGGAAAATTTGCCGATCTCAGTCTGAATACGGTAAATAACAATAATCGGTTTGTCCGGCCCCCCGACGGCTTTCCAGTTGGTTATTTTCCCGGTGAGTATGTCTCTTGCCTGCTGACGGGTGATGCCGTTGACTGGATTTTTGGGGTGGGTAATAAAGCAGATCGCATCCCAGGCCACCTGGGTGAGATATCCCCCGGTTTCCTGTTCAGGGAAAATATTTGGAAGGCAGGGCCTGCAAGTCCCGCCCATATCCGCATCGCCGGCACAAGTGGCCCGAATACCCAAGGTCGCACCCCCGCCAACCAGTTCAATCTTCAAGCCGGTTTTTTTTCATAGGCTTCGGCGCATTCAGCCATAAATGCTTTGCGTGAAATCCCGCATCCTTTCCATACAAGCCGGGTTGATTTTTCCTGAGCGTGTAGTGGCTCACCGTAGACCCCGAGGCCGATAACACCCAAGATGAAAAGTAAAAATAGATATTTTTTCATAGCATCTTCCTAATTGGGTGGGATTTATGAGATTCACTATGCCATGATGGTCGGGTTTGGCAAGATATGGCAACCCAGATCTCGCCGTAAATCATACAAAGTTGGGGTGGGTTCTGATGCGGTAGGGATGGTAAATGAATTAGGCGCAGGCGATGCTGAATTTACGGTACTGGATGCTGGGTCCCGGTTAATATTCAGCACTCAGTATCTATCGTTATCCGACAAAGCATTTTTGTAAAAAAACACAGGCGCTTGTACGAATATATAACGATGTCTGTAATGGTGAAAGGTTGGATAAAAAAGGGGTGTGTGAAATAGGTTCCGAAAGATATCGGCATTACACCTTAACAGTGACCCAACCCCTATTCCTTTTCGGTGTCAAGAAGACGGAGACTGTCTTGGGGCAGTCGGTGCGTGCCTTTATCCTGCAAGCTGACCTCTATTAGCGCATCCGGATCGTTGATCGTTGAATCCGGGTCGGTAATAATCCCATGGCCACCGACAAATTCATCCATATAGCTTTCCCACCCCTCATCTTTCGATTTTTTATATACCTCAACTTTTTGTCCCCGATGAAATGTCATGTGTTCCTCCTTTTTTAGCGCGCCATCGGCACACTCTCTGGATCAAATGGGGCGATTTTCTTTCGGGCGCATGCTTCACAAACCGCATGGCCTGATTTAATTTGATTTGCCTGTTGAAACCGCTTTTTAATATAATCAAGGTATTTAGCGGGTCCGATAACTGCTCCGCATTCTTCACAATTAACCAGTTTTTGCCGGTTGAGAATGGTACCGCACAGCATTAGAATGCGCTCGTTATCTTTGTCCATTATCTGCATGGCGTCGTTGGTGCAATTTTCAGCGCACGCACCACAGGCGATGCACTTTTCCTCGGTTTGCCTAAAATCAGTTTTAACGGGGTGGTCGAAGTCCATATATCCCAATTGAAGAGCGTCGATTTTCATTTCATCCCGACAGACTCTTACGCACTCACCGCATCGACGGCAGATATCGCACCGCAAACATCGGCGGGCTTCCTCTCTGACCTGGTTTTCCGAATAGCCAAGTTCCACTTGCTGGAACATGGTTCGTCGACAGTCGATGCTGAGCAGATCCATTTCCGGCCGCTTGAGGACCATTTTTGTGCTGGCCGGCACATCCAGCCAATCGACTCTCGCCCGTCGGACCGGAACCGGGGGCGTCTCGCGTTGGGGAATACCGGAAAAATAACGATCAATCGAATCGGCTGCTTTTTTCCCGCCGCCGATGGCTTCAATTACTGTGGCGGGTCCGGTGACGGCATCACCGAGGGCGAAAATACCGTCAATATTGGTGGCCATGCTGGCCATATTTACACCGATGGTGTTCCGTCTGGTCCATTTCAGATCGGATAATTCAACCAAGCATTGATGATCGATCTGTTGGCCAATGGCCGGAATGATGGCGTCGATATCCATAAAATATTCACTGCCCATCACCGGTACCGGTGACATGCGGGTACTCCCCTCAATTTCCACCAATTCGGCTCTGAGGCATTTAAGCGCTTGAACCCGGCCGTCTTCTCCGGTGATCTCCACCGGAATCGCTAAAAAGGATAACTTGATGCCCTCTTCTTCGGCCTGTTCCACTTCTTCTTCATCAGCGGGCATTTCCGTTCGCGCTCTTCGATATGCAATTGTCACTTCCTCACAACCGAGCCGCAGGCAGGTTCGGGCGGTATCAATAGCCACATTACCGCCACCGATAACCGCCACTTTTTTTCCGGGCACATGTCGATCACCCAACGCCACATTTTTTAAGAATTCGATGGCATCAATTACCTGGGGATAATCCGATTCACCGGGAAGTCTTAACTTGGAGGACATATGGGCGCCAATAGCGATGAGAAGGGCACCAAAGCCCTCCTTTTTTAACTGTGCCAACGTGACATCTTCGCCAAATCGGGTATTATATGCGAATTCTACACCCAGATCTTCCAACATGGCTACTTCCCGGTCGATGACTTCCCGGGGTAACCGGTAGCGAGGGATACCGACCATAATCATCCCGCCGGCAACGGGCAGCGCCTCGATCACCCGGACCGAGTAGCCCTTCAGGGCCAGGTAATAGGCGGCACTCATTCCGCCGGGACCCGCACCGATGATGGCGACCTTTTTACCGATATCGGGCTGTTTTTCCGGATTCTTATACCGGCTTTCCGACATAGCCCTTTCGGCGGCAAAGGCCTTGAGGAATTTAATGGAAATCGGTTTATCGATTCGGCCGCGAACGCACATAAATTCGCACGGACGGGTACACACCAGGCCGCATACCCAGGGAAACGGATTGTCCTGCCGAATTACTTCGATCGCTTCGGCATCTTTTCCCTGACCGATCAGCGTGACGTAAGTCGGGACGTCGATTCCCGCCGGGCACGCCATCTGACAGGGAGCAGGTACCAGGTAGACACAATCGCCGGTTGGGCAATTATGGCTTTCCACATGATTAAGGAGATATTCCGATTGTTCGGTCAGTACCGTGTCGACCATTTTTCCAGTATCGATACAGGCATCCGTCGATCCTTCTTCAATCAGCTCAAGGGCCAGCGATTTCATTGCCGGGACATGCTCGGGAGATGCACTTCCCCAGGCGATATCACGCATCAGGTCCAAAATTTCTTCGGCAATACGCCTGCTTTTAGGATCTTTCAGGGCACCGGATGCGATGGTCTCATCCAGTTTATTAATAGTAATCATAACGGGGCATTTGGGTTCGGGCATAGTTCTTCCCTCTTGGATGGTAAAACGTTTTTCTTTCGCGAGCCCTTAGCGTGGAACCGACCACTTAACCACTGATTTTCGAAGAGCCGCGGTTTGGCGCCGACTCGAAGCCCGATCTCTATTCTTAAAGCACTCCGGGCAGACATAATCGACCAGTTCCAACCCCTTGGGTTGGTATGCTTTTTGATTGATCAGTTCCAGATATTTCGCAGGCGCAAAGGGTGTGCCGCAATGGTCACACCGTTCAAGTTTGAAACGAGCCAACACCTGGCCCCAGGTGAAAATCTTTCGTTCCTCGCCGCGATCCTCTACCCGGATCGCCCCGGTGGGACATACCTGGGCACAGGAGCCACATCCAATGCAGTACTCCGATAATCGTTCAAAATCGGTGGTGACCTTTCGCTCGGGGCCCCGATTGACGAAACATAGAGCATAAGCACCGATCTCATCCCGGCACACCCGGACACAGCGGCCGCACAAAATGCAATCGTTACCTTCCCCTGTAAGAAACCGGCTGGATGTAACCCCATATTTGGCAGCCAAATCGATCAGATAGGGCGCATCCGGAGATCGCCCGAGGAGCAGCTCCAGAATCAGGCGACGATGTTTATTGATCTGCTCCGTTTCCGTTTCCACCACCAGCCCCTCTTTGACTTCCTGGATACAGGAGACCCGTATCCCTTTCCGTAAGGATCCGCCTACTTCCACAATACAAAGGCGGCAGGTGCCTTCAGGCTCCAGCGCCGGATGGTGGCAAAGTGTGGGGATATAGATGCCCGCATCGGTAGCGGCCTCAAGGACCGTTTTCCCCTTCGGTGCCTGAACTGTTTTCCCATTGATGGTCAACGTGATCATTGCGGCCATATCGTCTTCCTTATCCTTTCTGAACTGCGTTGAATTTGCATTTCTCATAACAAATCCGACACGTCACGCACTTGTCCTGGTCGATGAAATGGGGCTCTTTTTTCTCTCCAAAAATAGCACCGGCCGGGCAATTCCTTGCGCACAAGGTACATCCGGTACATTTTTCTTTATCGATGGTAAATGTGGTCAAGGCTTTGCATACACCGGCCGGACAACGCTTTTCTATAATATGGGTTTCATATTCATCCCGAAAGTATTGGAGCGTGGAAAGCACCGGATTGGGTGCACTCTTGCCCAACCCGCAAAGGGAGGTTTCCTTGATCGTATCGGCAAGCTCCTCCAACATTCCAATATGATCCATCGACCCTTTTCCCTCGGTGATTTCAACCAACAGCCGGACCATCTGCGCCACACCTTCCCGGCATGGCGTGCATTGGCCGCATCCCTCGTCTTTGCAAAAGTCCAGGAAATATTTAGACATGTCCACCATGCAGGTATCTTCATCCAAGACAATCATGCCGCCGGAACCCATCATGGAGCCGGCTTCGTAAAGGGACTCATAATCCACCGGCATGTCCAGATAGCTGGCCGGGATGCATCCGCCGGACGGCCCACCGGTCTGAACCGCTTTGAATTCCCTTTTATTTGGAATTCCGCCCCCGATTGAGTAGATGATATCCCTCAAGGGAATGCCCATGGGCACTTCCGCCAGGCCGGTATTGTTAATCTTGCCCACCAATGAAAATATCTTGGTGCCCTTGCTGGTTTCACTGCCGATACCGGCGTACCATTCGGCGCCCTTTTCAATAATCATCGGTATGTTGGCCCAGGTTTCCACGTTATTGAGGTTACTCGGTTTCTGCCACAAGCCGCGATCGGTTGTGTGAACGTATTTGGGTCGCGGTTCACCGGCCTTATCTTCGATGGAGGTCATCAGGGCCGTGGATTCACCACAAACAAAAGCGCCGGCACCCAGCACCACCTTGATATCGAAATTAAAATCAGTGCCGAAAATTTTGTCTCCCAGGAAATGATGTTCCCGCGCCTGATCCAGGGCCAACCGTAACCGGTCCACGGCCAGGGGATACTCGGCCCGAATATATACGTAGCCTTCAATGGACCCGATGGCATACGCACCGATGATCATCCCTTCCATGATCGAATGGGGATTCCCCTCAACAATCGATCGATCCATAAAAGCCCCCGGATCCCCTTCATCGGCATTGCAAAGGACATATTTGATGTCTCCAGTGGCTCCTCGGCAGCTTTCCCATTTAATACCGGTCGGAAATCCACCACCACCACGGCCTTTTAGGCCCGACTCCTTAATAATGGTAATGATTTCCTCCGCGTCCATTTTCAGGGCTTTACGGGCAGCCTGGTACCCGCCCGACGCTATGTACTCATCGATGGACTCCGGGTTGATTTGCCCGCAATTGGCCAGTACTAGTTTTTGTTGTTTGCTGTGAAAATCATGATAATCTTGCTTTACCAGCCACTTTTTTACAGGCTCGCCACTGATAACATGGTCGGCAACGATTTTTTCCACTTTTTCCGCCGTGACGAACTGATAGGTGGCCGTCTGTCCATTCACCGCCACGTCCACCAAAACATCCTTGGCGCAAAAGCCGCGACATCCGACCTTATGGGTCCGCGGCGTATATATAGCCGAGAGTTCACTTTCCCTCAGACATGCTTCAAAAGCATCGATGACTTTGTAGCCGCCGGCGGCCACACCACCGGTGCCGGTACAGACACTGATGACAATCTGCTTGCTCTCTTTGGAATTCATAGGCTGGCCCTTAACTATCGATATCGTATCATGTTAACGAAAGTAAGATGAAATAATGACTGTAACCCGAACAACCCATTATTCGGCGGGTTTCTCTCGGTATTCGTTTAGTATTTTACTCACTTGTTTGGGTGCTACCTTCCCGTAGGTTTCCTCATTGATAACCACTGCCGGAGCCAGGCTGCAGGCCCCGATACACCGCACTTCATTTAAGGAGAAGGAAAGGTCATCAGCCGTCTCACCCACGCGGATCTTCAATTTTTCACTCATTTCGTTAATAACCCTTTCCGCCCCGTTTACATGGCAGGCGGTGCCAAGACATACCGAGATCTCGTTTCTGCCTTTGGGGGACAGACTGAACCGGTTGTAAAAATTAACGATACTGTAAATCTGGGTGATGGGAACATCGACTTTTTTGGAAATATATCTCAGTTCGGCCTCGGGGAGGTAGCGGAAATGGTTCTGAACTTCATGAAGAATACCAATGAGATTACCCTTGGTATCCGGGAATTCAGCTAAAATTTTATTAACGGCTTGGACATCCATGGTTTACGTTTCCTTCTATATCGTCAAAATAAAAGAAACCAATGGTTATACCGGTTATTAAGAGGCGTGGAAGGAAGACATTAAACCCGTCATTCCTTCCTTCCGGTAGCGATTGTTAAATTGGTTATCTATCTTATCCAAGGACGGCCGCACCCTTGGTGGCTGCCATGGCACGGGCGTAGCGATCTCTTTTCGCCAGTGGAATTTTCTCGGTTTGGTCGAAGCTCAGGCAATGGGTCGTACAGGTGGTCACGCACGCAGGTTTAAGACCTGCGTCAACGCGGTCCATGCAGTAGTCGCATTTGACGACTTTCCCTATCTCCGGGTTCCATTGGGGTGCACCCCAGGGGCATGCCGAAATGCAGGTTTTACATCCCACGCACAGCTTATGGTCTACAAAAACGATACCGTCTTTTTCCCGTCGCTGCATGGCACCGGTAGGGCAGGCCGCCACGCACCAGGGATTTTCACAATGGAAGCAGGGCATGAAAATATAGGATGCACGGGGTCGTCCATCGATAAATTTGGGACCGACTTCAACGACCTGACAGAGTTTCGGCTCCGGTGGGAGCGATTTGTTGCTTTTACACTGGATTTCGCAGGCATGGCATCCGATACATTTTTGCTGGTCCTGCAACATGAAATATTTACTCATTATTCTCCTCCATAAAATCGGTTAACGATTTTATAAAATGCGTTGGTGTCCCGAGTGTCAATTATTCATACAATACGCTGATATCACAAATTGAGTGCCATGATTATACCGGCGCAACCGTTACAAATGTATCGTGCAACGCAGGGCTGCCTCCGACCTTATCTTTAAGGCTTTCCTGCAGCGCACTATCCGCCACACCTTTGTTGTACGAACGTTCGGCCGATTTGGCCTCATGACCGAAACCGTGGAGCATGAAGACCGCCTCCGCATGGATCAGATCGGTGACCTTTGCCTTCATCTCACCGGCACCCACTTTGGAGGAAATTCGAACCATTTCGCCATCCGTAATATCCAATTTTTCCGCCTCTTTGTCATTAATCCATAAGACATTCTCAGAGCACAGATCATTTAGATATGGATTGTTTTGGGTGGATACATGGGTGTGAAGCGCATTGCGTCCCACGATTAATCGAAAACTACCCGCCGACGGTTTGGGCACAGGTGGGTAATCTGGAAAGGATTCAAAACCGGCATCTTCCAGCAGGGATGATTTGAACTCAATCTTTCCGGAAGGTGTCTTGAATTTCAAGTCGTTTTGGCGATTCCAAAAAATCGGCTTTTTACCGTAGGCCACAAACCCTTTTTTCTCAAAATCCGCCATGGAAAATCCGGTTCCTTCCAACTGCCACTGAACCAGCTCAGTCATGTCTTCATAGGGGAAAAAATTTCCCAAGCCGAGTCTACCGGCTATTTGTTTGAGGATCATCGCACCATCCCGGGTGTCGTATCGTGGGGCCACTGCCTGTTTCCTCAAAAACATCTGGGGCTTCAAGCCATTGGCCTGTTGGATACAGTCGGTCCGTTCCAGGTAGGTGGATTCGGGTAGAATTACGTCGGCGTACCAGGCGATATCACTATAGTTGATATCGATGGCCACAATCAGGTCCAATTTGTTCAGGGCCTTTTTGGTCAGCGACCGGTCGGGAATGGACATGAGCGGGTCAAACCGATACGCGATTAATGCTTTGATCGGGTAGGGGTCCGAATTCAGAATTGCATCGGGTAGCATCTGGCCGACACCATGGTTGGGATCGGGTAGGGGAAAATCTTTGGTCCCCACCTTATCGAAACGGGCGGCGTCAAACTTCGGCAGTCCTTTCTGCTCCGTGAGTTTTCGTACCGGCTTACCGCCCACCTCTCCCGGGCCCTTTTTGAAAAAGAGACCACCGGGTGACTCCAGATTCCCCATCAGGCAGTTAAGAATCAGGATGGAACGGCGAACATAAGTTTCGTTTTGATGATGAGCGCCCCGATAGCCGAAATGAAAAATCACATTTGGCCTGTCTTTGGCGACTTCCCGGGCCAAATTGACGATTGTCTGGGCGGCAATGCCGGTTTCTTTTTCCGCCCATTCCGGGGTGAAATCGGTGATAAATTCCTGAAGTTCATCCAGCCCGTAGACCCAGCTGTTGACCTGTTCCGCATCAAACAGTCTTTCCTTTAGGATCACATGAATCAAGGCGTAATTAAATGCCAGGTCCGTTCCCGGTCGTATCATCAAGTACCGCTGGGCCTTGGTGGCTGTGACCGTCACCCGGGGGTCGATATAGGTCATCTTGGCCCCATGTTCCAAGGCGTACATCAGGTTGTTGACTTCTTTAACGGATACCGATTCAAAAATATTGCGCCCGTAAAGCACAATATTTTTCGTTTTTTTGTAGTGCATTCCCATCTGACCGTCAGTATAACCGAACAACGAGCGACAGGCGGTATTTACCGAACCCTTACAGAGTGCATCATGGGTGAAATGGTTCGGAGACTTAATGGCCTTGAGAAATGTTTTGCTCACATGGGTGGCCAGTTGGGTCCGTTCCCCCAGCACCACACTGTGGCCACCGTGTTTATCGATGATCCCCTTCAGCTTGTCGCTCACCATGTCCAGGGCTTCGTCCCAGGACGCTTTGCGCCAGTGACCGGAACCCCGTTCACCGACCCGGATAATGGGGGACTGGACCCGTTGGTCATCATAAAGCATTTTA